>ERZ842401.245-NODE-245-length-75585-cov-8.512882_pt1 | contig 75585 bp, 72 predicted proteins | sample MGYA00521270_ERZ842401 | MGnify/ENA primary metagenome ERZ842401 (study PRJEB31892, sample SAMEA3878208) | bioreactor metagenome | biome: Moose rumen | place: Sweden | collected 2011-10 | study: EMG produced TPA metagenomics assembly of the PRJEB12797 data set...
TGATTGCATCCTGCAATCAACACGCGGCGGCGGTCATCCTTGACCGCCGGGTTTTACCAATACAATCAAGTAGCAAAAATTTTCAAAACTACAAAATTTTTTCTTCAGTTAAAACCAATTCGCAAATTTCATCAAGCCGCGCCAAATTATTTTTCAAGTACAATTCGCCAAGTAACGCCTCAAATCCAGTGCTTGCATGATATTCTTGAACCGTTGCAACGCGCGGCGCGTGGCTTTTTGCATTTCTGCCACGTCGAAAAATATCTTTCTCGTCTTCAGTCAAATATTTTTCAATTTTCTTGTAGGCGTCGGCTTGAAAAGTCGCTGAAACAATTTTCGCGCTTAAATCGTGCAATTTGTCGATTTTCTTTGTAATTTGCAAAAGGCGCGTCCTAACGTACAAATGAAAATACGCATCGCCAATATACGCCGTAACAAGCGGCGATAATTCCCGCGTGTCTATGCTTTTTTCCATTGCACGCCCTGCGGTGTATCTTCCAAAATTATTCCGACCGCTTTTAAATCGTCACGAATTTTATCAGAAACCGCCCAATTTTTAGCGGCGCGGGCGTCTTGACGAATAGAAATTATAACGTTCATCAGTTTGTCAACAATTTCAGAATCCACTTCGTCTTCTTCAATGTTTTCAAAAATTCCAATAGTCGCCGCCATATCTGTAAAAATTTCTGAAACGCGCATAATCATAAAAGCATCAGTGCCGCGTGGTTGAATTTTGCCCGCCATATATTCATTGTAGTAGGTATTGACATCTTTGGAAAGTTCAAACATGTAACTAATTGCAAGCGCGGTGTTAAAATCGTCTTCTATTGCGTTGTCAAATGCAGACATTAAACGCTCGGCAGTGTCAACAAGTCCGCCTGCTTGCGAAGATTTTAACATAGCGGTACTACTACTGCCGCCTTTAACAAATTCGTAATTTTCAATTCGCTTTACAAGTTCATTCAAATTGTTGTAAGCAGTTTTCAGGCGATTGTAAGCAGTTTGCGCCTCTTTTACATTTTCTTCGCTAAATTCAAGCGGGCTTCTGTAATGAGTCTGCACAAGGAAAAATCTCAAAACTTCGCCGGGATATTTTCTCAAAATATCTTCGATTATAAAAAAGTTTCCGGCAGATTTACTCATTTTTTCCGGCTCGTTTTTTGCCAAATTTTTATCTTCGGTATTTTTTCTGACAGTTATAAAGCCGTTGTGCAACCAATATTGTGCAAAGGCGTGTTCGTCGCCAATAGCCGCGCAGGATTGAGCAATTTCGTTTTCGTGGTGCGGGAAAATTAAATCTGCGCCGCCGCCGTGAAAGTCGAATTTTTCGCCGAGATATTTCAAAGACATTGTGGAGCATTCAATATGCCAACCGGGACGCCCTTTGCCAAATGGACTGTCCCAAGCCGGTTCATCAGGTTTAGCCGCCTTCCACAGTGCAAAATCCATTGGATGGCGTTTTCTGTCGTCAACTTCGACACGTGCGCCAGCCTGCATTTCTTCCAATTTGCGCCCGCTCAATTTGCCGTAAGGTTCATACTCTTCAACGCTATAAAAAACGTCGCCGTTAAAAAGTCTGTAAGCATAGCCTTTATCAATCAGCGTTTCAATCATTGCGATAATATCCGGCATTGTATCAGAAACACGCGGGTAAAGGTCGGCGCGTTGAACGTTAAGCGCGTCCATTGCTTTATAGTAAGCCGCAATATAGCGATTAGAAATTTCTTCCCAAGATACGCCCTCACGATTTGCCGCCGCTATAATTTTGTCGTCAATGTCAGTGAAATTTTGAATGTAGCGAACGTGATAGCCGAGACGATTAAAATAACGGCGAATAACATCCCACGTTACAAACGGGCGGGCATTGCCAATGTGTGGCGCGTTGTAAGGCGTAACACCACAGCAATAAATACTAACTTCACCTTCTTTGAGCGGTACAAATTTTTCTTTGCGTTTTGTCATTGTGTTATAAACTTGCATAATCAATTCTCCTTTGTATCAATAAAATTTATAATTTCTTCCGGAGTATAAATTTTTACTTCGGCTTGAGAAAATCCTTTCATATTGCGTGTAATAATTGCGTCCATTCCCTTTGACAACGCCACTGAATATTGTACGGCGTCTTCAAAATCTTTCCAGTCCAAATTAAAAGCGTAATGAATATTTTCGCCGGACACAGGCGCAATTTTTATGACTTTCAAGACTTCTGCAAGCAATGCACGAACTTTGACGCGATCTTTTAAACTGCGATAGGCAATGTAATAAATATCTGTAACGGTAGACGCCGAAATATAACCGTTAATGCCGTTGTCGTTATTTTTGTCCGCAATGTCAAAAATTTTTTCAGCTGATTCAAAAAAATGTTCGCGTTTCAACATACGATCTAAAACAACGTTGCTATCAATTAGAAGATCCATATTTTTCCTCCATTCTTTCCATACGATAATCTTCAAGTGTCATATTGGGATCAAAATTTGGACTGTTGCGAACTTCAGCCATAATTTCATCAATTTTACGCCAAGCCTCTTTGCTTTCTTCGCGCGTCAAAGGTTTTTCCTCTTCAATAGGTCTTATCTGAATTTCAACAAGTTGATTATCATCATAATTTGGAAGATTTACGATGCCTTTTAAATCTTTCGCACGAATTGTTTTGCTAACATTAAGCATCATTTTTTTTGAAGTACTCATTTTAATTTCTCCTTTAAAATTATTTTACCAAACTTTTCTAATTAGCTGTAGAATAAACCACCGCGCCAATTTTTGTCAAATGCTCTATCGTATCCGCCGAAAATTCCGCCTGAAAGTTTTGCATCATTTGAGTTGTCTATCACAAAAATACTGCCTTGCTGATAAAATTTTTTTCAAATTCCTCAAGCCTTGAAAAAAATTAAACTCCGCACTGATATTTCAATGTTAAATTATTTTTCAGCGTACCGCCAATAAAATTATTTTTTCGTCAGCGGGAAGAATATCAAATTCTGCCTCAAGCACTGAAATAATTTGCTCCCTTGAAGTAAGCCCCGATAAATCTAATTGTTTTTCCCCGTAATAGGCGTACAGCGGCGGCAATTCTTCGCCAACTGTACCATAGGTGGAAGTTTCTTCAAACAATGTATCAATATCTTCTTTTAATTTGCCTTTTTTTGTTACGACCGCGCCTAAACCTTCCCTTTGCAAAGTTACAACGCCGTTTCTGTCGATAACACGCACAAAACATTTTTTTGTTGGAAAAATTCCCCACAATCTGATTTTTACTGTACCTTCAAAAATATGCCATTTGCCCGCCGTTGCCGCCTCGCTAACTTCATTTTCGGGAAGGAGCATACTCTTAGCAGCTATTGCTTTTAATTCTTCAGCTGAAACTTTTCCCGTAGATATACCGTCTTTCTTTAATTCCGTGCTGCCGGTTGCCGTCGCCCTTAATATGTTGGTTTTCTTGTCGTATTCAATGGCAATTTCTACGGTAGATTCTTTTGCGCCGGACTTCATTACCTGTTCCAACGCCTCGTGACGAATTGATTTCATATCGCTGTCAGTTGGATTTAAAACCGTGCGTTCAACTACTTCGCGCACCATTGCCATTGCAACGCCGATTGTTGAAATAATTGGAGCATTCTTAACAATTTTCCACTGCACATTTTTTTTATTTCCGAGATACGGAACGACAACGCCGCCACTTCCGCCACCGCCCGCCAAACATAAAAGCTCGGTTGAAAGTTTGTATTCTTCAATTAAACGGCTGACTATTTCCCAAACCTTTTCAGATGCAATATCCATAGCTTGACGCGCCGCCTCTTCGGCTGAACAACCAATTAAATTGCCCAAAGTTTGCCACGCAATACGAGCATTTTCAGTTTCTTTGCTGTAAGCATAATCGCCTTCAGGTATACTTTTCAAAAGATTAGCCGCGCCTGCCAAAGTCAATGAAACTTTTCTGCCGTCCGCACCTTTAACCATTGCAAAAACTTTTTCGTCATCAGCTAAAGGTGCAACCAATTCAAGTTGAGGATTTTCCAATTTGTCAGAAAAAATTTCATATGGCAAGCCGGCGATATGAGCACTGCGCGGACCAACATCAGTAATTTTTCCATTTTCAACGCGAATCATACTGCCGCCTGCAACGCCCAAAGTACGAACATCAAGCGAAGATAAATAAGTTTTGTGTCCGCCAATTTCGCCGTAACGGACCATAACGCGCCCATCTTTTACAACTGAAATATCTGTTGAAGTTCCGCCCGCCTCCAAAAAAATTCCGTCGGAAAGTCGTTCGTACATTAAAACGCCCGCAACTCCTGCGGCAAGTCCTGAAAGCATCGTTAATATTGGTCGGCGGCGCACTTCGTCAACTGTCATAACTCCGCCATCACAACGCATAATCATTAGCGGATTAGAAATTCCCGCACGCTTTACGCAGGATTCAGTCATATTTGCAGTCTCCATCATTCGCGGAATAAGACTGCCATTAACAACCGCCGTGCGCGTTCGTACTTTCAGCCCGTACAATTTGGAAACTTCATGCCCGCCTGTAGCGTACAAGCCCATATTTCTTGCCATATTTACAACAAAGGATTCATTTTCAGGATCATCTACGCTGTAAGCTTCAGTAGCCACAATGACTTGAGACCCCGCCGTTTGCAGTTCATTTATTTTTGATTCTACTTTTGGGGCGTCAGATTTTGCGTCCGCCGTTTCAAGAAATGTAAAAAAAGTTTTTAATTCTTTGCCCAATGATAGGGGAATATTTCCAATGTTGCTTACGTTTTTTGCCCGCTCGGATTCAATACCGTTGCCCATGCTTAAAATTCCTACTTTAGCCACGTCGCCTTCCAAAAGTGCGTTTGTCGCTTGCGTTGTTCCATGTGCAATAAAAACCACTTCTTGAGGCTGTATCCCGTTATGTTCCATAATATTTTGCAGAACGCGAACTATACCTTCAGCAACGCCCTCTTTTGAATCGTGGGTAGTTGGAATTTTTTCCTTCGCTATAATTTCATAAGTTTCATTGTCAATGGCGACGGCATCGGTAAAAGTGCCGCCGACATCAATACCAATTCTTACTTGACGCATATTTCCAATCTTCCTTATCGCAACACTGCAACAAAAATCATCATCATCGCACAAGCTCCCCAAGCATAGGGCAGAATTTTTTTCATTACATTTGTAGCATCAACGCCCGCAAAACCTGAAAGCCATGCGTTCTGGGAATTTGTGGGGTCGGCTACATTTTGAAGAAGAGTAACACCTGCAAACATTCCGTAAAGTGCCGTTATCGGAATAAGATTAAGACTGGTTAAAATTGCGGCAATTCCTGTACCCATTCCATACATATTTAATGGTCCGCGATAAAGTGCCGCCGGTGCAAAAATTATAAATAATAACAAAAGACCGTAAAATGAATTTGGCATAACTGCAACAAAAAGCGGATTCAAAATATCAATCGCCGCCTTTTGAGTTGTGGCAGTTACCAACATACCAATTCCCATTAACAGGAAAATAACGCCCGCTAAATCTTTAATTCCGTCAACTATGGAACCCATAAAAAGATTTATCGCCTGCGAGGGACGAACCAATAAAGCCGCATAAAACGCGGCGAATATAAAACCAAGTACGGCGGCGGCAATAGGATCAACTTTGCCTTCTGCCGCATTTCCAAGACCTACTGTAAATTTTATGACGCCGATAACCAATAACGGCAAAATTGGAGTGATTAAAGCCGCGTTTGGCAAGGATACTTTCTTTTTTATCAGATTGGATTTTTTTTGAGAAAATAATTTTCCAATAACACTAATCAAACTACCCGGCACGGACAAAACGGCAAGAATAAAATTTTTTACCAAACTAAAAATTGAGGTACCGGCGTTTTGACCGCGTGGAATGTTTATTAAAATGTACGCACAAGTTATAATGAATGACACAATACCACTCGGTATTAAATACCGAAGTACTGCATCTGCGCCAAAAATTCCAATACTTGTGGCAGCTCCCGCAAGGTTTAGCGAAAGTCCCGTAAGCATTCCCAAAAGAATTAAAATAACCGCGTCAATGGCGGCAATTCCTGCACCTGTCATAATTGGTATTGCAATAGAACCTATCATAATAATTGCACCGAGCCCGCTCATTCCCAAAAAGATAAAAGCGGTTGCCGCCGTAATGAGTCCGGCTATTGCTATTGGCTGATCGCCTGAAAGTTCCGCCGCTTTTTTTATTATTGTGTCAGATATTCCCGTTTTTTGAATTACGCGGGCAAACATTGCGCCAAACACTACCAACACAATCGGACTGCTTAAGCGAAAAGAGCCTTTTACCACTATTTCACTGAGCCAATCAAAAAATGGAACTCCTGATATAAAGGCGATCCAAGCCGCCATAATTGGCAACGCCAAAAGTGTCGGCAAAATCCTTACCACCATTAGCGCGGCAAATAGGAAAAAGCCGCCAAGAAGTAAAACGCCTTCAAATGTCAATTACGATACCTCCAATTTTAATCAATTACATTTACCCAACTTTTCTAAGCATAATAGACGCGCTTAAATCTTTATCGTGTGCGCCAACATCGCCGCCTAAAATCCAGCCGCCTTTAAATTCATTTTCGCCGCCGATTGAAAGTACAAAGTACGTTTTATCTTTATTATTTTTCAGCGTGTAACCACTGACAAAATTGCAAATTTTTTCTTTTGGGATATAAAATTTCTCATTAACAATTTTATCCATTAAAGTCAATCTAACTTGTTGTGTGAGTTAATTCTCAAATTTTCTGTTTTAAATAAATTTTTAATCAAGTTTGAAAAATCGTTTTAAATAGCAAGATTTTTTTCAACTTTCACAACAGGTTAATTTATTTTGAATCAACATCTTTAGAAAAATTTTCAGCAGTTGAATTTTTTTCACTGTCATCAACTAAAACTTCAAGCGCGGAAGTTCGCCGCGCCTCTGCAGAAATTTCAGCCTTTGCCGCTGATAATTCTGTTTCTAAATCTTGCACTCGTTTTTCAAGCCGCTGAATTTGTCTAAGTGCAATTTCTATCATTTCGTGTTCAGGGTCGGGCAATTCGTTATGGCATAAATCAACATCAATTTCTTCGCAAATTTCCGCGTTAATTTTGGGGTCGTCAACATTTAAACCGCGCTTTTTGCAATGTTCAAGCCACGCCTTTTTATATTCGTCTTCGTTGTGAACTCTTACGCCGTGCAAAACTACAACGCGCCCGGGAATACCAACAACCGTTGCATAGGGCGGAACTTCCTTTAAAACGACACTGCCCGCGCCAATTTTTGCATGGTCGCCAACTTTAAACGAGCCTAAAACTTTTGCGCCGGTTGCAATTACAACGTTATTGCCAATCGTTGGATGACGCTTGCCCTTTTCTTTACCCGTGCCGCCCAAAGTTACGCCTTGATAAAGTGTAACATTCTTGCCAATTTCCGCAGTTTCGCCGATAACAATTCCCGTGCCGTGATCTATAAAAAGCCCGTCGCCAATAGTTGCGCCGGGATGAATTTCAATCCCCGTTAAAAATCTGCAGAAATTTGAAACAAGCCGCGCAGAAACTATCCAGCCGTTTTTAAAAAGGGCGTGGGAAATTCTGTGCATCCAAATTGCATGCAAGCCGGAATAACAAAAAATTACTTCAAGTGTACTTTTGGCGGCGGGATCTCTTTCAAAAATAACGCGAATATCTTTTTTAAGGCGCGAGAAAAAATTCATTACATTCTACCTTTCAACGGCGGCAACGGCATAAGCGGCGATACCTTTTTCAGTGCCGGTAAAGCCGAGACCTTCTTCAGTTTTTGCTTTTACGCTCACGGCGTCAATTTCAATTTCCAAAATTTCAGAAAGTCTACATCGAAGTTTCTCAATATGCGGCGCAAGTTTCGGTTTCTGCGCGACAATAATTGAATCAATGTTGACGATAGAATAATTTTTTTCACGTAACAACTTACAAACTTCAGCCAATAAAATACCGCTGTCAATGTTTTTATATTTGGAGTCAGTGTCAGGGAAATGTTGTCCAATATCGCCGAGAGCCGCCGCGCCCAAAAGTGCGTCTATAATTGCGTGTATCAAAACATCTGCATCTGAATGACCGTACAAGCCCAAAGTGTGTTCAATTTCCACATTTCCCAAAATTAGTTTTCTGTCAGGTACAAGTTTATGAACGTCATAGCCAATACCAAAGCGCGTCATAATTTTTCGCTCCTCAAAAATATTTCTGCAGTTATTATAATCTATTTTATTTTAAACGGCATTTCTTTTCGTTTTTGAAAAAAAGAAAAGAAACGCCTTGCAAAGAAAAGAAAAAACTTCAACCGCGTATACTTCAATCCTTGAAGTAACACGCGGCGGCGGTCATCCGTGACCGCCGTTCTTCCCTTTGAATTGAATTTTTAGAAATTGTATATTTTGGAATTACAAATTTTTTTCCTTCAAAAATGTCTCTGCAATTTGAATATCTTCCGGTGTCGTAATTTTTATATTTTTGTAGCTACTTTGCACGATTTTTATTTTGCCGCCAATTCTTTCAACTAGGCTTGCGTCGTCCGTTCCCAAAAAATTATCAAGTGCCGCTTGTTCATACGCCCGCATTAAAATTTCTTTTTTAAAACCTTGCGGCGTCTGTACTGCAACCAATTCAGCGCGGGGCGGCGTAGATTTTACGAATCCTTCAGCGTCAATTATTTTGATTGTATTTTTTTCCGGGACTGCCGCTATTGCTCCGCCAAATTTTTCTGCCGCGTCAATTACGTTTTCAATCGTTTCAAGATTTATCAAAGGACGTGCCGCGTCGTGTACCAAAACTATTTCAGATTCTGCCGGTACAAGTTTCAAGCCGTTTGCAATGGAATATTGCCGCTCACTGCCGCCCGCCGTTACTGCGAACGGTTTTAAATTCGGCGTGGCGTTCAAAATTTCGGTTACCGTTTCAACTTCGTTTGTTACCACTATTAAAAAATTTATTCGCGCAGATTGTGAAAATGTTTTCAGCGTACGAACTAAAACTGATTCGCCGCCCAATTCCAAAAAAATTTTGTTAGTACCTGCGCCCATTCGCCGACTTGCCCCCGCCGCCGGAAATATCGCCGTTACCAAGTCATTCGCTCCCTTCGGTCGAAATTAGGGGTTAGGGAAAATTCTTAACGGCTAACCGCTAACACCTAAAAGCTAACACCTAAATTAAACCGTCTGCAATAAGTTTTTGAATACCGACAATAACGCCGCGCTCGTCGTTGCTTGCAGTTTCAAACTTCGCAACTTTTTTTAAATCAGGGTGCGCGTTCGCCATTGCAAAGCCGTAACCTACCGCTTGAATCATTTCATAATCATTCATATAATCGCCAAACGCCGCGCATTCTTCCGGCTTAACGTCCAAAATTCGCTGTACATTTTTTACGGCTTCACCTTTGTTAATTCCTTTCGTCATCAAGTCAACCCAATAATCTGAACTCAAAACAACCTGCAACGGCTCGTAAAATTCGCCAAGATGAGCATAAATATTTTCTTTACAATGTCCCGTACCGTCGAACATTGCAACTTTAATTGGCGTGTCGTCAATTTCGTCAAAACTGTCAACAACCGCGTTATGCGTGTAATATTTATTCAATTCGGCTTGATTTTCCGGCGTGTCATTATCGCGGCGAATGTAAGCATCTTTCTTGCCGCACCATACGCGCAAAATATTTTTAATCGGCTCGGTTACTTCCATAATTTTATCAACCGCGTTTCTGTCAATAGGACTGGAAAAAATTTCAATTTCTCTGTGCATTACCAAAGTACCATTTTCAGCCAAAAATAAAAATTCGTCCACGTACTTTTCAAAACTTTTCAGTAACGAAAAATATTGCCTGCCGCTTGCCGGGCAAAAAATTACTCCACGCTTTTTGAGTTCCGCCATTGTTTCGTCAAAGCCTTCAGGTAATTTATTTTCACTCGTTAAAAGTGTGCCGTCCATATCAGAAAAAATCAATTTAATCATACTGAAAACCTCCGCTAAAATTTTTATTATTTTACACTGAATTTTGATTCTTGCAAAGAAATTTTACACAAAAAAATAACCGCCATTTCGACGGTTGAAAAATTTATCTGAAGATTAACTTTCAAAAATAAATCCTGTCATTGCCATTGAACCCAAATTGCAAACATTGTTAAAAACTTTTGCGCCGTCGCCATCAGCCGCGCCAATACAATAAATCAGCGGCAAATAATGTTCAGGCGTTGGAATTGCATAACTTGCATTTGGAATTTTTTCATATTCGATAACTTTTTTTGTATCGCCCTTTAAAACTGCGTCAATAATTTCTTGATTGAATTTCAAAGTTTTTTCAGTGCCGTTTGGATTGTCCCAATCAGCCTCGCGCAGGTTGTGTACAATGTTGCCACTGCCGAAAATCAAATAACCTTGCGCCCGCAAGTCTGAAAGCTTTACGCCAATTTCAAAAATTTCTTCCGCCGAAATATCGCCGTTGACAGACAATTCAACAATCGGAATATCAGCCGCCGGAAACATATGCACGAACACCGCCCAAACGCCGTGATCAATTCCCCAATCGTTGTCAATTTCGACGGACGCGCCCAAAATTTCTGCAACTTTATCTGAAAGTTCCGCGCAACCTTTTACTTGGTACGGAATTTCATACAATTCTTTTGGAAATCCAAACATATCGTTAATTTTCGGCGGATTTTCCATTTTCTGCAATAAATTTCCGTGCGTGTACCAGTGCGCCGAAATTGCCAAAATTGCCTTCGGCTTGCCGTATTTTGCCAAAAATTGTTTGCCAACTTCCTCAAAAGTCATTGACACTTCATCTTTTCGCAGGGCTATCATTGGGTCGCCGTGTCCTGAAAATATTACAGGCATTCTCATTTTATAGATCTCCTAACAATCTTAACATTTTCAATGTAATTTTTAAATTTAAATGTACTTTCTTTCTTTGGTGCAAAGAAAGTAAAGTACCAAAGAAAGAAACTGCCGAATATAATCGCATCACGCGATTAACATTCGGCGGGGCGCACGTCCTGTGCGCCCATTTTCCAAATTTTGTTTTCTAAAGAGTTTTCAACATTGCAGAAATTTTTTCGATACAATCTGCGCGAGCGATATTTGAAACTTCGCCGCTTTTACGAATTTTAATTTCAACGTTGCCGCTCTCCAAAGTTTTGGGGCTGACTGTAACACGAATTGGATAACCGATTAAATCGCAGTCTTTGAATTTGACTCCGGCGCGTTCCTTCCTGTCGTCAAGTAAAACGTCAACGCCCGCGCTTTTCAATTCGTCGTAAAGTTTTTCGGCGTATTCAAGTTGTTCAGGAATTTTTGCATTGACGGGAACAACTACAACTTCAAACGGCGCAATAGCCCGCGCCCAAATAATTCCGTCCGCGTCGTTATTCTGTTCAATCGCCGCCGCCATTGTGCGCCCCACGCCTATTCCGTAACAGCCCATTTCAAAATAAGTTTCTTTGCCGTTTTCGTCAAGGAAAGTTGCATTTAAAGCCTTGCTGTACTTGTTGCCGAGTGTGAAAACTTGCCCGACTTCAATACCGCGCGTCATTGAAAGTTTTTCGCCGCAATGTGGACAAGGATCGCCCGCCTGTACCATTCTAATATCAGTAACAATAATTTTTTCTGCGGGAAAATCTCTTTTCGGCGTGACGTTTATAAAATGTTTGTCAACTTCATTTGCGCCCGCAACCGCGTTGTACATTTCCATAACAGTTGAATCAACAACAATAATTGTGCCGTCCTTTAAGCCGATTGGACTCATAAAACCGGCGCAACCTCCGGCGGCTGTAATTGCTGATTCTTCAGCCATATGCAAATGTAACGCGCCTTCAACCGCGTTTAAAATTTTAATTTCGTTTACTTCGTGGTCGCCGCGTACAAACGCAAGAATTAACCTACCGTCGTCATCTTGAAAGGCAACGGCTTTAATTGTCTTTTCTATTGGCACATTCAAATAATTTTTAACCATTTCGATTGTATGACAATTTGGCGTTTCAACTTTTTCAAGCGGCTTTAAATCTTCAACTTCAGCCTTGATAACTTTCAATTCGGCTTTTTCGTCGCTTGCCGCGTAGTCGCAATTTTCGCAGTAAGCAATGGAACTTTCGCCACTTGGAGCTAAAACTGTAAACTCGTGCGAATGTCCGCCGCCTATTGCGCCGTTATCAGCCTCAACAGGGCGGAATTTCAAGCCGCAACGATTAAAAATATTTGTGTAAGCGTCGTACATTTTTTTATACGAAATGTTCATACCGTCAATATCTTTATCGAACGAATATAAATCCTTCATGACAAATTCGCGGCTACGCATTAAACCAAAACGCGGGCGAATTTCATCACGATATTTATTTTGCATTTGGTACAAAAGGAGCGGCAGTTGTTTATGTGAACGAACTTCGCCGCGAATTAAAGTTGTAATCATTTCTTCGTGCGTTGGTCCCAAACAAAATTCTCTGCCGTGTCTGTCTTTAAGGCGCATCATTTCAGGACCGTAAACTGCCCAGCGTCCCGATTCTTGCCAAATTTCTGAAGGTTGCGTTATTGGCATCATCAATTCTTGTCCGCCGTTAACGTCCATTTCTTCACGAATTATTTGCATAATTTTTTTCATTGTTCGCCACGCCAACGGCAAATAGGTATACATACCGCCCGCCGCTTTTCTGATGAAACCTGCGCGAAACATTAATTTATGGCTCAAAAGTTCCGCCTCTGCCGGAGATTCTCTAAGCGTCGGCGCGTATAACTGACTTGCTTTCAAATTTATCACCTGCTGTAAAATTTTTTTATCATAATATATTCAAATTCATTTTCGCTAAAAATTTTAAAATCTAATTTTTTGTAAAGTTTAACCGCCGCCAAATTTTCTTTTTGTACGGACAAAGAAACGCGCTGAAATTTTTCTGCTGAAAGTTTTTCCAGCAAATTTTTCATTAACGCGGTTGCAATTCCTTGACGCCGAAAATTTTTAATCACTGACAACGCAAGCGAAGGCGTTTACCGTCAATGTGTCCGTAGTCATTCATAATTCTTGACCACGCCGCGCCAACAATTTTATTTTCAATTTCTGCTACAAAACAAAAATCAGCTTTACCTTCGCCGAAATTTTTTATGTAAATTTGAAGTTCCGGCTGATAAATAATTTCTCGCGCAGGTTTAACCGTGCCCGCCGGTATGAAAATCGCCTCGTACAAAAAATTTTCAAGTTCGCCATATTCTGACGCCTGCATTTCTCTAATTTTAAAATTCATCATCGATTATAAATTTGTCTCCTGTGGTCAACGTCAACAACGGTAATTAAAATTTTGTCGTCTTCAATATCAGCAATGATTCTGTAATTTCCAACACGATAACTCCATTTATCACTTAAATTGCCGTTTAAAGCTTTTCCGTGTAAACGTGGATTTTCACAATCAACAAGATTTGTGTTAATCCAATTAATAATTCTGATACGAATAGGATTATCCAATTTATTAAGCAGTTTTTCAGCTTTAGGTGCCATTTCAACAGAATATTTCATTAGATTCCCAATCTCTTCCAAACTTCTTCCACAGGATAACTTACAGGGTTTTTACGATATTCTTCCATAGCTTGATTATATGCAGTCAATGCTGCGTCATCATCAAAAATCATTTCCATAATCGCTTGCCTTGCGACTTCGGAAACGCTCATATTCATATCTTTCATATAACGTTGAAGAGTTGCCGTGTCTTCATCGTTTAAGGTAATTTCAAAAGTCATTTAAAATCTAACCTCCACGCCGTATTTTTTTAGATATTCTTTGACTTGCCGAATTGTATATTTGCCGTAATGAAAAACTGACGCCGCCAAAACTGCGTCCGCCTTACCGTCAATTAAAACTTTCAAAAAATGTTCCAATTCGCCCGCGCCGCCGCTTGCAATTACGGGAACGTTTACCGCCTCTGATACTGCGCGAGTTAATGGAATGTCATAGCCGTCTTTCGTGCCGTCCGCGTCCATACTTGTTAAAAGAATTTCGCCCGCGCCAAGTGCCACGCCTTTTTTAATCCATTCCAAACAATCTAAGCCGGTTTGAGTGCGCCCGCCGTTAATATACACTTCCCATTTGTCATCGCCGCAACTTTTAGCGTCAACCGCCAAAACTATGCACTGACTGCCAAATTTTTTTGCGCCTTCAGCAATTAACGCAGGATTTTTTATCGCCGCACTGTTCACAGAAATTTTATCTGCTCCCGCTTTCAGCATAACGCGCATATCGTCAACAGTGCGAATACCGCCGCCAACTGTGAACGGTATAAAAACTTGTGACGCACAATTTTTGGCAACTTCAACCATTGTGCCGCGTCCTTCGTGTGACGCCGTTATATCCAGAAAAACTAATTCGTCTGCGCGTTCGTCGTCGTATTTTTTCGCCAATTCTACGGGATCGCCCGCGTCGCGCAGTCCTACAAAATTTGTGCCTTTTACTACCCGCCCGCTTTTTACGTCAAGGCAGGGTATTATTCTTTTTGTCAACATTGGAAAAAACTCCCGTTTTTTTAGGTGCTATATTTTAGGTATTAGGGAAAAAATTTTAATCCCTAAAACCTAACAGCTAATACCTAAAACCTATTCCGCTATTTTTAAGGCTTCGGTTAAATCCAAAGTGCCTTCATAAAGTGCCTTGCCGATTATTGCTCCGACAATTCCGGCGTTTTCATAGGCTTTTAAATTTTTAATGTCATCAAGCGAAGTTACGCCGCCCGACGCTATAACTTCAATTCCGGCATGTTCGGCAATATCTGCAACGTGCGCCGCGTCAATTCCGTTTAACATTCCATCACGTGAAATATCTGTGTAAATAATTGTCGAAATTCCATAATCGCCAATACGCGCCGCCAATTCTTTTGCGTCAATTTCGCCGGAATCGCTCCAGCCATGTACCGCTACAATCCCGTCGCGTGCGTCAATTCCAACTATTACTTGTTCGCCAAAATTTTCCGCCGCCTCCATTACAAATTCAGGGTCTTCAACCGCCGCACTTCCAATTATTACACGCTCAACTCCAATATCCAACAAATTTTCAATATCGCTCATTTTGCGAATACCGCCGCCAACTTCGATTGGAATATTTATATTGTCAACAATTCGCTTTATTGCAAAAATATTTTCGGTTACGCCTTTTTTTGCGCCGTCCAAATCTACCACGTGTAAATATTGTGCGCCCGCGTTTTGCCACTTTTGAGCAATTTCTTCAGGGAACATTGAATATTTTTTCAATTTTTTAAAGTCGCCTTGCTCCAGTCTCACAACATTGCCATCCAGTATATCTATCGCCGGTATTATTAACATTGCCAACCCTCCTACAATTCAATAAAATTTTTTAAAACTTTTAAGCCAACGTCGCCGGATTTTTCGGGATGAAATTGAGTAGCAAAAACTTTTCCAAGTTCAACCGCCGCCGTTACATTTTCGCCGTAATTTGTTACTGCCGTTACCAAATTTTCATTCGACGGCACCGCGTGATAACTATGCACAAAATAAAAATAATTTTTGCCTTCAAGCCCCGCCAAAAGTTTCGACGCGCCAAATTTTATCAGATTATCTTTCCTGCCAATTTGTATTGAATTCCAGCCCATATGAGGAATTTTTAAACCGTCCGCACGAATTTTTTTAACTTCGCCTTTGAAGACGCCCAAGCCTCTAACGTTCGGCGATTCTTCGCTACGTTCAAATAAAATTTGCAACCCGACGCAAATTCCCAAAAGCGGCTTATGCATCAAAACTTGTTCAAGAATTGTTGGAATTAATCCGGTTGCCTCCAAATTTTTCATACAATCGCCAAACGCGCCTACGCCCGGCAAAACTAATTTTTCCGCGTTTTTTAAATCTTCAGCGTTTGAAGTAACTTTCACTTCGCCGCCGACAAATTTTAATGCTTTTTCGACGCTGTACAAATTCCCAATGCCATAATCTATTATCGCTATCATTAAATCACCCGCTTTTAAATTCGCAATTTCAAAAAATTATCCTGCCTACCTTGAATTTTAACTTGCTGCTCAATAGCTAACGACTCAAGGCAGGATTTTTTATTTGTTAAATGAAATTGTTTAACTTGTAATTATAGGAGGCTGATAATATGGAAGAATTTTTTTTAGAGTACAGATTAACGATACTTTGTAGCATTGCTATTATCGTTTGGTTTATTTTTGCAAAGTCAAAATTTGAAAAGTACATTTCAGAAAATCCATTCGGCGAATACGAACAGCCGCGCACTGCCGCAACTTTGGGCGTAATTGGAACTTTTGCCGGAATTACTTTGGGATTGTGGGATTTTAATTCTTCGCCGGAGGCTATGCAAGAAAGTGTTACAACGCTTTTAGGCGGTATGAGGTAGGCGTTTTTTACTTCGATTCTTGGAATGGGACTTTCAATGTATTTGAAAAATGAGCAAGCGAACGCGCAAAAAAATATTTCGCCGAAATATGAAGCAACTGTTACAGATTTAATCGAATATTTGAAACAAAGTTCAGCGCGTAAATCTGAAGACGAACGAAAACTTTCATCAACTATGGAAAAATTAACTTCGTCGCTTGCCAAAGTTGATAAATCTGAACACGAAGAAAAAGTTTTAGCCGCGTTAGAAAAATTAACTACTTCACTTGTTGGAGACGGCGATTATACAGTTATTGGACAGATGAAAACGCTCCGCCTTGAAATGCGCGATAGCAACGATAAAATTATTTCTGCACTTCAAGACTTTTATAAAATTTGGGCGGAAAATAATCAAAAGTTGGCTGACATTCAATCTGAAATGCAGGCAAGCAACGAAAAAATTTTGCAAGAGTTTCAGGAGTTCGGAAAAACTTTGGCTGAAAATAATTCAAAGGCGTTTATTGAGGCGTTAAACGAAACTATGAAGGACTTCAACCAAAAACTTACTGAACAATTCGGCGAAAATTTCAAGCAGTTAAATGTTGCCGTCGGTCGGCTTTTAGATTGGCAAATTAACTACATTAAAACTGTTGAGACTGCAACGCAAAATTTAGAAACTGCGTTTGAAGGAATTGACGCCGCCAAAAATTCCCTCGCGCAGATTTCAAATTCTTCTTCCGCAATTCAAGATTCTGCTTTAAACATTCAAAATTTAATCGTCACGGCAAATATTTATGAGCAAAAATTGGAGCAAGTTTTAGTTGAAGTTGAAACGCTAGGCGATTCTGCAAAAAATTCCGTCCCGCACATAATTAATTTTATTGAAACTTCCTGCAACGAAATTGAAAAATCTTCTAAAACCGCTGCCCAAAATGTTGACGACTTATCTAAAAGAATTCAATTTGAAACTACTCAAGCTCAAAATAATTTGGTTAATTTGGTAAAAACTTCTTGCAACGAAATTCAAAAAAATACAGGAATTGCCATTGATAGCGTTGATGAATTGACTGAAAAAATTTACTCTGAAGCTACTCAAGCTGAAAATAATTTGGTTAATTTGTCAAAAACTTCCTGCGATGAAATTTCAAAAACCACTGCAACCGCCGCCAATAACGTCAATAATATTTCTGAAAAAGTTACAGCCGCCATTGTTAAAGTACAAGAATACGCGGAAATAATTTCTGACATTTCGAGCGATTCAGTTTCAGAATTGGAAAATTTCGCAAATCAAGCGGTTAAATCAATGTCGGAAGTTAGCAAAAAAATTGAAACTACTTCCTACAAACAGCGCGAAATTATGGACGCCGAAGTTAAATCTGCAAAAGATTATGTACAAAAAATTATCGCAAATTTAAATAACGAAAACGCCAGAGTTACAAAAACTATTTCAGATTCGTTAAACAATATGATGAAGACTAATAACGAAAATCTTAAAAAGTCAACCGAAAATCTTAACAACAATCTTGAAAAAGTTTTGAAAGAATCGCTTGAAAAATTCGGCGACACAATGTATAAAGTTTCTGCAAAGTTTGTTAATGACTATACGCCCTTAACTCAAAAATTAGCCAATTTAATTAATATTGCTAAAGACGTTGAAAGAAGGGCGTACCGTTGAAAAAGACTGAAGATCATTGGATGTCAATTTCAGATATAATGTCGGGGCTGATGATAGTTTTTATGTTTATCGCCGTAACTTTTATGATGGAAGTACAGCAGGAACAGCGGCAAAAAGACGAATTGATTTATAATTATGCGGTAGTCAAGAAGGAAATTTACGAGGCGTTGTTTCTGGAATTTAAAGACGATTTAACGAAGTGGAACGCGGAAATTGACGAAGAAACTTTAACATTGCGATTTAAAGAGCCGGATATTTTATTTGGCGTCGGTTCAGATTTATTGACGCCGAAATTTCAGCAAATACTAAATGATTTTTTGCCGCGTTATATAGCCGTCATTTCGCAGGAAAAATACAAAGATTATATCGAAGAAATTAGAATTGAAGGTCATACCGATCCATTTTGGGCGGGCGCAGAAACGCGCAACCAAGAATATTTAAACAATATGATACTTTCGCAGGCACGGACTCGCGCAGTTTTAAGTTATGCAATTAATATGCCGTATCTCCAGCCAAATTTGGAATGGATTATCCAAAGAATTACGGCTAACGGTTTGTCCTCAAGTCAGCCAATATTTTCAAATGGCGCAGTTGACGCCAAACTTTCACGGCGCGTTGATTTTAGGATACGCACAAAGGCAGACGAAAAATTAAATGAACTTGCAAAGGAGATTGATTAAATTGGACAGTTGGGACAAATTTTATCAAATGGGACTGCCTAAAGAAAAATCAAGTTTCAGATTAGACGGTGAATTTTCAAAACTTGACTGGAGAAAACCGTTGCCGCCGGAAGTAGAAATTACACCGAATGAACGCGGCGAATTGCCGGAAGAATTTATTTTCACTGATGACGGCTTTTTTTATCAAGGACACCGCGTCATTTTGTACATTCGTGATCAACCGCAATATTTCAAAGAAAACACACTTACAGAATACAAATTCCATTTGACAAACTGCGCGACTTTAAAACGTATGAAGACGCAAAATCGCTATGGCAAATATGTTGTTTCTGAAAGTACAAGCGGCGTTTTCAAAGTCAATTACATTCGCAACAATGAAATTATAGCCGTTGAGAAAATTATGCACGTTTGCAAAGATTGTTTGAGTAAGTTGAACTGGCAAAACTATAAAAAATTTTACGGCTCCCCAAAAGTTAAAATCTATGAAAATTTTTCACTTGAAGAATTTTTTAAAATTATGAATGAAGGCAACCGAAGAAATTTTGATATTTTGCCGGATTATACAGACGAAACTGCGCCGCTAAATGTTTACCCGCCAAATTGGGCGATAATTTCTAAAACGTTGCGCACGGAGTCCGGCTTTATTTGTTCAGATTGCCACAGAAAAATTTCTGATATAAAAAATTTGCAAGTCCATCACGTAAACGGTATAAAAAGCGATTGTAGCCGCTCCAATCTTGAGGTTTTATGTGCGCCTTGTCATCAGAAAAGACACAGCCATAATATTTTGGGAGGAAGAAATTTTTGAAAAACGAAAGATTTTTAGAAATTATACGATTCTGTTTTGTCGGCGGGCTGTCGCTTATTGTAGATTGCGGCGTTTTGTACGCGCTAACGGATTTTTGCGGCGTGCATTATCTTTATTCGGCGGCAACGTCTTTCACTGTGTCGGTAATTTTTAATTATTGGCTGTGTGTAAAATACGTTTTCAAAAATGCACGTCATCAAACGCCGAAACAGGCAACAATTTTTATTGGCTCAAGTATTGTTGGACTAGGATTGAATCAAGTTTGTATGTGGTTTTTCGTAGAAAAAATTTTATTGCACTATATGATAGCCAAACTCTGCGCGACGGTGATTGTAACTGTTTGGAATTATATAATGAAACGCAAGGCAATTAACGGCTAAAAAAATACTTGACAAAATCGAATAAATAATTTAGTATACACACATTGCGGGGGCGTAGCTCAGCTGGGAGAGTGCTTGAATGGCATTCAAGAGGTCAGGGGTTCGATCCCCCTCGTCTCCACCACAAATTGAATTTTATGTTCGCCGAAGTGCGAATTTGAACGAATATAAAGAAAAATTCTCGGCGGTTACCGAGTTTTTTTTTGCCTGTGTTATTTGTCACAGCTTAATAAATTTTGTAAGGAGGTGAAACCGCTACAGAAATTTTTATTTGGCTAAAAAAGTTGGCGGCGATAAAAATTCTCTGTTGCGGCAGAAAAATTTGGAAGGAAATCTCAAGCTTTACGGTTTTAATAATCTTACAAAGTCATTGAGCTTTAACATTTATGATATTTGTTACGCTAAAAGCCATCGCGAACAAAAAGACTATATCGACTATATCGACGAGCAATATAATTCCGAACGATTGACGAACATTTTAACAAAAGTAACTGAAATGATTGGTGCAAGGATTTTAAATATTTCAACGCAAGACTACGACCCGCAGGGCGCAAGCGTTACTATTTTAATTGCGGAAGAGGCAGCCATTGCCGCCGGGCAAAAGTTGCCACGTGAAAAATCTGAAACTATTTTGGCGCACCTTGATAAAAGCCATGTTACAGTTCACACGTACCCGGAATTTCATCCTGAAACAAGCATTGCAACTTTTCGCGTTGATATTGACGTTTCAACGTGCGGCGAAATTACGCCGTTGCACACGCTGGATTTTTTAATTGGCAGTTTCGATTCAGATATTATTACAATGGATTATAGAGTGCGCGGCTTTACTCGTGACTTGGAAGGCAAAAAAATTTTTATGGATAGTGAAATGACTTCGATACAGGAATTTATACAGCCGGAAATTTTGGACGCTTATGACGCGGTTGATATAAATATGTATCAAGCAAATTTGTTTCATACTAGAATGCTGATTAAAGAAATGGACTTGCAGAATTATCTTTTCAATACTGACAGCTACGAAATACCGCCGAAAACCCGCCTTGAAATTTCCTCCAACTTGCGCCGTGAAATGATTGAAATTTTCAGCGGTAAAAATATTTATTGAGGTTTTACAATGATTGAACAAATTTTAAAAGATTCTGCGTACAAACTTTCACAATTTAAACCAGATGAAATTTCCGCCATTGAAGAAAAAATTTACAAAAAATCTAACGACAAATTTTATATGAAATGTTTGATACGCGATAAAGAAATTCAGTTAAAGCCGGAAGAAGTTATCCGGCAACTTTTTATTTATCGTCTGCTAAATTCTTACGGCTACAAAAAATCGCAGATTCAAGTTGAACGCGGTATACATTTTGGGCGGGAAGTCAAACGCGCTGATATTGCAATTATGGAAAAAGACCGCCCCGACACTGAATATATCATTGTTGAAGTTAAACGCCCCAAACTCAAAGACGGCAAGGAACAACTCCGCAGTTACTGCAACGCCACCGGCGCAACTATGGGCGTATGGACTAACGGCGATAAAATTTCTTTCTACCACCGCAAAGACCCAAATTATTTTGAAGATATTCCCAACATTCCCAACGCCGCGCAAAAACTCAAAGATATTTTAACCGAACGCTGGACTATCAAAGACCTTGTTGAAAAAGATAAACTCCTCAAGCAAAATAAAACTCTCTCCGCGCTTATCGTCGAAATGGAAGACGAAGTTTTGGCAAACGCGGGCGTTGACGTCTTCGAGGAAGTTTTCAAGCTGATTTATACAAAACTTTATGATGAAAAAATTGCCGCCAATAACGCAGGGCAAATTTTGGAATTTAGAAATTACGGCGAAACCGACGCCGAATTAAAAGAAACTATCCAAAAAATTTTCGATAAAGCAAAAACTAAATGGGCGGGCGTTTTCACTAAGGACGATAAAATTAAATTGACGCCTTCGCACTTGGCTATTTGCGTTTCGTCGTTGCAGGACGTCAAACTTTTTAATTCTAACCTTGAAGTTATCGACGAGGCGTTTGAATACCTTATGAGCAAGTCTCAAAAAGGCGAAAAGGGGCAATATTTCACGCCGCGCTATGTTATTGATATGTGCGTTAAAATGCTCAATCCAAACGAAAATGAAACTATGATTGACACTGCCGCCGGCAGTTGCGGTTTTCCCGTGCATACAATTTTTCACGTCTGGAAAAAATTTGGCGACAGCGAACTTTTTACCGCTGAAAATAAGCCGCCGAAATTCGCCGAATATGTTCAAAATAATATTTTTGCTATCGACTTCGACGAAAAAGCCGTGCGCGTGGCGCGTACTTTAAACCTTATCGCAGGCGACGGCAAAACTAATGTACTTTGGCTGAATACTATCGACTACGAACGCTGGTATGAACGCTACGAAAAGGACGAAGATTGGAAAGATATTTACATGGAAGGCTGGGCGAAACTTCGCAAGCTCCGCGCAGATAATAATTTCCGCAATTTTAATTTTGATATTCTTATGGCGAATCCGCCTTTTGCCGGTGATATTAAAGAAACTCGTATTTTGCACAAATATGAACTCTCCAAAAAATCTGACGGCAACTATCAAACTAAAATGAGCCGTGACGTACTTTTTATTGAGCGCAATTTGCAATTTCTTAAACCCGGCGGCAGAATGGCTATTGTGTTGCCGCAAGGTCGCTTTAACAATTCCAGTGATAAATATATTCGTGATTTTATCGCCGAACGCTGCCGAATTTTGGCGGTTGTCGGCTTGCATGGAAATGTTTTTAAACCGCACACCGGCACTAAAACTAGTGTGCTTTTTGTCCAAAAATGGGACGATACACTTTGCCCGCGCCGCGACGATTATAAAATTTTCTTTGCCACGATGCAGAAACCTTCTAAAGATAATTCCGGCGAAAAAATTTACGTTACTGACAGCGAAGGTAACGCCCTGCGCGACAAACATAATCATTTGATTGTTGACCACGATTTATTTAATCACGACGGCTTAACTGCTGACGGCATTGCAGAGGCTTTTAAAAAATTTGCTGAACAGGAAAATCTAAGTTTTTTTGATTCAAGCTCCTTTAACGAACAACATTATAAAAATTTGTTGGAGGAGCTGGAATGTACCGAAATAAAATTTTCTTGGATTGTCGAAAATAATCTTGACTTCAGAATAGACAGCGAATATTTTAAAAAAATTTATTTTAAATTCCTCGATTCTTCGTCGAATAAAAATTTAACTCTTGAAAATATTGCAATGGTAAAAGGCGGCAAAAGATTACCGTTAGGCTCAAATTTTTCAACAGAAGGAACGCCGTATATACGCGCCGAAGACGTTAAAAATAATTTTATTGACTATTCAAATTCGCCCAAAATATCAAAACAAATTTATGAACAAATAAAACAATATCAAACTAAGAAAAATGATGTTCTTTTAACAATAGTTGGCAATTCTATTGGTGATGTTGGTTTTGTAATGTTTGATTTAGATATTTGCAACTTAACTGAAAATTGCGTTCGTCTTGAATCAAAAAAAGTTAATCCGTTTTATCTGTTCGTTTATTTTCTTTCAAAATTTGGGCAAATACAAATTGAACGTGAAAAAGTTGGAACTGCTCAACCAAAATTAGCAATAGAAAGAATTAAACGCTTTAAAATTTTTATTCCGGAAAATGATTTTCAAATTGCCGTTGAAAAAGTTGTAAAATTGGCGCACAAAAATTTTGAAACTGCTGACGAAGTTTATAAAAGTGCAGAAAAAATCCTCGCGCAGGCGTTGCACTTGGAAGATTTTAAACCCAGTGCCAAAAATACTGCAGAGGTTAGTTTTTCGTCATTTATGAATAGCGGACGCCTTGACGCCGAATTTTTTATGCCAAAATATGACGACGCTAAAAATTTTATGAATGTTGCAGGGACTGTAAAAAATCTTTGCAACGTTGGCGATAAAAATTTTTTGCCGAAATCTGAAGAAATTTATTCATACATTGAACTTGCGAACGTTGGAACAAGCGGCAACATTTCGACGCCGGATAAAATTATTGGTAAAGAATTGCCGACCCGTGCAAGGCAAATTGTAAAAGCCGGTCAAGTTATAATTTCGTCAATCGAAGGTTCTTTACAAAGTTGCGCGTTGATAACTGCCGAAAATGACAATGCAATTTGCTCAACAGGTTTTTTTGTCGTCGATTCAGAAAATTATAATGCGGCAACATTGCTGATACTTTTTAAATCAAAAATAATGCAAATGCTGATGAAACAAAATTGCAGCGGCACAATTTTAACGGCAATATCACGAGAAAATTTTTTAAATTTGCCGTTGCCAATAATCGACGCAGAAACGCAAGGAAAAATAGCGGCGTTGGTAGAAAAATCATTTAACCTTCGCGCAGAATCGGAGCGGCTGTTGGAAGTGGCAAAAAGCGCGGTAGAGATGGCGATAGAGAGCGGCGAAGATGTAGCGATAAAATATTTAAATCGAGGTGAAAAAATTGGCGATTGAATATTTAACGCAAGATAGAGCACCAATACTGGAGGCGTTGGAAAAAATGAAGGCGGCGCGGCTAGTACCGTTTGACGTACCGGGACACAAGCGCGGGCGCGGTAACCGTGAGCTTGCAGAATTTTTGGGGCAAAATTGTTTAGATGTTGACGTTAATTCAATGAAAATGCTGGATAATCTTTGCCACCCCGTGAGCGTGATACGCGACGCGGAAAAATTGGCGGCGGAGGCGTTCGGCGCGGCAAATAGTTTCTTTATGGTCGGCGGCACAACTTCAAGCGTGCAAGCAATGGTTTTGGCTACAGTCAAGCCGAATGAAAAAATAATCCTGCCGCGCAATGTTCACAGGAGCGCAATTAACGCGCTGATTTTAAGCGGCGCAACGCCCGTTTATGTAAATCCTCAAGTTGATGAACGGCTTGGAATTTCGCTGGGAATGAAAACCGCTGAAGTTATCGACGCAATGAATAAAAATCCTGACGCTAAGGCGGTACTTGTCAACAATCCCACGTATTACGGAATTTGTTCAGATATTGAAACATTGACGAAGGCGGCGCACGAACGCGGAATGAAACTTTTAGCGGACGAGGCACACGGTACGCAATTATATTTCAGTTCAAAGTTGCCGAAGTCAGCAATGAGCGTTGGCGCAGATATGGCGGCGGTTTCTGTCCATAAAAGCGGCGGCTCCCTCACTCAATCTTCAATTTTGTTGACGGGCGAAAATATAAATACCGGCTACGTACACCAAATTATAAATCTCACGCAGTCTACAAGCGCGTCATATTTGCTGATGAGCAGTTTGGATATTTCGCGCAGAAATTTAGCGTTGCACGGCGAGGAAATTTTTAACGGCGTGATTGAGTTGACTGAATACGCCCGCGACGAAATAAATTCATTGGGCGGCTATTATGCTTACGGCAAAGAAATGATTGACGGCGACGCAGTTTTTGACTTCGACACGACGAAACTTTCAATTTGTACTTTGCCTATTGGATTGGCGGGAATTGAAGTTTATGACATTCTGCGCGATGAATATGATATTCAAATGGAATTGGGCGACATTGCAAATATTTTAGCGTACATTTCGATTGGCGACCGTAAGAAAGATATTGAGCGGCTTGTATCTGCGTTGGCTGACATTAAGCGCAATTACAGGAAAGACCCTTCAAAGTTGCTGAAGATTGAATACATTGATCCGATAGTTGACGCCACACCGAAAGAGGCTTTTTACGCCAATAAAAAATCTTTGCCGCTTGATGAAACAGTTGGCGAAACTGCCGCCGAATTTTTAATGTGTTATCCGCCCGGTATACCTGTACTTGCGCCGGGCGAACGTGTCACGAAAGAAATTTTGGATTATATCCGCTACGCCAAACGCAAGGGCTGTCAAATTACTGGTCCGGAAGATATGAGCATTGAACATTTACAAGTTATGAGAGATTAAATTAATTTGCAAAATAAAAAACGGCAGTCACGGATGACTGCCGCCGCCGGTTAATCACGTGATGTGATTATCGGCGGAAGTTTTTCTTTCTTTGCAAGGCGTTTCTTTCTTTTTTCAAAATGAAAGAAATGCCGTATTAGATAAAAGAAAATTAAATTCAAAAGGTGGAAATAAAAAAATGGAGCTGTGGTTTACCGAACAACACACACCAAACGTCAGATTTTCAATAAAAGTAGACAAGCAACTTTTTAGTGAAGTCAGCGAATTTCAGCGCGTAGATATTTTTGAAAGTGCTGAATTTGGGCGAATTTTAGTTTTAGACGGGCGCGTACAAATTACCGAGAAAGATGAATTTGTGTATCACGAAATGATAACGCACGTGCCACTTTGCGTAAATCCTGAAATAAAAAAAGTTTTGCTTGTAGGCGGCGGCGACGGCGGAACTGCGCGGGAGCTTTTAAAATATGACACGATAGAAAAAATTGACTTGGTGGAAATTGACGCGGTTGTAGTTGAGGCTTGCAAAAAATTCATTCCGCAAACTGCAGGCTGTCTTGATAATCCCCGCGTAAATATTTTCTTTGAGGACGGCTTGAAATTTATTCGGCGCGTCGAAAATGAATACGATTTAATAATTGTCGATTCAACAGACCCGTTTGGACCCGGCGAAGGACTTTTTACAAAGGAATTTTACGGCAACTGTAGCCACGCGCTTAAGGCGGACGGGATTTTGGTAAATCAGCACGAAAACCCCTACTATCAGCGCGACGCCGTAGCAATGCAACGCGCTCATAAAAGAATCGTTACTTCGTTTTTAATTAGCCGCGTTTATCAATGTCACATTCCAACTTATCCTTCAGGACATTGGCTTTTTGGTTTTGCGTCAAAAAAATTTCATCCAATTTCTGACGTAGATTTTAAACGCTGGAAAAATTTAAATCTGCAAACAAAATATTACAACACGAAATTACATCGCGGCGCGTTTTACCTGCCAACTTACGTTGAAAAACTTTTGCTTGAAGTTGAGGAAGTCTAATATCATTTTGGTAACTATATTACAAAATAGTGCGTACTTGCGATAATTTCAGAAAATGTTAAAATTAACCAAAATTTAAGTGAGGCGATTTTAAATGTTAAATGAAATCAAATGGCCTGAAGGTTATTTGCCCGGTACGACGGATAATTTTGCATCTAATGAAATTATTGTAGTTGGAATTACGGCGCAGGACGTTTTTGAAAATCTTATTGACACTTCAATTTGGACAAGCTATTATAAAAACGCTTCCGATATTGAATTTTACAACACTAAGGGTACAAAATTGGCGGCTGATACGCGCTTTAAATTTAAAACTTTCGGTTTTCCGATTGAGGCTGAAGTTGTAGAATTTGAGGCTCCGGCGGACGGCAAGCCCGGTCGTCTTGCGTGGCACGGCTGGGCAGAAGGTGACGCCGATCATCGCCTTGATGTTATTCACGCGTGGTTGTTGGAAGATTTACCTGAAAACCGCGTCAGAATTTTAACGCAAGAATCCCAAAAAGGTAAACCGGCAAAAGATTTATTCAATACCGAGCCGGATATTATGAATCAAGGGCATCAAGACTGGATAAAAGGATTGGCGCGTACGGTTTTGGCAAGTAAAGGAAAATAATTTTGAAAAACGGCGAACGGCTTTTTGAATGTCCCGTTGAGGCGGTATTAAGCATAATTGGCGGCAAGTACAAGCCTATAATTTTATATCACTTAATCGAAAAGACTTTAAGATTCGGCGAACTGAAAAAATTCCTGCCGCAAGCAACGCCAAAAATGCTTACTCAACAACTGCGCGAACTTGAGGCAGATGGTTTAATTCAGAGAAAAGTTTATGCGGTAGTTCCGCCGAAAACCGAATACAGCTTAACCGAATTTGGAAAAACTTTGACGCCAATTTTAACAAATATTTGTAATTGGGGTCGTGAATATTTAAGCGATTTTATAAAAAAATAAAGCCCGCAATTTAGCGGGTATTTTTTTTGGAGGAATTTTTATGTTAAAAAATGTTGAAACTTTTTTAGGCTGTGACGCAGATTATAATGAATCTAAAATTGTGATTTTCGGTGCGCCGTTCGATTCTACAACTTCCTACAGACCGGGTACACGTTTTGCAAGCCGCGTTATGAGGGCGGAGTCTTACGGCTTGGAAACTTACAGCCCGTATCAAAATTTAGACGTGACAGACTACAAAATTTTTGACGGCGGCGACTTGGAACTTTGTTTTGGCGATACAAATTTGGCGTTGGACGATATTAAAAATTTCGCAGGAAAAATTTTTGCCGATAAAAAAATTCCTGTAATGATTGGCGGCGAACACCTTGTAACTTTGGGAATGTTCAGAGCGGCAGTTGAAAAATATCCTGAAATAAACGTGATACACTTCGACGCACATACAGACCTGCGCGACGATTATTTGGGCGCAAAACTTTCACACGCTACGGTAATTCGGCGAATTTATGATATTATTGGCGACGGAAAAATTTTTCAGTTTGGAATAAGGAGCGGCGACCGTCCCGAGTTTGAATTTGCTAAAAATCATACCCGCTTACAAAAATTTAACTTCGACGGACTCGAAAAAGTCATTGCCGAAGTTGCAGATAAACCAATTTATTTAACGATTGATCTTGACGTTTTAGACCCGTCAGTTTTTCCCGGTACAGGAACGCCGGAAGCGGGCGGCGTAACATTTTTAGAATTATTGAACGCCGCTTTAAAAGTCATTCAAGGCGGTAACGTTGTTGCAGTAGATTTATTGGAACTTTCGCCGCCTTACGACCCAAGCGGCTATTCAACTGCAACCGCTTTAAAAATTTTGCGCGAAATTATTTTGGCTCTGTCGGTAAAATCTCATTGCTGAAAGAATTAACTTTGTATTTCGCCAAATTCATTTCTAAATCAGAAATTTTTTGCTGAAGTTGATTTTTTTCCTGCGTCATATTGTAGAGACAAAATCTTTGATACGCGGCAACCGTGAAAAAATATGCTGAAAACGGCAAATCCTCTTTCGATATTGCGTTTTCAAATTTCTTGCGAAATATTTCCTCAATTTGAAACGGCTGTAATTTTGAATTTTCAAAGAATGCTGTACAAATTATATTCATTCGTTCTTGAATGTGCCAATCCAGTATCATAAATCTATACTGCGGATTCTTTTGAAAAAATTCTACACGGCTTATAAAATCATCAAGATAATTTATAATCTGCATCAGCATTTCTATTATACGAAGTGGACGTTGCGGAATGTGCGAAAGTGAATCTTTTCTGACACGGTAATAATAAAAGACGTTCGGCACGCGCACATAATTTTTTGCAAGAATTACACATTGAAAAGCAAAAAACATATCTTCCCAAACATCTATTTGAGGGAAGATAATTTTATTTTTTATGAGAAAATCGCGGCGAATAAGTTTGTTACAACCCCACCACAAAAAGCCGCGTTCGGTAAATTTTTTGACACGCTTGCCAATATCTGAAGTTTCAAGCGTCGGCTTATTTACGTGGCAGGTTTTCTGAAAAGTTTCTTTTTTAATTTCGGTTTCGCCGTCTCTGAATGTGAAATAACTCGAACAATGAATAACTTCGGCGTCAGTTTCTTCAGCAATTTTAAAAAGCTCCTCAAGCGCAGTTGGAGTAATATAATCGTCGCTGTCAAGGAAAGTTACATATTTGCCACGCGCCATTTGAATACCGGTATTTTTAGGAACGGCAGACGCGCCAGAATTTTTCGTCAACGTTTTTATTTTCAATCTGCCTTTTAACTTCGGTAAAAATTTTTCAGCTTCGGTAACAGAATTGTCCGTGCTGCAGTCATTCACAACAACAACATCAAAATTTTGAAAAGTTTGATTTAAAATACTTTCCAAGCACGCGCCAATATATTTTTCGGCGTTGTACATTGGAATAATCACGGTAACCGCCGGAGTTTTTTCTACTTCTTCATAAAAATTTTTATTAGCCATAATTTTTCCACCAAATATAAAAAATTAATTCGACTGCGCCAACTGATTTTCTAAATCTGAAATTTTTTGGTTAAGTTGTTTTTTTTCATTTACCATTTGACGAATATAACAACCTTGATAACCGGCAACAGTAAATAAATATGACACAAAGGGCATAACGTCTTTTGGAAATTCAGCAGCCATTTCATCAGTAAAAAGTTGTTTGACAAAATAAGGCTCGACTTTATCGCGCACGTACATTGCGTTAAAAAGTACAGTCATTCTTTCTTGAATGTGCCAATCAAGTAACATAAACCTATAGTACGGATTTTTCTTGAAAAAGTCCACGCGCTCCATAAATTTATCAAGGCAATTTACAACATTAACCAAAGTTTTCATAATGGTAGCCGGAGTTTTTGGAATGTGCGAAAGTGAATCATTTCTAAGACGATAATAATAAAAAATGTTCGGCACGCGCACATAATTTTTTGCAAGGATTATACATTGAAAAGCAAAAACCATATCTTCCCAAACTTTACTTGTCGGGAATTGGATTTTATTTTTTATGAGAAAATCACGGCGAATAAGTTTGTTACAACCCCACCACAAAAAGCCCAATTCGGTAAATTTTTTGACGCGTTCGCCAATATCTAAAGGTTCAAGCGTCGGATTGTCTACAAAATCTTTTTTCTGAAAAGTTTTAGTTTCAATTTCATTTTCGCCGTCCTTGAACGTGAAATAATGCGAACAATGAATAATTTCAGCGTCAGTTTCTTCAGCAATTTTAAAAAGCTCCTCAAGCGCAGTTGGAGTAATATAATCGTCGCTGTCAAGGAAAGTTACATATTTGCCACGCGCCATTTGAATACCGGTATTTTTGGGAAGTGCAGACGTTCCGGAATTTTTTGGCAACGTTTTTATTTTCAATCTGCCTTCAAACTTCGGCAAAAATTTTTGAACTTCGACAACTGAATTATCTTTGCTGCAGTCATTCACAACAAGGACATCAAAATTTTGGAAAGTTTGATTGACTAAACTTTGCAGACATTCGCCAATATATTTTTCGGCGTTGTACATTGGAATTATCACGGTAACTTCCGGATTAAATGAAGGAGCTTTTGCCATAAAAATTTTCTACCTTTCTTTGTAAGTGTCGCCATCGCGCGTCGGCACATCATCATAATAATCATAATCAGGAATTCTTATATTTTCAACCGGCGGGGAATATTCAGCGTAAGTTGGACGGCTCGGAGTGTAAACTTCTTCGTCGTAAGTTGAATATCTTGAATTTGCATCTTCATCATAAGTTGGAGGATTTGAATTTGTATCTTCATCGTAGGTTGAATAATTTGAATTTGTATCTTCGTTATAGGTTGAATAATTTGAATTTGTATCTTCGTTGTAGGTTGAACGGCTGGAATTTAAATCCTCATTGTAGGTTGAATAACTTGAATTTGTATCTTCGTTGTAAGTTGAACGGCTTGAATTTGTATCCTCATTGTAAGTTGAGTGATTTGAAATTTTTTCGTCGTTGCGACCGGAATTATTTTCATTGCTGTAAGTTGAACGCGGAGAAATATTTTCTTCGTCGTTCGGGCGATAGGAATTTCTGACATTTGAGGGGATGGATTCGCTATACTCGTTGGCAATTTTTTTAACGCGGCTTTTCAATCTTGAATCGACATTGACGCCAAGTCCGGTTGCCATTGCGTATTGCAATTCTTCAATATCGGGAATCCAATAACTAATATCTTCAATGTAAAGCGGGTAACCAGGAACCATATCAGTTTCAAGTCCGTGTTGTTGAGCAGATTTTAAAGAGCCTGCAAGCTCCATAAGTTGGCGCGTCGTCATATCAGTATCAACCGCGTCAACAACTTCGCGCAGGACTGCCGGAATACGCGGAATAAATGAAGGCGACATAACTTTTTCCATACAAGCCGCCATAAATTTTTGCTGACGTTTAATCCTGCCAATATCGCCTTCAGAATCACGATAACGCACGTAAGTTACAGCCGTTTTGCCGTCCATATGTTGAACGCCGGGATAAAGATTTATCACTAAGCCGCCGTTATCGTCCCAAGGGTCTTCGTAGCGCATACGCTTTTCAACGTCAATATCAATCCCGCCAATGGCGTCGATAATTTTTACAAAGCTGTTTACATCAACAATAACGTAATGGTCAATGTTAATACCGAGAAAATTTTCTACAGTCCTTTCAGCCAAAGGTTCGCCGCCGTATGCAAACGCCGCGTTAATTTTGTCGTAGCCGTAGCCGTAAATTCTAACGCGCGTATCACGCGGAACAGATAGGAGCGACGCCGAATCCAATTTAGGGTCAATCGTTGCAACCATCATTGTATCAGAGCGTCCCGCGTCGTCGTGGCGAACGTCAACGCCCATTATTAAAACCGTCGTCTTATCGTGCGCCTTTATTAATTCGGTGTCGAAATTAATTCTATCAATTTGCTGAATTGGATCTTTTTTTAAATCCAAGTCGAACAAACCGGACGACGCCAATAATGCACCGGCAGCGGCGGATGCAAAAAAACATAACGCCAAAAGTATTGCGGGCAAAATTCGGCGTTTCTTTTTTTCCGGACGCGGCGAATTTTCGTTTTCCAAAACATTCTCTCCCTGTAAAAATTATTTTTGATACAAGCTTCAAGCAGTGATTATTGACAATTTATTTTAAGCAAAAATTATTTTTTTATGCAAGCCTCAAGCGCGGCTTTATTTTCATTGACGATTTTATTTGTGGTATTGACTTCTGCGGCGTGGCGAATTTCTTTCAAAGCGTCTTGATATTTTTTCTGCCGGAAATAGGCAAGTGCAATTTGATTATGAGCGTCAACGAATCTATCTTCAATTTCCAACGAGCTACGAAAATCTTTTACGGCGTCCTTGTACTTTTTCAGTTGCAGGTAAACATTTCCGCGATTGTAATAGCCGAGTTTGGATTTTGGCTGAAGTTGTAAATATCTGTCATAAGTTTTCAGCGCGTCTTTGGGACGATTTAATTTTTCCTGCGTAAGAGCCAAATTAAAAATTGCCTCTGAAAGTTCGGGATTAATTTCAATGGCGGTTTTAAAATCTGCATGTGCATTCCAATAATCTTGACGCAAGAAATAAACTAAGCCGCGATAAACATAATTTGCGGAAGTGTCAAAGTCTTTATCAATAATTGAATTTGCGTATTCAAGGGAAGCGTCGCTTGCGTCGGGAAGTTGCGCCTGTTGCCAAAGATTTAAAATATCTTGCCCGTACTGTTTGCCGGGAACAGCCCAAACGCCATTTAAGCCCGTCCAATTTTGAATTTTGCCGAAAATTTGCGGGCGAAATTTTTGTATCAGTTCATAACGTGGATCAATTATAGCAATTTTTGGCGGTCTTGTAGTTGCGTAAGAAAGCAAATGTTGAATGTGCGCACGAACTCCAAGTTGAGGTGTTGGAAAAAACGCGCCTTTGACGCCGCCGCCGGTCGTACCTAAGCCGCAATAATTATTTTGTTCGGGTATAACGTCGCCGCCGTAATTCCAAGTACCGGTTTCTTTAATCGCCTGACAAATGGCAACGTCGGGGCGAATACCTTCAAGTTCCGCCTCTTCGTAGTAAAAACTTACCAATTCTTCAACCGTGCAATTTATTTTCGGTGCGGCGTTACGTTTTTTTATGAAGTTTACCATTTGTCCTTGATTAGCTACAGCGTCTCCAAAAATTGTAACGTCATCGGGACTTTCGCGCAGGACTGAAAGTGGCGTATCTTTTGAGCCCGCGTCAATAAATTCTGTAGTTTTGAGCAGTTTTTTATTGAATTTAATTTTTTCGGTTTTAACTTTCGCCGCCGAAGTACAACCGACAGTAAAAAAAATTAACATCATTGCCAAACATAAACTAAAAATTTTTTTCATGATAACCTCCAAATATTTTAGGTGTTAGGTGTTAGCGGTTAGGTTTTAGGGAATAAACAATTAACATTTGTTTGGCGCGTCATAGTTTTCAGATAGAGCTAGGAAGTTGAAGTTACGGAAGATTAGGATAGAGGGGAAGATTAGGAATTGGGAAGACCCGAGAAAACCTGACGCGCCTTTAGAGCACTTTCTTTTGGTACTTTTCTTTTTGCTCCGGAAAAGAAAAGTACATTTAATTTAAAATAAAAAATTTTAACCAAATAAAGTACACTTCAAAATAAAAATTTGCAGAAAATTTTTACAGGAAAATTTTTTTGTGCATAGAATTACAAAAATAAAATTTCAACCTTAAGGGGGAAAATCCTATGAAAATTGCAATGGCGAACGACCACGCCGGTACAAAACTCAAAAACGAAATTAAAGCGTACCTTGAAAGTCAAGGACACGAAGTAAAAGACTTCGGTACTTACGACGAGGAAGGCTGCGATCTTTCAGATTTCGTATATCCTGCCGCGCTTGCAGTTGCAAAAGGCGAATGTGAACGCGGAATTTTCGTTGACGGCGTAGGTTATGGCAGTGCCTTAATCGCCAATAAAATTTATGGAATTTACGCGGCAGTTTGTCAAGACCCGTTCTGCGCTCAACTTTCACGCGAACATACAGATTCCAACGTGCTTTGCATTGGCGGGAAGATTATCGGTAGTGCCATTGCTATGGAAATTGTAAAAACGTGGATGAAGACTGACGCTTTGACGGCTGAAAAATATCGTCGCCGCGTCCAAAAAGTTGCTGACATTAACAATAAACATTGCGTACCAGTGAAATAAATTGTAGCAGAATATTTTTTTGTGTCAATTAATAAAATAAAAATTACCCCGCTAAATTCGGCGGGGATTTTTCTTTTAAATATTTTTTGATTGGCGGAAAATCAACGGCAATTATTTTCCTTGCTCCTCAATGGAATATTCCTCAAGCGCGGCGTCAATTTCTTCAAGTTCTTCATCAGTGAGAGAGTAAACAATATCGCTAAAATCGTCCGCCAATTTCAATGCTCCTTGTTCAATGCAACGAATTTGCAAAGCGTCTTTTTCTTCGTCAAGGTTTTGATGCTTTTCAATCATATAATCAAGATTTTCAAGCATATCAACAAGATTTTCAAGTTTTGTTTGAAGTATGGAAGTATCAGACATAAAATCAGCTCCTTAAACTAAATGAAAATTACAGTATCGCCAACTGAAAAATTTTGCGTGCGAATTAAATTATTTTTAAAGTCGGTAACTTCAATGTAGCAAATACTTTGGGCGGCAACTTTGTCCGTTCTTGTACAGTAATTATCGAAAACTGCGCGAACCACGCCTTCAAAACTTGAAACTTTCAATTTGTCGCCTATCGCAATGTAACCATCATTTAAATATAATCTCATATGTTGCCCGGCAACGCCTGCTATTTCGGCTTTACCGTGAGTACTTTTAACTTTTTTTAGCGAAGGCGGCGCGGTTGATTTAATAATTGGCGGCTTTTTAATTTCCAGATTGTTTAACATTTGATTAGCGACAATCAAGCGCATTAATTCTTCCAACGATGAAAGATTTTTGCCGATAATAGAATTATTTTTTGATTCGGCGGCGATACTTTTTTCAATGGCGGAAATTTTGGGCGATAAAATATCATCCAACATTATTTTCAGAGACGCCAAAGAATTTTCTATATTATCGAAGTAAAGGCGATGATTAAGTTTTTGCCCGTCAATCGATTCTTGAAGTTGCTGAAAACGCACATTAATATTTTTAATGTCAGTGCGAAGGCTTTGAACTTCTTGCCGCAATTTATTTAATTCTTCAGTAGAAATATTTAAATCTTTTTTGTCATCTTGCAAAGTCAATCACTCCAAAATATAACTTTCGATAATGTCATCTTTTTTTAATTCATCAGTACCGATTCCCGAAAGTTGAACTCTAAAATAACCTGTATACACTGACGGCACTTCATCAGCAGCATCACTCAAATACTGAAGTTTAATAATTGAAGTGCTGAAAAGTTTTTTACTCCTGCGCAATATTCTAATTTTTGATTCTTTGTAAATTGTACCGTCGACCATTTCAGCCCAAATCCAAGTATTAGAGAGATGATAAATTTTAGCGTGTCCTTGAATAATTTCTTTCGGTGAAGTTGGCGCAGAATCATAAATATTTTTTAAGAAACCGAGAGCAGAAATTTTTTCGGCAGATTTTTTAGGCGTCGGCTTTTTAATTTCCAGATTGTTTAACATTTGGTTGGCAACTAAAAGGCGGAGTAATTCCTCAATCGCCGAAAGATTTTCATTGATTGAAGAAATTTCCGCCTTTAAGCCTTGAATATCCGCACGAAGAATTTTTAATTCTTGTTCGATATTTGACACGGCTACACCTCAAGCAGCAAGGATTTTTTCAATTTGTTCAAGCGCGTAAATTTTTTGAAGCGCGGGAAGTTGCGCTTTTTCTCTGTCAAAATTTTGATTTTCCATATCGCGTTCCCACTGTTCAAATTGATTTTTTACATTTGCGGCTTTTCTTTCTTGTTCGTCAACATAATCTTGCAAAAAATTAGAAATATCATCAGTAACTTGATTCATCGTGCGACTTACTTTTTGCGCCAAATCGTCTCTTGCGCCATCAATAACTTTTTGGGCAAAATTTTTCATTTTGCGTTCTTTGTCTGAACCTGCAGGAAGTTTAAGAATTTCCACGCATTTGGGATTGTCCAGCGATAAATTTTTTCTTATGGCGTCAGTAATTGTGCCGTCAATATCACTGCAAAGGCGATTCTTTTTGCGCTGAATTTGTTCAAGTCCGAAAAGGTCTGCAATGTTTTCATCTTTATGAAATTCTTCAATCAAATTGTTAAAACAATCCCTGACATATTTTTTGCAAGCGTCTTCAGTTTTTTCACCGGCTGTGCGATATTCTTTGGAATATTGAAAAAGTAAATTGCCCAAATCTTCAATTTGGCTGGCGGAAGAATTTTCATTAAGTGAGCCGCTTTTTCCAATATTTTTGTTAGTTTCTTCAGTTTTTTTGCTTGAAAATGCATCTTTAATTTCTTCAGCGGCACCATAAACTATAGCACCGGCTAAAGCTACAGGAGCTAGCAATACACCGGCTGCTGTACCAACTACATCTGCAACTCTGTCTTTAATCCATCCAAAAAAGCCCATTTCAATCACTCACTTTCATTAAAATAGAATCGTAACAAAAAACTTTCAAATTTGCCTTAGCTAAAAGCATTTCAACTTTATCATCGTCTTTGGCGTCAAGACTTTCAACAATTTCAACATATTCAGCAACAGTATTTTCAATTCGAGAAACCGAGCGATTAACTTCGTCTTCAAAGTCAGCGTAAATATTTTCAACTTCGCCGCGTATCATTTCGGCATATTCGTTCAAAGTTTCGCTCAAAACTTCGTCAGTAAACTTTTGCATTTCAACAGATTTTCTTTCGCCGTTTGGCATAGTCAAAATTTCTCTGCAACGCTTATTGTCAAGTGAAATTTTCAAAGCCAAATTGTTTTGCCAAAAATCAGCGGCACGGCGTTTAATATCTTGCAATTTACTTTCAACACTGCGCGAAGAAATTTCATACTTTGCCAAAATTTCCGCCTTGTCGTCGAGAATAAAAATTTGTTCCTCAAGGTAAGACATCAGCGAATCATTGGCACTTTCAATGGCAGGTTGACTTTGCTTTAAAATATGTTTGCGCAAATCTGCAAGCGCGTCGCCAATTTGTTCAATGTCAGCAGCCGTGTTATTTTCATTCATTTCCGGCGCGGAAATAATTTTGTCGAAAATCTTTTTACCAAATTCGATAATTGCCGGAATTGCCGCCGTTGCTAACTTTTTTAAAATAGTAGACCAAAGCATTTGCAACACCGCCTATCTTAGCCTTTAATTGCCGCCACAAGTTCATCAACACGCTGGGAAGTCTCACGCTTAAGCTGTTTTACAAATTCTGAAAGTTCGCGTTTATCTTTCTGCGCCGCCTTCATTTCCTCAATTTTTTTATCACGTTCGCGGCGAATTTCCTCAATATTTTTCTGACTGTCGGCGATAACTTTTTCTTGATCCTGCTTTTTCTTGCCAATAATATTTTTTATAGAATTTTGATGACTTTCATAGGAAGCAATAATGTCATCAATCAAATATTTTTTGTACTTCGTTACAATTTCATTTTGAATTTTGGCGTACAAAAATTTAATGTTGGCGAAATTTTCCAATTCTTTAAATCTTGAATCCAATTCCTTTTCTCTGATACGAAATTTGTTAAGTATGGCACTTAATTCAAATTCGTCATCTTCGCTAATGGTGTTATCACGATATTTTTTTAACAGGCGATAAAGATACGCCGAAACGGGAACTACATTTTTTTGAACGAGCTCAACACTTCTGTAATATTTTTCGCCCTCAAGATATTTCGTCCATTCGGCTTGCATTTCAATCCATTGAGTTTGCGGCTTATTCAAAGTATCAAGTTGCGTTGCGATAACATAAACTTTTTCGGGATGTTTAAATGTATTGGTGAAGACGTTTTGCAAAGTGATATGTTCGCCGCCCGTCAATTTATCAGCCTTGACGCACATTAAAACGGCGTTGGCGCGGTTGATATAATCGCGGGTAATATTTGAGCGAAATTCTACAACGTCATCTAAACCGGGCGTATCAATCAGCACGACGCCTTCCGGTAAATCGAAATCTTTCAAGCCTACCAAAACTTCTTTAACGAAATAATGACACGGCGACTTTGAGGAAGTCCAGCGTTCAATTTCGGTTTTCAATTCGTCTTTATTCGCGCAGGTTTTTCTTTGAGTTTCGCAGTTAAGCCATTTACTTTTTTCGGCGTCAGCATTTAACGCTATATAATCTTTCTCAAAAACGCTGTTTCTTGTATCAGTTGCACTTTTCCAAAGTTGCGCCCATTCTTCGGCGGTGTAGAAAGAAATTTGTACAAAATCTTCAGCGGCTTTTTTAAATTTCGTTAAAGCGGCAGTTTCCGGCGTTACGCGGGTTGACGCCAAGTCATAATTCAAAAAGGCGTTAATCAAAGTGGATTTACCGGCTTTAATCGTTCCTACGAGTGCAATTTGAAATTCGGGGCTTGAACATCTTGCAAGAAAAGAATTGAGCTCCTTGATAAGTGCTTCAGCATCTTTATCTTTGTCCGCGCTCAAAACTTCATCAGCCATAACGCGACGAATTTGCTCAATTTTTTTTGCGTAAAAATCAACAGTATCATTCCAGAAATATTTTTTATCTTCGACGGGCGCGTTAATTAAATCCTGAATGTGGGAAACTTTTTCAAGATATTGACGCTCAATATCTTTGTTTTTAAATTCCATAATATCAACTTCCTTTCAAATTTTTTACATAGAATCTGAATTTTCGTCGGAGTTTTCATCTTCGACATCTGAAACAAAATTTTTTAAACCTTCAGCAGATAAATCTTCCCACCACAAACGCTTTTCTAAATCTGTAAAAGTTAAAAGCAACGACGGCTCAATTTGTAAACCGTCAGCAATAGCTAAAAGCATGGCAACTGAAATATTATTGTGATATTTTCCGCGCTCAATTCGACTCAAAACGCTTTTATCAATGTGCAATTTGTCGGCAAGCTCATCTTGTTTCATACAGCGCAACGTTCGATAATAGGCAATTTTCGCGCCAATTTGCCGAAAGATAATTTGTCTCTGAATGTTAAAACCTTCATGCAGCGGCATATTTTCACCTCCCGATATAATTATTTCATAAACAATTAAAAAAGTCGTCGTCCATCTTTGCCTATTAATCGCCCAAATAGGAAATTTTTTGCAATAATCCTTTTGATGAAGTTTATCAAAAACAAATTTAAAATGGGTATTGCGTTGGAACACCAGAAAATTTTTTGGTAAAGACTTAGATATAAAAAAAATTACTGGAAAATTAAACCACTGTATGATACAATTAAAAAAAATAAATCATTAGTTACTTTGTAAGTGAAGGGGGATTTTTAGTGGCGCAGATTATCAGCCAAACAAATGCTACAATGCTTTTTGAGGAAATTAATCCTGAAAAATTGGATTTACTTACTTTGGTTGGCGACGTTAAAGGATTCGACAGTTTATCTGACGAAAAAGTTAAAGAAATTTTGGATACCCTTTGTGTCAAAAATTTTGATGAGTTTCTTGAAAAATTTGATCCTGTTGTATATTCTTTTTTCAATGCAAACAATCAAAAAGTTATGTACACCTTGAAAAAGCCGGAATCTATTCCTGAAGACCTTTTAACAGAAATTCATTTAAATTTACAAAATGATTTTCTCAAAATGTTGTTCACGCTTGTTGAAGCAAAACGCGCTCAAGGTCTTTTGAACGTCGATTTTAAATTTGAAAATCTTACAGATTTAATTTCGCCGCACAAAATTATTGAAGACATTAAACAGAATCGTAAAGAATTGCGCTATACCTATTCGCAATATGTACAGCTTGAGGACGAAGACCCAAGAAAATTGGATCTTGGCGATAAACTTAATTTAATGATGGAAGAGGCAAGCATAAATTACAATAACGTTATGGCAATGTTGCCGCTTGCGATTGAAGATATTAAAACGCGTCTTTTATTGACAAGCGGCGGCGGTGGCGCAGATGCTACACCACTTGCACTCGGCGTTTTGACAATGGGCGAACAAGGCGAATTGAAAGTTATTGAAGCTCCAAAGGCAGAAAAATCTACCGCGCTTGTAACTTTGGACGATAAAATTAATGAAGGCTTAATTGAAGTTATCGGCGAAGACTACGAGGCTTTGAACGAAGATCATAATGACTACGTTAAAGCACTTGTAACGCGCACTTTCTGTCCGCTGCCGTCAACAATGGTTAGCGAAATTGATATTGCAAAGGAAATTGAAAACTACAACGCCTATTTGCAATTCTACAAAGAATCAAAAGACGACTTCATTAAAACCGTTAAGCCGTTAATTGAAAAAATTCTCGGCGTAAAATTATTCTTTGAGCAATATCCTTCAAAATTGCGCGGTATGAAACCAACTTTGCTGATAACAAATATTAGCAATGAAATGATGACAAAGTCTCCTAATCTTCCGCGCCTTGTAACTTACCTTAACACGGTAAACGGCAAAAACAATTTCGACCATACAATTTGGTATGCTATTTTCCCGTCAGTGGCATTTGACGCAGGCGGCAAGCCGAAATTGACGCGCAGAAGATTTAAAGGCAACAATGAGCCGACAAATACCAGCGTAAATACAGTTGAATCTTTGACACAAATTTTAAATGTCTTGAAAGATTTTCGCGTTCAATGTTTCTTCAGTTTCGCCTCTCACGAGAAAAACACGTTTAACGCAATGGCTACTGAAGGTATTGACAAATATATAGATCGTTCAATGCCGCTTACGTCTAAGGCGTTCAGTGAATTTGCTATTCCTTGTTTCCCGAACTTTACCATTATTCCAAAAGATAAATCCGGCGTTGTGCTTGATACAAAAATGGAGCTCAACGAAAATAATCTTGCAGAAATTTCAAAGGCTAAGCAAGATATTATGAAACTTTGGATTGATGGCGTATATGTTGGCGCGGCGTATGTTGCAGCGGGACTTGTTGCAGCGTATCAAGACCCGGAATATCTGAAAATGATTTTCCGCCGCAACATTGATAATTCTTTGCCGGGCGTTCGTTTCGATATTGAATCTGATGATAATTCGCTTATGGTTTACACCACGCTTGCAAAAGAAATTACCGGCTTTACCAATCCAATCAAAGACGAAATTAACAAAAAATGTTTCGGCTTCGTTTTCTCTTCAGAAAATGCAATGTTCGGCGGCTTGCCAATTACAAATATTATGGTTTACAAGTCCCGCAATTTGCTTTACGACGAAGATAACGGCGTTTACGAGCCAATTTATAAAACGCAGGTTACAACTTACATTCAAAGAATTTTGCGCAATATGTCCAGCGACTTCAAACAAGATAAAATCGTTCGTTTCTTCAGCAGCAATCCAAATTCTCAATCCAGCAAGTGGCTTGACAAGCGCGAAAAACTTAACGCGATTATTGGTACAGGCGATGACATTTCTTACAATATCGACGAAGAAAACGGAATTTGCACTTTGAATATTACTTTCAACGGCAATGTTAAAAATCTTGAAATTGAAACTAACCGCACAACTTCCGCCAAACACATTTAATTTTGAAGTAGAGGAGTTTTAATTATGGGATTTAGAGTTAAAATTACCGGCGGCAAAGACGTTGAATTTAATGAAGGAATTATTACCGGCGTTCAATTCGTTTCAGATACGCCTGATAATGCAAATGCAAGGTCAACTGATCTTGGCGTTATGATGAAGATTGACGGTAGAATTAATTTTTCGCTCGGCGCGGAAGTTGAAGATTCAACCGTTGAATTAGCTAATTGGTCGTTGATGCCTTCAGATCAAGCGGACTGTTACCGCAATGTTCAAGTTCAAGTTATCAACGGCGGGCAAGTCGTTCGCCAATATACCTACCCCAACGCTTTTGTAATGAGTTATACGGAAGACTTGAACGACGAAGAAGGAGTTGGAAGTTTTTCAATTTTACTCAAGCAAAAGAAAGATTTGACTGATAAAATTGAGCTTAAAGGTAACTTTGAAGCGTAGGAGGCGTTTTGAATGGCTTTAGAATTTAGCACGGCAGATCCGGAAATTACATTGGAAACTGAAAGCGCGAAGAAAGTTATTTTTAAAGTTGATATTCCGCCGGACAGTCGCGCCCGCACAAAAGATGTTGGCGTTACTTTAACTGTCGTCGGAAAAATTATGGCTGATACAGCGTCAGCCGGAAACGCGGCGGACAGTACCGCAAAACTTATGGATTGGTCGATTGTTCCCGCCGAAAAAAAAGAAGCTTATCGCAGTGTAACGGTAAAAATTACAAGCGGCGGCGTCGTTACTCGTCAATACGAATTGCCAAACGCTTTTGTTGTCGATTACTACGAAACTTTTGAAAACGCCGACGGAATTGGAGAATTTACGCTCATTCTTAAACAAATGAAAAATAAATTGGCTGATGTAAAAGTTACAGGCGGTTTTACCTAATAAAAGAAAATTTCTTGCAAAATTAGAGACGGCTGAACTTGTTTGGCTGTCTCTTATTGTATGGAGGAAATTTAAATTATGAATTACTATGAAATTCTAGGCGTTGATAGAAATGCTACGGCGCAGGAAATTAAAAAAGCCTACAAAAAACTTGCCAAAAAGTGGCACCCCGATCTCAATAAAGATAATTTAAAAGTTGCTGAAGCCAAAATGCGTGAAATTAATGTTGCATATGATACGCTTTCAAATGAAGTTAAGCGTATCGACTACAACAAAACGCTTGACGCGGAGGCGGCGAAGTCTGCCAAAACAAATAAAACTCAAAAAAATTCAACCGGTAAAACTAAAACTGCCAAAAAGTCCGCCGCCACTGCCGCTGATATTGATTTTAATAATATTCATTCCAGCTTTGAAAATTTTTTCGGCTTCAATCCAAAAACGCACGAAGTTACCGACGAAGAAAAATTAAATACATATTCGGCGGACAAGAAAAAGAAAAATCCGCTGGATACTACAGATTTTTTTGAAAAGTTTATGGGATTTAAAGTTAAATGACGCAGTACGATATTTACACAGCATTAATTGGAATTATCAGCGTATTTTTTTGGCTGACAATTTACTTTGGCGAACTTCCTTTAGTTTTGAAAATTTTTTTGACAGTTTGCGGCGTTGCAATATTTTTACATTCCACTTTTACTTTGTATCGCTCCCTAAATAAAAAAAATTCTGCACTAGATAATTTTGAAACCGGAACGATTATGCAAATTTCTTTACTGAACAAGAATGGCGAAATAATTAATTCGTGGGAGCTTTACGGCAAGACGGCGGCAGTTATCGGCAAAGATATTGGCGAAAATCAAGTTGACATTGATTTAAGCCAAACGCAATATGCAGCAATGATTGACATTGAGCACGCGGTTTTAAATTACGTTTCCGGAAGTTGGTACATTGAAGACCTTGACAGCCAAAACGGTATTTCAATAAAAAAATTCGGACAAGATAAAACTTATAAATTGAGTGCGCTGCAGCCTTGCAAATTGGATTTTGGCGACGTTATTTTTATTGGCTTGTGTCAACTGAAATTGAATTAGGAAGGAATTTTTATGAATGGTTTAATACGCTGTCAAAACGGGCATCTTTTCAGCTCGCGCCGTTACGGTACAATTTGCCCTTACTGCAACCTTGAAACTGCTACGCCCGAAAAAAAGGAAGTTCCCGTTACTGACGACGATACAATTAATGAACTTTTAATGAAGGCGATTCGCCCTGTTTGCGGCTGGATTGTTTGCATTGAAGGTCCACGCAAGGGCAAAGATTATAAAATTCACAGCGGCAAAAATTTTGTCGGTCGCGCAGATGATATGGATATTCAAATTTTGGGCGATAACGAAATTTCGCGCCGCAACCATGCAGTTTTGGTTTACGATCCAAAAAAGCATGAAACTGTTTTATTGCCCGGCGATTCAAACGGGATTGTTTATCACAATGACGCGGCTTTATATTCGCCAACAATTTTAAGCGTCTATGATATTATTGAGCTTGGCAAAAGTAAATTTTTGTTCATTCCATTTTGCGGCGAACATTTTCGCTGGGAAGATTTACCGAATGAAGATGAAAAAAATTATTTGCAACACGGAAAGGAAACAATTTGATGACGGCAGATATTATAGTGCCGACGATTCTTTTTTTGTGCATGGCAGTCTTGCACATTTTACGGCAAAAAGAAATTGATTCGCCGTCGAATTTTTCCGCAGAATACGAAATAGGCGCGGCGTCAACTTTGGGTACTCGTGAAATTCAGCAAGATTATTTTGGAGTAAAAAATAATCAAGGCGTTTTGTTAATGACATTGGCGGACGGCGTTGGAGAAAACGGCGAAATTGCGGCAAAGTTGGCGATTGATACTTTTCGTGATTTATTTGAAGATAGAAACGCCATTCACAAGCCGAAATATTTTTTTCGTCGCGCAGCAAACGCCGCCAATAAAAAAATTACAAATACTTTGGAGGAGCGGCAAGGCGAAAGTTCAATAGCCGCCGTCCTGCTTGAAAGTTCGCAATTTTTTTATACGGTTATCGGAAATTGTTGCATCGGCGTCTTTCGTGACGGCAATTTAATTCCGGTTTCAGAAGGGCAAACTGTTGACGTACTTGCAAGACACAGTTACAGCGAAGGGCGAATTTCCAGAGAAAAAACTTTGGCGTTGTTGAATGAACATCGGCGTTACAATACACTTGGGCAGGATTCTTTTTCAGAAATTGAATTTTTCAGCAAGCCGTTGCAACTTCAAAAAGATGATTTGATTATTATAATGAGCGAAGGAATTTTTAACACTTTGAGTTGGGTTGAAATTGAAAATGTTTTGGAGCAAAGAATTTCGGCGCAAAATTTGGCAAATGAAATAATTCAGCTTGTAAATAATTCAAAAATCGCTGTCAAGGAAAACGCCACAATTTTAATCTGTAAATTTAAAGATAAAGAATAAAAAATCCAATTTAAGGCGGTTAAAATCGCCGTGAAGGCGTCTTAAACTACTTTTGTATATAAAACCTAAGAAAAAATTTTCAAACGCTTAGAATCCATTCTGGAGCGTTTCAGAGGCATACATGAGAAAATCCAACAGTATTTTTAAAGCGGCATTTGTATCAGAGGCAGGCGCGGAACTTTCCAACAATGATTATTTCGCTTACGTTGAAGATGACGATTATGCTTGCTACGTTTTGGCGTCCGGCATAACTGATTTTGAAACTTCAGAGGCTGCAAAGGAAGTTGTCGAACATTTAATTTTGAGTTTTGAAGAAAAGCCGAGTATGTCAAAGTCAACACTTTTGCAATATATGAAGGAAACGAACGAAAGACTTTTGAGCGGCAATTACGCCCGCAGGTTAAAGGCGTCAGTTATCATGCTTGTAACTGATTATGAAAAATTTCGGTACGTTGCCGCCGGTAATGTGCGCTTGCGAATGTATCGGCAAGGGCGTTTCTTTTTGAAGTCGTCTGATATGTCGTTGGCAAATGATTTAATTGAAAAGGGCGAAAATGATACGCCACTTGATAAACACGAGGAACGCCATAATTTGTACGCCTATCTTGGCAAAAAAGATTTTTTCAAGCCGTTCGTTTCCAAAATTCAAAAATTGGCGGACGCGGATATTTTAGCGTTGTATTCTCAAGGTCTTTGGGAACACGTTGACGAACAGGAAATTGACGAAATATTTGCAGAGGCGTCAGATAATCCTCAAGAATCTGTTGACTATCTGGAAGAAATTTTGTTATCACGTCAGCCGGAAAATTTGAAAAGCTATACCATAGCCGCAATTTTCATCAATAAAATTTACCGCGATCCCGAACGCGAACGAAAACGCTTGCTTTACATTAAAATTGCTGTAGTAGTTTTTATAGTTTTGGTTATTATCTCCATTATCATTTACATTCTCAACAGGATTTATCAAGATAAAGTTGAAAATTTCCAAAGTACACTGCAACAGACGCAAGAATTTATGAGGACTGAAAATTATTCACGTGCTCAAGAAAGTTGCAAAAAAGCTCTGGATTTGGCGCAAGAATTAAAATTTACTGAAGATGAACAACATTTGAAAGAAGACTTGATGATTTTAGATAATCTTGTTCAAGCGGACGATTTTTTTGTAGGCAACAACTATCAAGCGGCGTATGATAATTATTTGAGGGCGTTAAAATATGCTGTAGATGCAGGCAAAGAATTGCACGGTTACATCCAACGCCGTATAGATATGGTTGAAAATCATTTGGATATGCAACAATTTTTGATACTCGGCGACAGTTTATTTCAAAATGGCGAATACGACGCGGCAGAATCTTTGTATTTGAAGGCAAACGAAAAGGCGGCGATTATTCACGACATTAACGGACGCGAAAAAACTATAGCCGCGCTTGAAAAAATTTACGATAAACGCGCTGAAATTCGTAAAGCCGCCGAACAAAAATTAAATGACAAAAAGCAAGCCGCCATAACCGATTCACTCAACAAGGGCGATGATTTATTGGCGGCGGGCGATATTGACGGCGCACAAAAAGCCTACCTTGACGCCCGCAACCTTTCAGATAATCCGGCTGACAGAATGCAAACAAGCGAAGCTTTAAATAAAGTTGTAGCGGCGCGGGATAAAAAAGCGATTGAAGAACGAACGACTCAAGAGCTTAAACAAAAACGTTTCGACGAAGCACTTAAAATTGAAGCTAAAGGCGATGAATCATTTAACGCCGGAGATTATACCTCTGCGCAAATGTATTATTTAACTGCGCTTGAAAATTTTAGAGATTTATCTGAAGAACCTAAAATAAAAACTCTACAAAATAAATTCGATACGGCAAAGTTAAAATCAAATGAAATTACAATAAAGAAAGATGACGCCGAAAAAGCCGAAGAAAACGCCCGCAATTTCTACGCAGATAACAATTTTGAAGAGGCGCGTATAGCCGCAACGCAAGCCAAAGAAATTTATACCGCGCTGGAAATGAAAAGTAAAATTGAGGAAATGGATATTCTTTTGCAACAAATTGCGGTTGATTCAATGATTTCAAACTCCGTGAAGTAGGTTGGCTATGGAACAGAAAAAATATTACAAACACGATTTACAAAGAATGATGGTATACCAACTGCAGGAAATTGCACGCCGTGAAAAAATTATTCCTGCGGTGGCAGATCGTTTGGACAAGGAACTTTTGATACAAACAATTTTGCGTTATCGTGGAGCCGAAAAAGCTTTGCTTATAAATGAATATCGCCCTGAAGATTATCAGCGGCTTGAAGAAATTTTCCCGCGTTTAACTTTTCAATCTCAACCGACAAATTTGGAATGTAACGCCGGTATTCAAGTTTGGCGCGGTATTGCCACAGATTTTTTTGACAATATCACGATAAATTACACGCCGAATTTGAGCGGCACGAACGCTTTTATTATTGACAGCGAAAAAAAATTGTGTTGCGTTTTCAACGTTGAAGAAAAAATTAACGATAAAAATTTTCTGTACTTGCGGCGAAATAGAAATTTGCCTTGCTGTGAATCGCAAATTAAAAATTATTTTCTGATTCTGATGGAGCGCGTTTATTCCGAACAATTTTTTAATTTTTATAATGAAAAGTCCGCGTTGATTCAAGAAAATATTCCGGCGTACTGTTTGCAACTTTTGAATTTCAAAGTTTATGAGCCGGAAATTTTAAAAATGCCCGTTGCAATAGATTTTGGAACGTCAAGCACAACCGCCGGAGTTTTGGATTTCAAGGAAAAAACCGGCGTTGCGAAACTTCACAACGAAAGAATTAAACACGCTTTATTTTACGACCTTGAAGGCAATGAAGTTGATCTTGTTCCAACGATTATTGGCGTACATTCGCTTGAAAATCCCGAAAAACCGGAATATGTTTTTGGCTACGACGCCATTAAATTTTCTGAATATATGGACGAGGGCTTTTCTGTTTTTTACGATATAAAACGCTGGATTTCAAATTGTGACAAGGAAGAGGAATTAACCGACAATTTGGGGCGGCGCGTATTTGTCAGCAGGAAAAAAATTCTGCGCGAGTTTTTTATTTATATTATTCATACGCTGGAAGATTATATAAAAGGGCGCGTGCGTTACGTTCACATTTCCGGTCCCGTCAAGCAGAAGGGTACATTTCAAAAAATGTTTCAAGAAATTTTGCCGGAGTACGCCATTGAACAAAAAGAAATGGTGGATGAAAGCGTTGCCGTGCTTTATAACATTATCAGCGAATTTATCGAAAGTAAAACTATTCGCAACCGGCAAAAGTACAGCGCGTTAGTTATCGACTGCGGCGGCGGCACGACTGATATTTCTTCCTGCAGTTTCAAAGTTGATAATCAGCGCGTTGCATATTCGATTGACATTGAAACTGGATACGAAAACGGAAGTACAGATTTTGGCGGAAATAATCTGACGTACCGAATTTTACAAATTTTGAAGTTGAAAATTGTTGAAACGCTTTGCAAGCAATATGTAAATTACAGCCCGATACTTAAGGCGCGGCAGGAATTTTACGGCGAAAAATCTTTTTTCAATCAAGAAACTTTTCTGCGTGCGTCCGCCATTCCGACTTTAAAAACTTTGCTGAAGGATTTTAATTTGGACGTTTTCAGGTACATTGATGAGAATGGTATAACGTCAATTTACAAAAATTTTGAAGAGGCGTACCAAAAGGCTGAAGAAATTTTGCCGACGCGCTTTAAAGATTGGGAAAATAAAAAACGCGCCGAATATTTTTCAGTGCGAAATAATTATTATTTCTTGTTTGAAATTGCGGACAGAATCAAGCAGGAATTTTTCAAAAACTATGGCATAATGCAAGTAATTTTGGCGATTGAAGGCAATAACGATAAGCCGAGCCGAAATTGGGAGATTAATCGAAAATATGAAACTTCCGGCGAAAATTTAATTACAATTCCGCTGGATAAATGGAAATTGATGCTGAAAAATTCGACCGGCTTAACTTTAATGAAAAATCTGCAGAATATTTCTTTCAGCATTTTTGAAATTGAACCGCTGCTGAATCCCGACATTTACAATATCATTCGGCAACTTTTGGATCCAATTTACGAGAGCGGCGAAATTGAAAATTACAGCTTGATAAAATTGAGCGGGCAGTCTTGCAAAATTGATTTATTCCGCACGTCTTTAAAAGAATTTGTACCCGGCAAATTGATAAAGTCCAAGCCGAAATCTGAAGATAATTTTGATAGAAATGAATTGAAAATGTCGTGCATTGACGGTGCTTTAAAATATCTGCGCGACAAAAAATTTGGTTACGCCGATATTAAAATAAAAAATCGCCGTCCGCACTTGCCGTACATTTTAACCGGCTTCACTCATACCGGCGAAGAAGTTACACTGATTGACGATACAAAATCTATAGAAAACGGCGTACTTTCGCGCAATATCGAAGATTTAACTTTGACGGTTTACCTTAAAGACAATGAAAAAAATTTGCGGCAAGAATTAATTTACGAGTGCGTTCTTGATGAATTTGAGGCGAAACGGCAGGAAGAAATTGAAGAAATTTACGGCGAAAATGTCCCGCAAGATGAAACTGATACCATTGTGAACGGCGAAGTAAAATTTTTTATTTGGGCGGTTGCGCAAGATTGGGGCTTTATAATTTTGCCGGTTTATCGTGAAAATGAAAATTTGTACGTCGGCAAGGAAAAATTTTTTAATTTTGAAAATGATCAGTGGATTAAAAATTTTTTTGACGGGTTGAAATGATGAAAAAATTTTTGGCTTTAATGTTGGCGGCAATATTTTTATCGGTAAATTTTTCTTCGTTAAGTTTTGCCAAAACTCCTCAAGAAAAACAAGCCGAAAAAGAGGCAAAACAAGAATTTAAACTTCAGAGAAAGCAAGATAAAAAATTGGCTAAAATGTATCGCCGCACAAATATTTTAAAAGTTAAAGAATGGGCGCAAAACGGCGACTCGCAGGCAATGTTAATTTTGGCGTATGCGTATTCTACAAGGCAACATATCCGTAAAAATAAAGCAGAGGCAGCCGAATTGCGGCAAAAAGTTTCAGAATCCAACGGCGATTTATTTACAAATTTTATTCCTATCGAATATATCAACAGGCGAAAAGTAGACTTGCCGCTCTTGTATGGTTTGGCGGCGTGTCGTTCACAAATTGGGCAGTACGTCGACAAAAATTTTGAAGATGCAGTTCGTTGGGCAGAGTTGGGCGCGTCTGAATATGATCCGTTGTCATTCGCAGTTTTAGGCTCAATGTATTACACAGGGCGCGGTTTTCGTCAAGATTACAAAAAAGCCATTGAGTACGCCAAATTGTCAATGAGTTATTCTGAAAAAAATCAAAGTGAACCTATTGCACTTTACATTTTGTCGGACGCGTACAAAAACGGCAACGGCGTTGATATGGATTTGAAAAAAAGTAAATTTTACGCAGATTATTTAAAATTGGTACGGCAACCAAAAATTGACAAGCGACGCGCCAAAAACGAAAAGAAACTTGAAAAGAAGGCGCAAGCTGAAATTAAAGCCAAAGAAAAAGCTGACGCCAAATTAAACAAGAAAAAATCAAATGATAAATCTGAAACTGAAAATCAGACAAAGACTAACGATAACGCAGAAACTGAAAATCAAACAAAAACTAACGATAATTCAGAAATTGAAAATCAGCAGAATGAAGAGGACAACGCAACTTTATTAGATCATCCATTTGAAGACAGTTAAATTTAACCGGAAAAAATTATAAAAGCAGGTGAAGCAATGGGATTATTTGACAGCGATTTTGACATAGAAAATTATATTCGTCAGCGAATACCGGAGCTTGATAATTTGGAAAATCGCGAACTGTTTAAAGCGATTGTCGGTAATTCGATGACTGAACTTTACAAACATATTAAGGAAGAATACGACGCACTTGAAAAAAGAGTTTTCGACGAAACGCCACGCGCCTTGCGTTTGCCTGATTTAATTACCTGCGTTGTTCCTGCAGATAAATATGATGTTACTGATTCAAATATGCTCCCAATTTTCCCTGAAGATTTAAATAAAGTTGAAGTGGACGCGCAGGAAATGATTCACAGCGTCAACAACGGCAAAGAATTTTTTTTGTATACCTGTATGATTAAGGCTGATTATTTGGAGCTGAAAAAATTAATGCAGACTTCGCGCAGGTTCAAAGGCATTATTGAAAATGAGTACGGCGAAACGCCCGCCGAATTTATTTTGAAACCGAATACGCGTTACACAAAAAAGCTTGAAGATTTTTACCAAATTGCCAAATTGAATTATCTGCCGTGGCGCAGTCTGAATCTTTCGTATTTGTACAAGTTGTTTGATGTTTATGTTGTGTCGATTGAGGAATGGGACGACCAACTGGAAGTAAAAAAAGTTACTGTTGAATTTGACGAATTTAGCGACAGAATTTTATATGAGCCGTTGCCGCTGTGGAATATTCGAGACGTAACTATAAAGGCAAATTCGTACCCGCAACCGGCGATTGACAGAAAATATTTTGAACATTACCTTTACAAAAAGCAATTCAATGAAGGGCATGAATATTTATTGCAGCATTCTGATTTTGTAATTAGAAATATTCGGCGGCAGGAGGGCGATTGGTATATAATTTGTGACAGCGATTTACCCGGCGATTGGCAATTTTATGAAGTCATTCCAGAGCCTGACGAAAAAAATTATGAAAATCCGCTTTTAAGCAATGAACAAAATGAAAGTTTTTCGCGTGATATGATTGAATATTTTGGGCAAAGAATTAAAACGCGGGCGGAGCTTGTACGTTTTTTCAAGTCGTTCAAGTGCAGTGAATATTTAAATTTCGTTGAGGCAAAAGTTATCGATAAGCCACTGAATAAGATTGAAACTTATTCGACTGAAAAATTTATAGATTATGAATACCGCACCGGCGACAGGGCGCAATATTTGGAGTTTTCATTTCGTCCGCTTGATGAAGATTTTTATTTGAATCGTGACTTGATGAGCTTTTTGGTAACGGCGATTCAGCATTTGTTCCCTGAATATCAATGCGTTGGAAAGTTGGTGTAACGTGAATTTTATTTGGGATATTGTTTTGCAGGCGGCGCAAGATGATTTTGAATCGCAGAAATTATTTTTCAAACCGGCGGAAAGTTTCAGCCCGTATTACGAACAGTCTTTCAGTTGCATTAATCAACGCCACGTTGACAGCGCGGAAATTGAAATAAATCCGCTTATGAGGTTTTCGCCAATCTTTGAATACGTTTTGCATCCTGACGTTAAAGATTTAATTTTTGTAAATCAGCAGCAATTTATAAAATTTTATTTTGACTTAGTCACGCACATTTTAGCCGAAGTGGATTTATGTCACGGAATGACTAAACGCGAATTTTATATTAGAAAAATTCGTAAAGAAGTTTTAGCCGGAATTTACGGCGAAACTGCGCGAGCCGGTATGGAACAACTTAAACGAGATAAACAAATTGAAGTTGCAGATGAACTTTTGCGCGTTATTGAAGTCGGCTCCAGCATCCACGCTTTTTGCCACATTATGAAACAAATTTTTGACGGTTGCATAATTTATCAAAGTCAAGCGCATCCTCAAAGGCTTTATGTTTACATTGGCAGGGAACGTGAGGAAAAACTTCAAAAACAATGGCAAATGATTAAAGAAATTTTTCTGCCGTTGGATATTGAAGTTAAAGAGTTTTGGGCGGAACATTTTGGAATACTTGATATTGATGAAACAATGAAACTTGACGCCATTGCAATTTTTTAGAGGTGTTGAATTTGAATGAACAAAAATACCCGCAATTTGAAAGACTGCACATTTTAAGGACGGAAGCACTTTGCAGCATACGCGACCGCGCCTTTGATACTTTTCCGCTACTTTTTGAAAATTACGGCGGCGGAATTATCAGCGGTTGCCGCCCAATTACGACTTCAAATTTAATCACGTTGAGCGAAGGAATTATTTTTCACAATAATTTTTTGTACTTGATAAACGCGCCGATGAATGTTGAATATTCGCCGACTGAAGAATATATGATGATGAAATTGATTTTCGAGCCGCAACTTGAAACTGAAAATTTTGTTCAACGAAATGTCAGTATGATTTTAACGCCGAATTTAAATCTGTCAGAAAATGAAATGGAAATTTGCCGCTTTAAATTGAAAAAAGGCGCGGTACTTCGTACAAATTACACAGATTTTTTTGACAGAGCAACGGAATTTGACACGGTAAATACAATCAATGCTCCCTACGCGGCGGTTGGCGGAAGTACACTTTCACCGGAAATTCTTTGCGCGTTTGCTGACGACGCCAAAAATTTTGAATTGGAATTTGAGGACTACAATTTTTGCCTTGCCGCGTTGAGCGGAAATATTTTAAATTCGGCGCAGATTGTTTTTTACATTGAACGCAGATTAAAAATTGAATTGCCCGCGCAGATTAATAATCAAATTTTGTATGAGCATTTGTGTTTGATTTTACAGGAAATTAAAAACGGTAGACGCCGCGAAATTATTGGAACGCGTCGCCGCCGCCGTGAAATTATCGTTGAATAAAATTAAAATCGCTGAAAAAATTCGGCGGCTTTTTTTATTGCAAAAAAATAGTGGACGCTTTAAACGCCCGCGTAAAAATTATTATTCTATAGAAATTTTTTGAAGAATTGCGCCTACAGGTTGCCGACGCAAAAAACATTCTGCCGCCTCCAATGACATTGCCCAAATATCAGCCGCCGGTAATTTGCAATGCACTAATCTTTTATCGGCAAGCGACGCGGCTTTTAAAATCAATTCGACGGGTTTACCTTGAATTATTTGAGAATTTTCGCTTACGGCGTCAGTAAATTCTAAATACGGCAACCAGTACAACGGCGAAGCAGATTTATCTGGATTTTTTTCGGAGTAAAGCTGTACGCCCTTAAAATCTAAATTCGGCTCAATGAATCTGAAAAGCGATTGTAAATTATCGTGAATCAGAAAAGTTGGCTCAAATAAAATATCACATTCCAAAATAATTCCGCCGCCGTAGTAAACAGCCGCATCATCAACTTTTGAAAAAGATTCGGCGTCCGTGAAGTACGGATAATTTTTTCTGTCAAAACCTGTCGCACCGTTAATCTTTGGCGCGTCAGGGTCTTTTTTTAACCAAAACCATTCTGTTTGAATCATTGTTCGTTACCGTTACCGTTATTTTTACTGCTTGCAACGGTACTTATCATATCGCTCAAATTCGTACTGCTTAAATTTTGAACATTTGAAACTTTTTGGGGGGCGTCAGCTTTTGGCGATTCTTTATTTGATTCTTTTTTTGCACGCATTTTAGCTTTTTCAGCTTCAACCTCAGCGTTCGAAATTTTTTCGTAATCGTTCACTTTTTCCATATCAATTTGAGATTCTTCGTAGCGTTTAGTAGTTTTTGATCTTTGACGCATTTCTATGGAGGCATCCTCAAGCATTTCGCGTTTCTTTTCAGCATTGGCATTTCTGTATGCTTCATACGCCTTGGGATCGGCTTTAATCCAATCAAGGTAAAGGTCTTCCATTTCCTTAAGCGTCACAGATTTATCCCTCATGTTATCAGTAGCCTTGCTATTTTGTACCAACTCGCTGCCGGATTTGCTGATGTCTTTAACGCTTTTATCCCAATTCTTTTTGTCAAACTTCGTGACATTTTGGGTTAAATTGGAGGCAGAATTTGCACTATCAGCAATACCTTTGGTGTAGCGCGTCCATTTAGTTTCGCCGGTAAATTTCTCAACAGTTTCAGTAGTAGCCTTAGCAACGACTGCGGCAACTGCCACAACTTTGGCGGTTTTTTCGACGGCACCTTTGATTTTATCTAACTTAGATACTTTTTCTTTTTCCAAGCCGTCAACTTTAAATTTGCTCTGTTTAGACTGTTTCTGTTTCAACTCCAAAGTAAAAGTTCCCATTTCGCCATCTGCGTAAGTTTCGCCGTAACTTTCGACGTACATATTATTTGCGCTGATAACGCGAAAATCGCCCGCCTTCGTCAATACTGATAAAACTACTGCGCGATAATAGGGCTGAGCCTCGTTTTCGTCAGCGGTAGGGGGCGCAGATACCCATTTCGACAAAAGGAGTGTATCTTTTTTTGCATTTTCTACGCCTTTTTTACCAACTATGCTACTTGCGGCTTCTTTAAAAAGACTTGTATCAGGCGGCAGGTACAAACTGCCTTTGATAGTCATTTTGATAAAACGACGCGGCACTTCTTGATTGTCGTCGACTTTTACATTTTCGACATAATAAGAAATTGATGCATCTGAAATAGCACCTTCGCCAACGTCATTTGTGTCAATGATAATATCAGGGTTGCCTTTGTTGGCATCTTCAAAAATTGCATTTGCAATGGCGGCAAGACGCCCTTTTGCTTCGTGCGGCGTAACGTCCGGCATTTTACCGGCTTTATTCCAGACGCGAAACTCATATTTCATAGAAATTTCTCCTTTCTGTTATTTTTTGCTTCCGTATTTATCTTCGTAGTCTTTGACTTTATCCATGTCAATGGCGGATTCTTCGTAACGCTTGGTAATTTGGGCTCTATCAAGTTTCTTTTGAGCGGCTTTATCAAGCAGTTTGTCTTTCTCTTCAAGACTTGCATTTTTGTATGCTTCATAAGCATCGGGATCTTTCTTAATTGCGGAAAGGTAAAGTTTTTCCTTTTCTGCCAAAGTGACTGCAGCATTGTTATGGGCAGCATTGCTTTTTTGTACCAAGTCATTGGTGCTTTCGCTGACGTTTTTGATACTTTCGCCCATATTCTTTTTGTCGAAGTCTTTAAGGCTTTTAGTGACATTACCGGCAGAAGAAGCAGCCTCTCCGGATTTTTTAAGCTTGCGGGTAAGTTCAGTTTCGCCGGTGAATTTTTCGGCAGTTTCAACTCCCGCTACCAATACAGCTCCGCCAACGTCACCAACTTTCGCCGCTACATCAGCCGTTGCACTAATAGCTTTACCAACTTTCGACGCAAACGATACAGGTTCGGTCTTCAAGCCGTCAACGCTAAATTTACTTTCTATATCAATTTTTTGTTGAAGTTCCATTTCAAAAGTTCCCATTTCGCCGCTACTGTAGTCTTCGCAGTAACTTTGAACGTACATATTATTTGCAGTAATTACGCGAAAATCGCCCGCCTTCGTCATTATCCAAACGATTATACCGCGATAATACGGCTCATCTTCATCAAGATTATCAGGCTTGGATGCTGCCCACTTGGAAAGAAGGCGCAAATCTCTAAGTTTATTTTCATCGCCAGCATTTTTACCTACACCTGCAAGACTTTTGGCGGCGTCTGTAAGACTTGTATCCGGCGGCAGATACAAATTGCCTTTGATAGTCATTTTGATATAACGTTTGGTCACTTCCAACGCCCATGCGGTATCAGCGTCAGCAGTGTAAGTTTTGTTATAAAATGAAATGTCAATAGATTCAACTGCACCTTCGCCCGAGCCTTTAGTGTCAATTAAAATATCGGGGTCACCTTTGGAATTATCGCCGGTAATGGCAGTTTTTATCGCCGCAAGTCGTCCTGCAGCTTTTTCCGCCTTAACTTTGGGCATTTTCTTTTGATCGTTCCAAACTCTAAATTCGTATTTCATAAAAATTTCTCCTTAATTATAGTTGGCGATACAATCTAAATTTCTGATATATTTTTTATATGCAACACTTTCTTAAAAATGATATTCAAATGCTGAAAAATTTAGCCGCTGAATCATTTTTCACGGCGCAAGTTATAAAACTGCGCGAAGTTTTAAGTTTTTGTGTAGCAGTCAATTTGAACTAAATTATCAAGGTTGCAATTTTCCGCAAGATTGAGATTCAACAAAAAGCAATGGTACATTCTCGGCGGCGCAAAATATTCGTCTGAATCGTTTGAAGTTTCGGCGGGATCGGACGTGCAATTTTTAAAAGTACAATCTTTAAAGTAACACTCAAAAAAATCTGCGCCGGCAATTTTTGCGCCGTCAACCGTCGAAGAAATAAACCTGCAACGCAAAAAAGTTGCGTCCGCCAAATTCAAATTTTCAAAAGTGAAATTCTGAAAAAGACAATCTTCAAAGTGGCAACCGCGCAGATTTAAGCCGCTGAATTTTTTATTGCGAAAAATTTTCTTTATGACGGGGCGAAAAGTTGTATCTTCATTATCTGCGGGATTGAGTAAATCAATTTCCGGCAACACTGCAAATAATCTGTTTTGCCAATCTAAATAAGTTCCGCACGTTACATAAAAATTTTCGGCTTTAATGAGTTCGTCAAATTCATCGTAGTAGACAAGGAACGGCGCAAAATATTTAGCGTAGCAAGTGAACAGAAAAATAATTTTGTCAATCGTTCCCCAAAATAACGCTTGAATTTCGACTTTAGAAATTTTACTGCGAATGTAAAAATCTTCATTCAGCGCGGCAATTTTAAACTCCTGCCAATCTTCAAAAAGAAAATTCGCGTTCATTCTGTACCGCGCCCAACTTTCGCCGTAAACCCATTCTTCATTGTAAAAATCAACCTGCAAAATTGGCTTATCGTCAATCAGCGAAGTATTTAAAAGCGAAATACTCATATAGGTGCAAATTTTATTTTCCTGCCGCTGAATTTGGCAAGCCTGCGCGAGTGCTTTTCGCCATTCTTCGATACAAAATTTTCTTATAGTTGGAAGATTTTTATTTAAGTGTTGCGCCAATTTTTTTATAAAATCAGTTTCAAGCGGCTTGTAACGAGCCGCCAAATATTCGTCAAAACTTTTTGCTTGTGCCATATTTATTCACCAAAAATATTTTTGATTAGAGTTGGTAAAATATTGAAAATAATACCTAGATAATCGAAATAGTAGCCCGTCTTGTGCCGCCAATTAACAGTAATTTAAGAGCGTACAGGTTACTTGATGCGACCAAAAGGAGCTCGTTTAGTTGGAGCGTGCGTAAAACTTAGGCGGCGGACGGGCGAAAGCGTCTTTCTTTGGTACTTTCTTTGACAAGCACAAAGAAAGTACATTCAAAAATAAAAATTATTTAACCTAAGAAAAAGAACATTCGCCAATTTTATTCACCGACAATAATATTACTGCCGCCCATATCAATTTGGTTAGACAAAATTTTAACGTGCGACTGTCCACTTTGCGCGGCAATTTCTTTTTGAGAAACCATTTGAATTTTTCCCTTCGCCTCAAAAGAAACGTTGCCGTCGGCGTGAATCTGAATATCTTTGGCGGAAACGATATTTATACCTTTGCTTTTGTCCAGCTGTATGAAAGTTTTTTGATGTTCGGCGATAATTTCAACGCCGTTATCAGTCAAAAGAATTTCACGTCCGCCGGGAGCTTTAAGGCTTTTATTTTTCGGTTCTTTGAGCGGCGCGGTATTTATGGAACTGGAGGCGAAGGCGTCTTTTGTATCAATCGACGGGAATAAAATCCTAACGTAGTCATCAACTTCCGGCATAACGTACCAGCCGGAGCCGTCCGCGCTTGAATACGCCGTTGCAAATGGAAACCACGCCGTCCCGCTCGTATCGTATTTTTCGTCAACGTCAATCAAATGTGCTTGAATTTTATCTTTTTCGACTTTCTTAACCTGCGCACGAAAAATTCTGCCGTAAATATTTTTCTGAATTTCAATCGGTACAAAAAAAGCCGTCTTGCCGACCAATTTATAACTCATCACCAAAAGATTTTCAAAAGTCTTGACTTGAATTTTTTTGACGAAATAACTTTTTTTATCAACTTTGACAGTATCAGCCAGTTTCAAATATTTAAATTGTCCGCCAACTGTTACCGAGAAAAAATCTTCGCTGATAATTTTTGTACCTTTGGCAAGCAACGCGGGATTTGCATTAAAAAATTGAAATTGCGCATCTTCAAAATTGTAACGCATTTGTTTAACGTCAAATTCGGCAGTGGTTTTAGATTCAGGCAAGCCGATTGTTACCAAAGGCTTTTCAGCTGTAATGTCAGTGAAAATTGCCGCGTTGAATTGTGACGCCATACGCTTGATAAATTGCCAAGACGTTTCATTCAGACGCAAAATAATTTTTTCAATGGCTTTATCTGTAACTTTAAGATTTACCTTGCCGCCGCTGTCCTTAACCGCCGCCTTAAAAACTTCCTCAAATTTGGCGGTAAGTTTTTGAAAGGAGCAAGTTTCTTTTTTCCAGTCCAACAAATACGCGGCGTCAAATAATTCAACCGTCATCAACGTTTCAGAAATTCTCGGCTCAAGTACCAAATTTGAAATGTAGCCTTGAAATAAAACCGTGTCCTTTTTGTCGATTTTCGCAGAAATTTTAACTTTGTCGGCGTTCGCCTGTTCGATAAATTTTTTGCCCTTTTTTTCTTCAACAATAAAAATTAATTTTGCGCGGGCGTATTCATTGACTTCGTGGTTAATTTCCACGCTTATCAGTTGCAAATATTCCACGCCCTCAATTTTTATATCTTGCAGAGCAATTCCAATTTCTTTTTTGTCAGCCATTTAATCAACCTTCAATTTTTTTGAAATTATTCGGTTCAAACAATCGTAATTATATTTTGTCGAAGTGCCGCCTTCAATTTTTTTAATCAGCCGGTTTTGTAAATCGTATTCGTAGCGAATAATTTTAACTCTGCCGGTTGCACTTTGAAGCGTCTGCAAATCCTTCCAATCGCGCCGCTCAATGCAATTATCATTTAAATCATATTTCCAACGCGTCAGCTTGAATTTATCGCCGATTTTTTGACGCGCCTCAATCAATCTGCCGCCCGCGTCAAATTTTTCTACGTCAAATTTTTCAAAATTTTTTTCGACAGGCGGAATTGGCTCAAAAATATTTTTTTGCGCGGTAACAATTTCATTCAGCGGCGTATGTGAAAAGAAAAATTCTCCGGCTTGAGTGCGCACATTCAAAAGGCGGTAAACGTTATCATAAAAGCAACTGAATTTGTAGCCGCAAGGCGTCTGAATTATCGCAGGCGCGGGCGCGTCGCCGTCGTAGATATAAATTGTAGTTTGCCCGTTAATATCGTATTTTAAAATTCTGCCCGCAATATCGCGTTCCCAAATTTCACGCCGCCAATCTTTGACATTTAGGCGCACTTTCTTTTCAATCAGCAAATTTTTTGACGAGTAAAAATAAATTTCTTCGTGTCCGTCGCTGTCAACTTTTTTTATCAAATTACCGTTGGCGTCGTACTCAAATTTTTCTATCAAACCGTTTGGAAAAATTTTCCTTGTCAAAAATTCTTCACTGTAACGCCAAAAATATTCATCGCCGTTGCGTTCAATTTTGTAATTCAGGCGGTTTTGGTTATCGTACTTGAAAAATTCCTTCGTGCCGTCCTGAAAAATAATTTCTTCAATCAGCTTGCGGCGATTCCATTTGTAAACGATTCTTTGACGCCCCGTCTCAATCGTATGAAAATTTTTATCTGCGTAGAAAAAATTTTTAGTACACGTTTCGTCCGCAAATTCCGTGATTCTTCCAAATTCATCATACTTGCATTGAAAAGCAGGCTTGCCGCCGCGTTCCAGACAGCCTTGCAATTTTTTATCAGCGTCGTAAAAATATTTTATGTAACTTCCATCAGGATAAATCACGCGGCTTAAAAGATTTTCTTTGTATTCGTAACGCGTCATGCGTCCAATTTCATCTTTCACGGCGATTAAATTTTTGCCTTCGTAAATAAAAAAAATTTGGCGCGTAGTTTTTAGCGTCAACTTCGGCGAGTTGTCCTTCAGATTAAAAATCCAGTTGCCGGTGCGTGAATTGTAACTGCGGCTGACTACAAAATTTTCAAGAATATCCTGTTGCGCGTAGTCAATTATTTGCAGGGAAAAATTTCCTGTGGCGTAGTCAATTTTATATTCGTGCCGCGCCAATTCCGGCAAAATATTTAAATTAAACATAAAATTTTCCTCAATCTAACGTGAAATATTTTTATTATCGGGCGTGGCTGTAACTTTTTCCTTGACGCGGGCGCGATCTTCCCTGCCGTGTTCAACATTAATTTTATCTGAACGATTTTTAGGCGAACCGCCTTCAAATTTGCTTAGTGAACCTGTGCCGCCGCCCGCCATTGGAATATAACCAACTTGAATCAAGGCGCGGGTTTTCACGTTCAAATTTTTATCTTTCATTTCTATGGAGCTGTCCTTCACTTGAAGAATCGCGCTTTTTTTGGCGTCAAGTTTCAAACTGCCGCCGCTACCGCCGCCGCCGGAATTATTTTGTTCACTTTTATTTTTGCGATTGGTAATTTTATCCAGCTCCTTTGCAAGGTCTGAAAGTTCAACGTCTTCTTTTTTGGAGCCGGAATTTTTAATTGAAGTCGGCAACTTTCCAACGGTTGAACCGGCGGGATTAAATTGCACGGTTGCAGGTTGTCCCAATCCCGCCAAATATTGCGCGTATCCTGCCATATGTGGAGCCGCCATTGTCAGCTGATTATCCGGCAACATTCCCGCCGCCGCTTGTATGATTATATCGCCCGCGCTTGAAATAATTATATCTTTCGGCGTGTCGATTTTTACGCCGTCTTCTTCGTTCATAAAAGTTTTTTCTTCGGCAGTGAACGAAATTTTCTTAGGGTCGAAAATCAACGCGGAATTTTTAGTTTTGAAGGAGCGATTTTCGGCGGCGTCTTCAACATCTTTGACGCGTAGGCTACCCATTGCCGCTTGTCGAATTTTATCAACGTACACAAAAACTTTGTCGTTTTCGTCCGGCATCGTGTAAAGGTAATTGTTAATTGGCGATTCGTAGGGAATATTTAAAGCCTCGTCCTTGCTTTGCTTTTCGTCGCAGTCAAAATGAATTTTTATATTTGTGTCCTTACTTTCCAAAACTTTGCCGGTAATGTAGTGAAATTTATCAAAATGTTTGGTTACGTCCCACGCGTCGGCGCGGCAACCTTCGGCGTGGCGAATTTTTATTTCATTGAACAAAACATTTTCGATAACGTAAATATGAGCGGCTATAACTGCCTGCAGATTGTTTTCAAAATTTACGCCGTGTCCAACGCCTATTTTGACATTTTCAGTCAGTAAATTGACTTCGGCGAAATAGGCACTGCGTGCGCCGCTGTAAGTATTCTGCTCAAGCCGTTTGTAAAAATCCATTGGAACAACGCGCCGCAAAATTTTTGCAGTTTCTTCAAGCGTAAATTTATTAAATTCTTTGAATCCAAAACTAATTCTCAATTTGTCGGTTTTTGAATCTGTAAATAAAATTTGCCCGTGACTTTCGGCAAGCTCTTTCAAAAATTCCCAGTCCGTCAAATTTTCTCTGTAGACAAATTCGGCTACTGTTTCATCTTTGGCGCAAGTCAATTCCGCCGGTTTATAATTTTTTCCAACGGCTGACAAAATATCTGAAAACTTTTTTTTGGCAGATTGAAAAGTTGCGGATTTTCGCGCAGATTCAAGTTGACAGGACAAACTCAACGCCGTTACAAAAAGAATATTGCCTTCAATACGCTTTTCAAATTTGCAACTGCTGATAATCCCGCCAAAAATAATATCTTTGTCCGCCTTGACAGTAATTTTGGTTTTATTCCAGCTCAAAATTTTTTTCTCGTCAAATTTTTCATCCAAAATGAAAGTGAGTTTACAAATTCCGTGACAGTGCGCCGCCTCAATAATTTCAATGTTTAACAGTTGCTGATATTCGACGCCCTCAATTTTTAAATCGCCCAGCGTCATTGAAATTTTATTGTTCCTCCAAATGTGCAAGTTAAAAAGCTGTCTTTAGTCAACGCGGGCGCACCGCCAATAAAATAATGCAGGTCGCAACTTTTCCATGCCATAATAATTGCGGGAACGCACGGCACGGGACCGGCGGGCGTCGGCGGAATCATTTTGCAAGTACCGAAAGTCATAATGTTTGCAAGTGGAATATGATCATTGGCGTTTAACAGCGGCAAATGTGTTTTGCACGAAATTACCCCGTGACTTATCGGACACATTATCGGAATTGGTACCGGAACCGTCGCCCCGCTGCATTTTATCATTGACATTGCCGTCATATATTCTTTGCTCATTTTTATACCGCCTTACCTCATTTTGAATCCTCAAAACATCTTCATCTAAAAAAATTTTTCTGTCCGTTCGCATAAAATTCCTCAATTCGGTTTTAAACTTTCAAGCGTCAAAACCAACGTTGAATTGACGTATTCCGGCGAAATAATTATTGAATCGTTGTACAAAAGCTCCAACGGCTTATCCTGCGTCATCAAAATATTTTGCTTGGTGATTGTGCAAGTTGAATCGTTTTCAATAAAAATTCCATTTGCCGAAGGTTTAATTATAATCCCTGCGAATTTTTCAAAATCGATAATGCTGCATTCTTCCAGAATTTTTGCAAGTGAAATTTGCGCGTCGGTTACTCTAAACAAATTGAAAACTCGCGGCGAAGATTCTTTATCACTTTCAGCGCGGATGATTAATTTGCCTTGATATGAATTTTTAGAAATTGGCTTGGCACTTGAAGATTTTATAAAAAAATTTTTCAATTTCGGCAACTGTTCGACGGAATTAACGCGCCCTGAATTTTTTCTTTGAATCAGCCACGACAAAATTAAAATTGTCAGAATTGCGGCAAGGGCGATTATCAAAACAAAATTATTTTTGGGATTTTTTAATTGTGCGGAGTCGTTGCCATCGAAAATTATTCCCAGATTTTCAAAATGAATTTTTTGCAGAAAAATATTTTCGTCAACGCCTTCAAGCGAAGTTTTGATTGTACCGTTTTCAAGTTTGCCTAAAAAATTTTTATCGTTGATTTGCAAAGTTACTGATTTATCGTCAAAAAATTTATCGTCAAAAATTTTAACATCGGGATTTTTTGAATAAACCGGCGTAACTTCCAAAATATTTTCTTCAAAAATCGAAGTTGCAATTTCAGTTTGCAAAATTCCCCGTACCGTCGGGATAACGTCAAGCGTTAAGCCGGTTCCTTGCGGGTAGTCTATCGCCATTTCAAATTTATTTGTCGGCGGCGCGTCCAATTCAAACACGTTTACAAAATTTCTTTTGACGCGCTGAAATGTTTCAAAATTTTTAAGCGTTGCAGTTCCCGCGCTTGAAGACAGCAAAAAAATTTTTAATTTACTTGGCTCGGCTATCGGCACTTCAAACGATAAATTTTTTCCTGAAATATTTTGGGATAAAATGTTTAAGTGCGGCGTTTTAAAATCATTGTGAATGACTGTGCGCATTGCCGTCATTAAATCCAAATAATTCAGCGGAATTTCCCGCGCCCAATCGTACGAATGATAATTTTGGGGATTAACATCAGTGCGCAAAGTGAAAATGTACACCGGAATATTAAGCCATTGCGCCTGCCTCAATCCGGCTTTAATATTTTCGACAAACATTAAATTTTTCGACGTTTCATCAATTAAATTTTCGCCGTCCGTGAAAAAAATAATTGCCCTGTCCGTGTTAAAATCTTTTGAAAAAATATCCAACGACTTTAACAAAGCCGCGCTTGCGTCGTTTCGCCCGTGATATTCAATTTGCAAATTTCTTACGGGATTATTTTTTATTTTTGAAAGCGGACGAACAACGCGCGGAATTTCGCCAAAAGTTACAATTCCAATTTCGTCATCGTCAGATAAATTTTCTGAAGCCCAAATTATACTTTCCGGCACGCAATGAAACGGGTCTGAAATGTTCATACTTTGCCCGGAATTTACGACAAAAATAATTTCTCGACATTCCGCAGAATTAAAACTAAAAATCATTGCCACTGCCAAAATTAAAAATTTATTCCACAAAATACACACCGCCTTTGAAATAATTTAAATATTCATTTTTAGTTTAAAATTTCCTGCGCGAATGTGACTTTGTATAATTAAATTTTCTCGATTGAAAATTTAATTTGCGATTGAAATTGATAATCTTGACAAAATTTTTTAATTAATCTATATTATTTCGGCAATGCTATAACTATAAATAATTTAAAGGAGCTTGATAGTATGTCTAATCAAAAATTTTACGGACTATTGCAAAATGGTAAAAGTGGGGAAATTCATATATTTGAATGGAATGATGATAGGAGAAACAAATTTTATTTTGAAAAACGGGATTTTTGTTTGGATAACGAATATTTTTACGGTGAAAATAACAATGACTGTATATTGGAATTTTATATAAATGGAAAATATCGGGACAAATTCTCCGAAAATGACATTCGTTTTATTTGTAGTAAAATTGGGAGGGGAATATGCGGAAACTGTATCAGTAATCTTTATGGGACAAACAATCTTGATAAAAACGATATAGATCAAGCTATAAAAAATTTACAAAGGTATTTTAACGCAAAATACAGACAATAATAGATTTTACAACTTTTTAACCAAAAAGCATCCGACAGTTTGGTCGGGTGTTTTTTATTTTTTATTTTTAAGAGTATTTATTGCGCGTTCACGTGTATTTTTGAAATATTCGTGACGCGTTTCCTCCAATGTAGCGATAATGCGGGGAATATCGGAAATTTGTTGCATATTTTCATCTAAAAACCACCAATAATAATATGTTTCTGCGCCAAATCCATCTTCGTCAGGTCCTTCATAACTTTCAAAGGTGCTGACTACAACAATTTCTTCGCCTTCCAAATGTTTTATTTCGTATTCGCGTTCAGGATCAAAAAATGAATAGCCGAGATCATTCATTAATTTACCGGGGATTGAATAATAATAAAAATGGGCATCTTGATTGTTATTTTCCGGCAAAATAGAATCTAAATGCTCATTTGGATGTTCGGAAAAAAATTTTTTAAACCATTCTGTAGCCTGTGCGTTACCGTTACGATAAGCGCGGTATCTCCAGTAATTTGCCGCACGAATGTAAAAAGCTGACGCCTTCGATTTTTTCGACCATTCTTCAAACCAATTAGCTAAATTATTCATTGCAGCGGCGTCGCCTTTGGCGCAAAGGGCAGTTAATTTTTTAAACTCACTGCTTGAGGCGTGATTTAAATTCGCCGAGCCTTCAATGTGTTGTACAAGAAAAGTCTGTCCTTTCAAGTGAAATATTTTATCCGAATCTGTAAGATTTCCGTAATTAATTTCTTTCAGTTTGTCACATCCGGCAAAGGCTTCGACGCCAACTTCTGTATCGGGATTAAGTATTGTAACTTTCTCAAGTTTTCTACAATGCCAAAAAGCCTCATCTTCGATTTTACGAACAGAATGCGGAATGGTAATTTCACGCAAGCCACATTCTATAAAAGCCTTGCTTTCAATTATTTCTAAACCTTCCGGCAAATTCAAGTGTTCAAGATTTTTATTTTCAATGAACGCTTGCCACGAAATAATTTTCACTGTATCGGGAACTGTCCATTCTTTTTTAGAAACAGATTTTGGGCAAAAAATCAGAATTGTTTTTGAAACATTCATCACCGGTTCTTTTAAATTTGTTCTGTAAAACGTCCAACCTTGATATTGTTTTACACTGTCTGGATATGTCACGCAACGAAGTTTCATGCAACCGGTAAATACATTGGATTCTATTTTTTCAATCCCTTCATTTAAAACAACGGTTTTTAGATTTTCACAATCAGCAAAGGCGCGTACTCCAATTCTTTTGACGGTACCGGGAATTATAACGGACGTGATATTTTTGTTGCCGTCAAACAGATTGCCGCTAATTTCTTTCATGCTATTCGGTATTACAACTTCGCCAACCATTTTTTTTGCATCGGCATAATCAATAACTTTTTTTTTGGAAAAATTTTCCTTCGCCTCGTTTTCTGAAGATTTACTTTTTAAATTTGTTAGAATTTGCGATATTTTTTTTATCATTGCCAACGCTCCTTTTGAGGAATTTTATAAAAAAAATCTACGCATCAAAAAATTTAATAGAGGCGGAAATTTTCTGCGCCGATTAAATTTTTCAATTCAGCGTGCAAGTTTTCATCAATCGAAACTTTTAAATTTTGTTTGCGCCACTTACCGGCAATTTTAAAATAAACTTTACTGTTGCCGCTATTTTTTTTGAGTACGTCCAAAATTTTTTCTTGCAGATTTTCAGAAACTGTAAAATAAATATCCGGCGTGTAGTCCTGCGCGAGAATTATTTCATTCGCTAAAATTTTTAATTTGTCGCCGGAAGTGTCAATTCGTCCGCTGACAATTATAATTTCGTCAGCCAAAATAAAATTCATGCACTTGTTAAAAACCGCCGGAAAAATCGTAACGCCAATTTTATCGGTAAAATCTTCTAAAATTATATTCGCCATTAAATCGCCGCGCTTAGTGGTAATTTGCCGCGCCTCAACTATCAGCCCGCCAATTCTTATAACTTGATTATTTTGGAAGTTGCCGCGCTTAATTTCGGCAATTTTTACAAAGCCGGAGAATTTTTCTTTGAATTCGTCAAGCGGATTGCCGCTCATATAAAAGCCGAAAGATTCTTTTTCCCACGCCAAAATTTCAATTTTTGAACGCTCGGGGACTTCCGGCAAAATTTTTTCAGTTTCAGAAATTATTTTTTCGTCAAAAAGTCCGCCTTGTCCGTTCGCCGCGTCTTTATTTTTTCGTGCTCCTTCAGCAAATGAAATTTCAAGCGATGCAATTAATGCAGTCCTGCGAGAGTCAATAGAATCAAACGCGCCGCACTTTATCAGATTTTCTATACTTTTGCGGTTAAAATCTTTCAAATTAATTCTGCTGCAAAAATCTGTCAGCGATTTAAACGCGCCGCCACTTTCACGAACTTTGACAACACCGGAAATTGCGCCTTCGCCCAAATTTTTTATCGCCGAAAGTGCATAACGAATCGCGCCGTTTTCAACTTCAAAATGTACGCCGCTAAAATTTACATCCGGCGGCAAAATTTTTATTCCAATTTTTTTGGTAAGTTCAACGTAAATTGCAATTCTGTCAGAATCCATCACACTTGAAAGCATAGCCGCCATAAATTCCGCCGGAAAATGCGCCTTCAAATACGCCGTCTGCCACGCCAATAAACCGTATGCCGCCGAATGTGATTTATTAAAACCGTAGTCAGCGAAATTTAAAAGCAATTCAAAAATTCTTTCAGCCAAAAATTTTTCAACGCCGTTTACTTCACAACCGCGCAAAAAATTTTCTTTCTGCGCCAAAAGTATTTCAGCTTTTTTCTTACCCATTGCCCGCCGCAATAAATCTGCTTGCCCCAGTGAAAATCCCGCCAACGCTTGAACAATTTGCATTACTTGTTCTTGGTACAAAATTACGCCGAATGTTTCTTTCAGAATTGGCGCAAGTTTCGGGTGCAGGTACTCAATTTTTTTTGTGCCGTGCTTGCCTGCGATAAAATCTTCAACCATTCCGCTTGCAAGCGGTCCCGGTCGGTAAAGTGCAACCGTCGGGATTAAATCTGCAAAACACGTCGGCTTTAAATCTTTTACAAGTTTTGTCATTCCGGCAGATTCCATTTGAAAAACTGCGCCTGTATCGCCGTTCGATAACATTTGCGCCGTTAATTTGTCTTTGAGTGGAATTTTTGAAATATCAATAATTTTGCCGCGTGTCTTTTTCACATTTTCAATCGTTTCGTTAATAATTGTTAGCGTTCGCAAGCCGAGAAAATCCATTTTCAGCAAGCCCAATTCCTCAATTTTATCTTTGTCGTATTGAGTAACGAACGTGCCGTTAGAAATTTGCACGGGTACATAATCTGTCAGCGGCAATTTTGAAATAACAATACCGGCGGCGTGCGTCGAGGCGTGACGCGGTAAACCTTCCAACTTTTTTGAAAAATCTATCACGCGGCGAACTTTTAAATTATTTTCGTATTCGTTTTTCAAATCGTGTGAAGTCTGCAAAGCTTTATCAAGCGTAATTTTCAATTCGTTGGGAATCATTGAAACAATTCTGCTGCCTTCAGCGTAGGAAATATTCAAAGCGCGTACCACGTCACGGACAACCGCCTTTGCCGCCATTGTCCCAAAAGTTACAATCTGCGCAACGTGATCTTCGCCGTAAAAATTTTTCACGTAGTCAATAACTTCTTCGCGGCGAATGTAGCAAAAATCCACGTCAATATCAGGCATTGTTACGCGTTCGGGATTTAAAAACCTTTCAAACAGTAAATCATATTCCAGCGGATCAAGTTCGGTAATTCCCAAAATATAAGCAACGATACTGCCCGCCGCGCTGCCGCGTCCGGGACCAACCGCAATACCTTTTTTCTTTGCAAAGTCTATAAAATCCCAAACAATCAAAAAATAGCCGTCGTAGCCCATTCGATTTATAATTTTCAATTCGTATTCAAGACGAGAAATAATTTTGTCAGTCAAAAGTAAATAGCGGTTGTAAATTTTTTCGTAACAAAGTTTTCTCAAATATTCAGATTCATCTTTGTAAGGCGCAGGCATTGGAAATTTTGGAAGTTGCAATTTGCCAAATTCAAAAGTTACGTTGCAACGCTCGGCAATTTTCAAAGTATTATCGCAAGCTTCAGGAACATCAAAAAAAAGCTCGCGCATTTCTTCCGGCGACTTCAAATAAAAATCGTCAGAAGGAAAGCGCAAGCGTTTTTTATCGTCAACAGTTTTATTCATCTGTATGCAAAGTAACAAGTCTTGAAATTCGGCATCTTCGCGCCGCACGTAATGGGCGTCATTCGTTGCAACAAGATTTAAATTTAAATCCTGCGAAATTTTTATTAAAGCCTCACGAACAATTTTTTCTTCCTCTAAGCCGTGATTTTGCAATTCAAGAAAAAAATTTTCACGTCCAAAAATTTCAACGTATTCTTTGACAAGTTCAACGGCGCGTCTAAAATCATTTCGTAAAATTGCCTTTGGAATTTCGCCCTCAACGCAAGCAGACAGCGCGATTAAGCCTTTGTGATATTTTTTCAAAATTTCCTTGTCTACACGCGGCTTGTAGTAAAATCCTTCAGTTGCGGCAAGCGATACAAGCTTTACTAAATTTTTGTAGCCTTCGTTGTTTTCGGCAAGCAGAATCAAATGAAAATATTTTGTCCCGTCCAAAATTGCACGTTCAAAGCGCGAACGCGGCGCAACGTAAACTTCGCAACCTATAATTGGTTTAACGCCGTTTTTAACCGCCGCCTTGTAAAAATCAATTACACCGTACATTGTGCCGTGATCTGTAATTGCAAGCGCGTTCATTCCAAGATTTTTTGTCTGTTTGATTAAATCAGAAATTCTCGACGCGCCGTCAAGCAAGCTGTATTCGGTGTGATTGTGCAGGTGGACAAAATTTTTCATTTCAGGCTCCGTAGTTTTAATTTTTTCAGATTAAGCTAATTTTTATTTTTTTGAATGTACTTTTCTTTTCCAAAGCAAAAAGGAGCAATGCTCCTACTCGTCGCCTTGCAAGTACCAAAAGAAAGTGCTTTTTGTTCCGAATATGATTCAATCCTTGAATCAATATTCGGCGGCGGTCATCCGTGACCGCCGTTTTTCACTTATTTAACACAAACAAATTTGAATGTATATTTCTTCAATTAAAAATTTCAAATCCCTAACACCTAACCGCTAACACCTAATACCTAGCTACTAAATCTCCATAATTATTGGCAGAATCATTGGGCGGCGACGCGTCTGTTCAAATAAAAATTGTGCAAGCGCGTCTTTAACGTTGATTTTCATTGTTGACCAGTCAGTAATTTTTTCTTCGGCGCAACGTTTCAACGCCTGCATTACCCGCGCCTTTGCCTCGTCCATCAATTCTTCAGATTCTCTAACGTAAACAAAGCCGCGACTTACAACGTCCGGGCCCGCTACAATTTTGCCGGTTTCTCTATTCATCGTTACAACTACAATCAAAATTCCGTCCTGCGAAAGTTGCCGCCTGTCACGTAAAACAATATTGCCAACGTCGCCGACGCCTAATCCGTCAACCATTACCACGCCCCAATTAATTCTGCCGACAACTTTGCCGCGTTCCTTCGTAAATTCAAAGATAAATCCATTTTCGCCAACTAAAATATGGTCGCGGGGCATTCCCAATTCTTCAGCCAATCTTGCGTGTGCAAATAAATGGTGTAATTCGCCATGCACGGGTATAAAAAATTTCGGCTTAATAAGGTTGTGCATAAGTTTCAATTCTTCGCGGGAGGCGTGCCCTGAAACGTGAATACCTTCACTGCGGCTGTAAATGACGTGTGCGCCGAGCCTCAAAAGATTGTCTATCGTCTTTGCAACAACTTTTTCATTGCCGGGAATTGGAGTAGCAGAAATTATTACCGTGTCGCCTTGAATAATATCAACTTGCCTATGATCGCTTAGTGCCATTCTTGTTAGTGCGCTCATTGGTTCGCCTTGACTGCCCGTCGTCACAATTACAATTTTATTTGCGGGGTAATTCATAATATCTTCAATGTCAATAACAACGCCTTCCGGCGCGTGAATGTAGCCCAGCTCCATTGAAATATTTACCACGTTTACCATACTGCGCCCCAAAATCGCAACGCGGCGGCGGTATTTTATCGCCGTGTCAATAACTTGTTGGATTCGGTGAACATTCGAGGAAAAAGTTGCAACAATAATTCTGCCTTGAGCCTCCGCAAATTCACGGTTAAACGCCTCACCAACAGTTTTTTCGCTGGCAGTGTGCCCTTCCTTTTCAGAATTTGTAGAATCCGCCAACATTACAAGCACGCCTTTATTTCCCAAATCTGCAAGCCGTCTAAAGTCCGTCATTTTGCCGTCAACCGGCGTGTAGTCAAATTTAAAATCGCCCGTGTGAACAATCATACCTACCGGCGTTTTAATCGACAAACCGACAGAATCGGGGATTGAATGATTGACTCTGATAAAACCGACACTGAAACAGCCGAGCATAATAATTTCGCCGGGTACAACTGCATGCAAATTTCCGCAGTCAACGCCGTTTTCTTTCAGCCGACCTTCCAAAATTCCGAGCGTTAATTTTGTACCGTAAACCGGCACTGACAATCTTTTCAGAATGTACGGCAACGCGCCAATATGGTCTTCGTGTCCGTGCGTCAAAACTATTGCCTTTAAGCACTTTTCGTTTTCAAGCACGTAAGTTATATCGGGAATGACTAAATCCACGCCGAGCATTTCATTTTCCGGAAACATCAGCCCCGCATCAACCAAAATCATTTCGTCGCCGCAACGAATAACTGTCATATTTTTGCCAATTTCGCCCAAGCCGCCCAGTGGGATTATCTGTAATTTTTGTTCGCTACGTTGTTCGTTGTTTCTCAATGTTTACCACCTCTGCAATTTTTTTCATAAAAATACCTCCTGATAACAATAGACGTAAAACCATTTTTCCGAACACTTATTATCTTTGACATTGTATCATTTAAAATTTTCCATTGCAATTAAAATATCTAAAAATAATTTCACAATTCGCCGCAAAAAAGTTATAATATTTTAGGGGTTAAGGATTAAGGACTGGGGACTAGGGATTTTTTTCCCTAATTCCTAACCCTTAGCCCCTAATCCCTAAAATCGAAGGGAGAAATTTTTTTGAACAGGGAATTTTACGACAACGAACGAGAAATTGATTTAACGGAGCAGAAAGATTTACACCTGCGCGAAAAAAAAGTTTCATTGGCGCGGGTAGTTGTATTTTTGGGAATGGCGGCAAGTTTTGGCGTCGGTTACGATTATTACAATGAAGGATATTGGGGCGGCGCGATTTTACTTTTGATTTTTATTCGGCTTGTAAGTTATCACGATGAAATTAAAAGCCGCCAAAAATTTTTAACCAGTCGCTTGAATGTTTTAAATTCGTATATCGTCCGAGCGCGTGGCACGTGGCGTAAACGTTCGCAGGACGGCAGCAAATATTTAAAAAATGACAGACCGCAAGACGTAGATTTATATATTTTCGGTCCCGGTTCAATTTTCCAGTACATTTGCGCGGCGCGTACCAAACGCGGAAGGGATCATTTGGCAGAATTACTTTCACCAATACCGCCGGAACATTTTTCAGAAGTGCGAATACGTCAACGCGGCGTGGCAGAATTATTACAGCGTCCGCGCCTGTCATTGGACTTGGAGGCGTATGCAAGATTAATGCCGGACAATCACGATACAACGGGACTTTTAAAAGCCGTCGAAGAGCCGCTAAAAAGTACGCCGAAATTTTTGTACCTGCGATTTTTGCCGTTTCCAATTTTTGTAATTCAGTGCATTTTGACATATCAAGAAATTTTAAGCCCGTTATTGTTGCCGTTTGTGCCGCTTTTTTCAATTTCGTTGGCGTTAATTTTGTATCGCTACACCAACGAAATTTTGAAACCAATAAGCGTATTTTCAAAGGAATTGAAATTGTATCAAGCAATTTTTGAGAGAATCGAAAGTACGGATTTCAGCTCAACAAGTTTGAAAAATATTCGTGAGGCTTTAATCGGCGAAGTTTCGGCGGTTCAGAAATTAAAAATTTTGGCGTTAATTGCAAACGTCGTAAACACTACAAAAAATCCCTTCGCCTACCTTGTCGGCAATTCGTTATTTTTAATGGATTTTTTCAGCGCGGCGGCGTTTTTGAGTTGGCGTAAAACTGCAGAAAATCATTTGCGTAAATGGTTAGACGCGTGGTCGGAAATGGAAGTTTTAATTAGTTTTGCCTCCATTGGACAGACGAGAGAAAGTTATTGCTTTCCAAAACTTTTGGACGGCGATAATCCCAGAATTAAGGCGCGGAATTTGCGAAGTCTTTTAATCGCAGATAAAGATTCTATACCGAATAGCGCAGATTTACGCGCTTGCACGACAATTATTACCGGCGCGAATATGTCCGGCAAAACTACGTGGATTCGTACCCTTGCAAGTTCGGTTTTATTAGCTTACGCGGGTGCGCCTGTTTGTGCTGAAAGTTTTTCTGTAAGTCGAATGGCGATTTTTACTTCAATTCGTGTCAATGATGACATTTCGCAGGGTATGTCTACTTTCTACGCTGAACTTTTGCGAATTAAATCAATGATTGAGTACAGCCAAAAAAAATTGCCAATGCTCATTTGCATTGACGAAATTTTCAAAGGTACGAACGAAGAAGACAGACTTTTGGGCGCGAAGGAGGCTATTAAACGCCTTACCAACAAGCGCAGTATAACTTTGGTAACTACTCACGACTTTGAACTTTGTTATATGACTTCAAAAAATGACATTCCGATTTATAACGCGCACTTCCAAGAATACTACGAAGACGAAAAAATTAAATTTGATTATCAACTGCGCGAGGGGCGTTGTACAACTACGAACGCCAAATATTTGTTGAAGTTGACGGGAATTTTGATTGACGAAGAATAATTTAGTACTTGCGAACGTCGAAAGGTATTTGCCGAAAATGTATGTTATACTTTTGCATTTCGTTTTTGCTAAGGTTGCAAGAATCCGCGTAAATCACATAAATTTTTGCGCGGGTTTTTATTTTGGCTAAATTTGTACAACTTAAATCTTCGCTGACAAAATAATAATACGCCGCGTCGTCATCTACGCCCAATAAATTTTTTTCTTCGCAGGGCTGATAATTTTTGCGCGTTTCAGCAAAATAAATATATTCGCAAATTTTTTCAAACGGTACAGCCGAATTTATAAAGCCGTCCTCGTCAAAAAGACTTTCGCCTATTTCGTAAAAGTTAAATTCGCCGCCAACACGTTTAACGCGCTCGGCTGTAATATTTTCTGCGTAGTCGTTTAACTCAATTAAAATAAATTTGCGGTTGCCGCCGTCTTGCTTGTTTAAATTTATAACCGCGTGCGCAGTTGTCTCGCTCCCTGCAAAACTGTCTGAAAGATAATTTTAATCTTAGTTATCGTACAGCGCAAAATTTATAGCGGTGGTTGAGAGATTTTCAAAAGTGAATTCAAATTTACTTTTCAGTCAAATTCAAAAACTTGAAGTGGCGGATATCGATTTAGAAATTCCGAAAGAAAAAAATCGGAGAAAATGCCGTTGGAAATTTTGGAGAAGTCAGCGCAGGAAGAAAATTTTATTGACGTTGAAAATCCAGACAAAGAAAATGAAAAAGCAAATGTAGAAGATGACGACTTAGAGTCGCTGGCGCAGTTTTTTAATTCTTGCCGTTAATTTTGGCTAAATTAAATTTAAAAAGTATATATTTTTATGGAAATTCATTCAAATCACAAAAAAACTCTCAACCGTGAAGGTCGAGAGTGAAAAGTGACTCATAGAATCATTTGAAATCTGAAGATGCTGCCGCAATAGAATTGGCTGCAAATTCATCGTTGTTATCGGAAGAGTAAATTTTCTCTACAGAATAATTTGTATCTGAAACCTCGACAACTGAATCTATCTCAAAATCATCAGAAACAAAATTGTCATCATACAATAAAT
>ERZ842401.246-NODE-246-length-75550-cov-7.318750_pt1 | contig 75550 bp, 79 predicted proteins | sample MGYA00521270_ERZ842401 | MGnify/ENA primary metagenome ERZ842401 (study PRJEB31892, sample SAMEA3878208) | bioreactor metagenome | biome: Moose rumen | place: Sweden | collected 2011-10 | study: EMG produced TPA metagenomics assembly of the PRJEB12797 data set...
GCATTTATGGACCGTTCCGTTCTTGAGGGCGATCCGCACTGCATTATTGAAGCAATGGCTATCTGCGGTTACGCTATCGGCGCTACAAAGGGCTTTGTATACGTCCGCGCCGAGTACCCCATAGCGGTTGCCCGTCTCCAGCTTGCAATTAACCAAGCTCGCGAATACGGACTTTTAGGTAAAAATATCTTTGATTCGGGCTTTGATTTTGACCTTGAAATCAGACTCGGCGCAGGCGCATTCGTATGCGGCGAGGAAACAGCTCTTATGACATCAATTGAGGGTAACCGCGGCGAGCCGAAGCCCCGTCCTCCGTTCCCGGCTGTAAAGGGACTTTTCGGCAAACCCACCGTTGAAAACAACGTTGAAACCTTTGCAAACGTTGCCCAGATTATTCTTCACGGCGCTGAATGGTTTGCTTCAATGGGTACCGAGAAGAGCAAGGGCACAAAGGTATTTGCGCTCGGCGGTAAAATCAAGCATACGGGACTTGTTGAGGTTCCTATGGGAACAACGCTTCGCGAAATCATTTACGATATCGGCGGCGGTATCCCGAACGGTAAAAAGTTCAAGGCGGCGCAGACAGGCGGCCCCTCCGGCGGATGTATCCCGGCGTCTCTTATCGACACTAAAATCGACTACGACAACCTTACTGCTATAGGTTGTATGATGGGCTCGGGCGGACTTATCGTTATGGACGAGGACACCTGTATGGTCGATATCGCAAAATTCTTCCTTGAGTTCACGGTTGACGAGAGCTGCGGTAAATGTACTCCCTGCCGCGTAGGCACAAAGAGACTTTACGAAATGCTTGAAAAGATTACCTCGGGCAAGGGCACAATGGAAGACCTTGATAAGCTTGAAGAGCTTTGCTATTACATCAAGGCGAATTCAGCCTGCGGTCTCGGACAGACTGCTCCGAACCCCGTTCTTGCCACACTCAAGTTCTTCAAGGACGAGTATATTGCTCACGTTCAGGATAAGAAATGTCCTGCAGGCGTATGTAAGGAGCTTCTTACATATACTATTGATAAGGACAAGTGTATCGGCTGCGGACTTTGCGCGCGCAACTGCCCCGTAAACGCTATAAGCAAGACCGAATACATTGCCGAGGGTCATAAGCTTCCGTCCTATGAAATTGACGCGGCTAAATGTATTAAGTGCGGTGTATGTATGTCTAACTGTAAAAAGGCAAACGCCATCAGCAAAAAGTAAGAAAGGAGCCTTAGAATAATGGAAATGGTTAATTTAAAAATCAATGGCATGAGTGTCAGCGTTCCCAAGGGCTCAACTATTCTTGATGCTGCCCGTCAGACAGGAATTGAAATTCCCACGCTGTGCTATATGAAGAAAAAGAATGAAATCGGTGCCTGCCGTATTTGTATCGTTGAAGCAAACGAAGGCAGAGGTTTCAGACTCGTCACCTCCTGCGTATATCCCGTAAGCGAGGGTATGGAGGTGCTGACAAACAGTGATAAAATCCAGAAGGCAAGAAAGACAACGCTTGAACTCATCCTTTCCACTCACGATAAAAGCTGTCTTTCCTGCGTTCGTTCAACAAATTGCGAACTGCAGAAGCTTTGTAATGAATACGGCGTTGACCAGACCTCATATGAAGGCGCAAAGCCGCATTACGAAAAGGATTACAGCACTCCGCACCTTGTAAGGGATAACAACAAATGTATCCTTTGCCGCCGTTGCGTAGCCGCTTGTAAGGAGCAGTTTGTAAGCGTTATCGGCGCAAATGACCGCGGCTTTGATACCTCAATTGGACAGGCATTCGGTCTTTCGCTTGCTGATACACCCTGTATTTCCTGCGGTCAGTGTACTGTTGTTTGTCCGACAGGCGCTCTTACCGAAAGAGATGATACCGACAAGGTATGGGCTGCTCTTGCCGACCCGACAAAGCACGTTGTAGTTCAGACTGCTCCGTCAGTCCGCGCGCAGATAGGCGAATGCTTCGGTATGCCTATAGGTACAAACGTTGAGGGTAAAATGGTTGCAGGTCTTCGCAGACTCGGCTTCGATAAGGTCTTTGACACCGACTTCGGCGCTGACCTTACAATTGTTGAAGAGGCAAACGAGCTTGTCGAAAGAATCAAGAATGGCGGAACTCTGCCGATGATTACTTCCTGCTCGCCCGGTTGGGTTAAGTTCTGTGAGCTTTATTATCCCGATTTGCTTGCTCATTTGTCGAGCTGTAAATCACCCCAGCAGATGACAGGCGCTGTTATCAAGACCTACTATGCGGAAAAGATGGGCATTGACCCGAAGGACATTGTTTCCGTTTCAATTATGCCCTGTACTGCAAAGAAATTTGAAATCGGCAGAGAGGACCAGTCAGCAGCAGGCGTTCCCGATGTTGACGTTGCTCTTACAACAAGAGAAGCTGCAAGAATGCTTCAGAGACTCGGCGTTAAATTTGACGCTCTTCCCGATGAAGAATTTGACAGTCCTCTTGCAGACGACACGGGCGCTGCGGTAATCTTCGGCGCTACGGGCGGCGTTATGGAAGCGGCGGTAAGAACCGCAAACGCTTGGCTTAACGGCGCAACGGAAGCAATTGAGCTTGAAGCGGTTAGAGGTACGGATTCCATTAAGGAAGCTACCGTTAATCTTGCAGGTACTGACCTTAAGATAGCTGTTGCTTCAGGCGCAGCGGCTGCAAAAGAGGTTATGGATAAATTAGCGGCAGGCAACCCCGAGGGTTGGGGCTTTATTGAGATTATGGGATGCCCCGGAGGCTGTGTAAACGGCGGCGGTCAGCCCATTCAGCCTCAGTATATCCGTGACACGGTTGATATTAAGGCAGTAAGGGCAAAGGCTCTTTATGACCAGGATAAGGAAATGCCGCTTCGTATGAGCCACGAGAGTCCGCTCATTAAGAAGATTTACGAAGAGTGGTACACAGACGGCTTCGGCGGTCACAAAGCTCACCACGACTTGCATACTTCCTATGTTGCAAGAGAAAAATTCAAGAAATAAAATATTTTTTCGGAGGGTGTCATTGACACCCTCCTTTTTATTCAAAAAATCCTTGACAAAAAATTATCAAATGATATAATAAAACTGTTCCATTTGGAACAGTTTTGTTGTTTGGAGGGGACTTTTTGTTTGAGATAAAAAACTTTTTTTTACTGAATAATATTTCCCCGTCTGCCAAAACTGAAATTATAAATTCGTTTGACAGCTCAAAAACATATAAAAAAGGCGAAACCATCTATTCGGAATCGTCCTTTAAAAAGGCGATAGGGCTAATTCTCAGCGGCAGTGCGACCGCGTACGGTGAGAATGTACTTAAAAAAAGCTTTCGGGAAGGGGACACCTTCGGCGCGGCGGCTCTTTTCGGAAACGAAAAACCTTATATCAGCCGAATAATTGCCAAAACGGACTGCGAAATTCTTTTTGTTGACGAAAAACAATTACGCGAGCTGTTTATAAAATATCCCGAAATATCCGTAAACTATATTTCTTTTCTTTCCGAACGGGTAAGGCTTCTTAACCGAAAAATTTCGCTTTTTACCTGTAAGGGTGCGGCGGCAAAGCTTTTCCAATACCTGTTGGACAGTGCGGATGAAAACGGAATAATAAAAATTACCAATATGACCTCTCTTGCAAAACAGACCTCTCTGGGCAGGACCTCGCTTTACAGAGCGCTTGAGGAGCTTACGGAAAACGGATACGTTTCAAGAGACGGCAATTTAATTTATATAAAATAATTTTTTCATAAAGGAGTAAGAAAAAATGAAAAAAACATTAAGTATTTTACTTGCAGTGGCTTTGCTTCTTTCCTTTGCGGCTTGTACCGCAAAGCCTGTTGAAGACCAGTCCACAACAGAACCCACAACCCAGGCGGCAGTAAAGGTTGATATGAATATCTTTACTATAAGCGGACCTACGGGAATAGGTATGGCAAATATGATGGCTCTTTCCGAAGAGGAAGCTCTTGAAAACTACAACTTCACGGTTGTCACAACTCCCCAGGAGGTTGTTTCAAAGATTTCAACGGGCGAAGCCGATATTGCCGCAGTTCCGACAAATCTTGCCTCAACTCTTTACAAAAAGACTGAAAAGGGAATTAAAATTCTTGCCGTAAACACTCTCGGCGTTCTCAATGTTCTTAATTACAAGGGCGACGAAATAAAAACTCTTGCCGACCTTAAGGGCAGAACTGTTTACACAACGGGCAAGGGCTCAAATCCCGAGTATATTATCAATTATCTTCTTAAGGCTAACGAAATTGACCCTGAAAACGACGTAAAAATTGAGTATAAGGAGGAGGGCAGCGAGCTTGTTCCCGTATGGAATACGGATGAAACAGCGGTTATTATTGCTCCCCAGCCCGTTGCAACCTCAATTAAGCTCAATTACGAGGGCAGTGAAATTGCAATTGACCTTAACGACGAATGGGAGAAGATTTCCTCTGATTCGCAGTTAATGATGGGTTGCGTAATTGTACGCGACGCATTCTTAAAGGAAAATCCCGACGCAGTAGCCTCCTTCCTTGAGGATTACAAGCGCTCCGTAGACGCGGCAACGGCTGACGTTGAAAAGACAGCGCAGCTCTGCGAGGAAAAGGGAATTGTTCCGAAGGCTCCCCTTGCAAAGGCGGCTATACCGAACTGCAACCTTTGCTTTATCACGGGAGAGGAAATGAAAACAAATCTTACAGGCTATCTTAAGGTTTTATTTGAAGCAGACCCGACTTCAATAGGCGGCGAGCTTCCCGATGACGGTTTCTGGTATGTCCGCTAAAAAACAAAAGCCTGCCCTTGCGGCAGGCTCTGTTGCTTTTTGGCTGATTTTCTGGCATATTGCGGCAACAGTAATAAACAGAAAGCTTATACTTAAAATACCGCTTCCGCTTGAAACGTTTAAGGAGTTTATCGCTCTGTGCGGCAAAGCTTTCTTCTGGCAGACGGTAAGCGTGTCCGTGGTTCATATTCTTATCGGCTTTCTTTTAGGGGCGTTTCTCGGCATTCTTTTCGGACTGCTGAGTGAAAAATACTATTTGTTTCGCGTTTTTACCTCGCCTGTTCATCACCTTGTTAAAACCGTTCCCGTCGCTGCGCTTATTATTCTTGCGTGGCTGTGGATTCCCTCGTCGGTTCTGCCGTCATTTATCTCGTTTTTAATGGTTTTGCCGATAGTGTGGAGTCACACCTCGGCAGGCGTTGCGGCAATAGACGGAAAGCTTATTGAAATGGCTCAGGTTTATTCGCTCGAAAAAAAAGAAATTTTCCTTAAGGTGAAGCTGCCGCTCGTAAGTCCGTTTCTTCGCACGGGCTGTGTAACGGCGCTGTCAATTGCGTGGAAATCTGGTGTTGCGGCGGAGGTAATCTCTTCTCCGACCGGTTCTCTCGGCGCGCTTCTTAACGGCGCAAAGACGAGCATAAACTATACCCGGGTTTTTGCGGTGACGCTCACAGTGGTGCTTTTGAGCGTTGCATTTGAAAAAATACTTAAGCATTTATGGAAGGAGCAGAAAAGATGACCGAGCTTAAAAACGTCTGCTTCTCCTACGGTGAAAAGCGGATATTTGATAATTTCAGTTTAACGGTTAAAGACGGTGAAAGAATCTGCCTTTTCGGTCCCTCGGGCAGGGGAAAAACCACCTTGCTTCGGCTCATTATGGGGCTTGAAAAACCGCAAAGCGGAAAAATTTTTGTTTCTGGCAGTATTTCCGCGGTCTTTCAGGAGGACAGGCTTCTCCCGTTTAAAACGGTAAGCGAAAACATAAGCTTCATAACGGGTAAAACCGAAACGGATTCGGTCCTTGAAAAGCTTAATCTCATTGACGCAAAGGACGTTTATCCGTCGGCTTTAAGCGGCGGAATGGCGAGGCGCGCCTCCGTTGCAAGGGCGCTGTGCAAGGAAAGCGAAATTTATATTTTTGACGAGCCCTTTACGGGACTTGACAGGGAGAATATCCTTCGCGTTTCAAAGGCGATAAATGAATACACAAGCGGAAAAACTGTAATAGCCGTGCTTCATGAAAAGGATTACGCCGAGCTTCTTGACTGCAGACTTATTGAATTATAAATCCGCTTGAAAAGTCCCGGTTAAAGTGTTATACTCAATAGGTAATTGTCATCAGGGGAGACGGAAAAATGTCAACTGCTATTATTTACGCTACCGTTCACGGCTCGACCGAAAAGGCTGCAAAAATGCTTTGCGATAAGCTTCGGGACGCAAAGGTATTTGACATAAACCGCGACGCGTTTGATCTTGACGGGTTTGACACCGTCATTATCGGAAGCTATGTGCGGATGGGTATGTTTGACAAGACGATAAGAAAATTTGTGCTTAAGTTTTATCCCGTGCTGATGAAAAAGAAAACTGCGCTTTTTATGTGCTCGATTATGCCCGAAAATGAAGAAAAGTATTGGCATAATAACTATCCGCCGCAGCTTCTTGAAAAATCGTTGAAGGCTCATTTCGGCTGTGAGTTTGACAGGAAAAACTATCGCGGCTTTGAAAAAAGGGTTGCAAAATCCATTACAAAAAGAAACGACGAAAAGGGAATATATCCCGTCTACAGGATAAATGAAAAATCCATAATTCAATTCGGAAAGGACCTTGAGAATAATGGGCTATCTTGATAAAGTTCACCTTGTTAATTATTCAAGAAAAGAAGACTGGATGAACTCCATTTCTCATATGGCAGGCGGCGGCGCCTGCTTTGTTTATCTTGCTTTCTGCATTTACAGAGCTGTTACGCTTCACAGCTGGAAGGTGGGGTTGATAGGCTTCCTTTACTGCGTATGTATGCTGTTTATGTTCTCCTGCTCCGCAGTTTATCACGGACTGCGCCCGAATAAGGGCAAAAAGGTTATGAGAATGGTTGACCATTCAATGATTTTTCTTGCAATTGCCGGGACAATGACCCCGTATGCAGTGTTCGTGCTTCTGCCCATAAAGGCTTGGGTCGGCTGGACTATGCTCGGCGTTGCGTGGGGAGCGGTTGCAGTCGGAATTTCGCTTACAATGACGCTTTTTGAAAAAACAAAATGGCTTCAGATGGTGCTTTATATTGCCGTCGGCTGGTCAACGGTTCTTACCATTAAATATCTTTACGAATTTTTCCCCAGACCCGGACTCTGGCTGCTTCTCGCAGGCGGAATTGTTTACACGCTCGGAGCTGTTCTTTACGGTGTGGGCAAAAAGAAAAAGTATTTTCATTTTGTTTTCCACATTTTCATTGTAATTGCAAGCGTTCTTCATTTTCTTTCAATTTATATGTACGTTTTCCCGTTTAAAATTTAATTTCCAGTATTTACCTGAATTAAACACTCCGTTTCGGCAAATAATTAAATTGCACGAAAAGGAGTGTTTTTATATGAAAAAAATATTTGCAGTCTGCCTTGCGGCTTTTCTTGCGTTAACGCTCGCTTCCTGCGGCGAAAAAGAGGAAAACGGCACTACAGCCGAAAACAGAAACGGAGTTGTAGGTTCCGTCGCAAGCGAGGTATCAACCGATATTTCTTCAGCAGTGAGCGATATGTCAACGGATATCATTGACGACGCGAGCGAGCTTGACGAAGAAATGAGCGAAAAGGAAAGCAAAAAGGACGAGGAAAGAACAGACACAACGGACGAAATTACGACCGACTGATAAAAGGGGCAGTTCAAAGAACTGCTCTTTTTATTGTAATGACTTGAAAAAAATACATATATTTGGTAAAATAAAAAGGTATAAAAAAATCGGGTATAAAAAACCACCCGAAAGGAGATTTTTAAAATGCCTAAAACAAAAAAGAAGGGTAGCGGTCTTAACTATAAAAGAACGTTCCTTATCGGCTTCGGATTTATGGGCTGTATGCTTATGTGGAGTGTCTACAATTCATACGTTCCCGTAATTTTCAGAGCAAAGCTTACCGAAATCACAAACGGCGGCGAGGCGCTGCCCGGTATTCTTTCGGTTGCGCTTCTTGTAAACGCAATAATGACTATTGATAACATCTTCGGCGTTATCTTCCAGCCGTATTTCGGAAAACGAAGCGACAGAACCTATACAAAATGGGGTAAGAGAATGCCCTACATAATCATTTGTCTTCCCATCTGCGCTCTGTTCTTCAGCCTTATTCCCGTTGCGGCAACGCTTAAGGCAGGCGTACTTTCCATTGCGCTTATGATGGCGGTCATCATTTTCTTTAACTTTACGATGTCCGTATGGCGTTCGCCCGTTGTTTCGCTTATGCCCGATTTTACGCCCTCTCATCTTCAGTCAGACGCTAACGCTGTAATCAATATTATGGGCGGTATCGGTCAGATGATAGGCTTTGTTGTCGGTACAATTGCCACAACGCTTGTAGGTCTTCTCGGCTTTACTTCAATGCAGGCGGCTCTTAAGGCAAAGACAAATACTCTCGGCCAGATTCTTCAGACAAACGCAGACGGAAGCCCCGTTGTAAAGTATGCAACAGGCTTTAATCCCAACCTTGCCGAGTACAAGGAGCATGTTGAAAACTTTATCGCTTCCGGCAGAGATAAGCTCTATTTCAACGGCACTTCATTTTCAAGCTCCGGCGACAAGGCGCAGCTTGTTGCGGAGAAGGTTGCAAAGACTCCCGTCGAATATGTAAATTACACGCCCATCTTTGTTGTTGCGGCTGTTATTTCGGTTCTCTGCCTTGTAGTACTTGTTATCTTCTATAAGAGAAATAAGCAGTACGACCTTTCAAAGGACCTTGTTATTGAAAATAAAAACGGCGAAAAGACAAAGAAAATTAAAATTAAAGACCTTCCCATTTCAAAGGAAGAAAGAAGAAGCCTTCTCGTTATGCTTGCGGCGCTGTTCTTAATAAATAACGCTACGGAAGCCATTGTTCCGAACTTTACAAACTTTGCGCTTGACACGCTTAACGTCAAGCCTATCTATTCAACTCTTATGATGGCTGTATTTGCCGTTTCACTTGCCGCTTTCGGTATCCCTGCAGGCGCTATGGGAAGAAAGCTCGGCAGAAAGAAAACGATTATAATCGGTCTTTCGGTAATAGTCATAATGTTTATTATCTACCTTGCCGTTTCACAGTTCGTTACAAACAGAGCGTTTACTTGGGTTGTTCTCTGGATAGCTCTTGTTGTAGGCGGCGCGGCAGTCGGTTGCATTAACATTAACACTCTTCCGCTTGTTCTCGCTATCGGCGGTAGGGATTATGTCGGCACATTTACGGGCTACTATTATACGGCGACCTTCTCGGCTGCCATTACCGGCCCGATTCTTTGCGGCGGACTTATCGGTCTGTTCGGAGAGGATTACAACTATATGTTCCTTTTCTGCGCAATTATGTTTGCAATAGGTCTCGGCGTTATTACGCAGGTTAAGCACGGCGAATCCTCAAAGGATGAGGATACCTCGTGGATAGACGAAGCGGTTGAAAACGCGGACTGATAAACTGATAAATAATAAAACTCCCTTCTCAGTTGAGAGGGGAGTTTTGTTTAAGTATAATTTAACACACAGAATGCAGCTGAATCATACAGTTGCCCAAAAGCATTTCAAATGTAAAATCACAGCATTTACTGTCTGTTATTATTTTGTATAAGTAAAGAAGCTTTAATTGATGCAATATCATTTGCCATAGTTGCAAAGGTCATTGTTACCGATTGCGATATAACACTTAATAATATTCCAACAAGCACTATTGCTAATCCGATTACAATACCTAAAAAATCTCCGATTGCAAATCCTGCGGCAATACCGCCTGCAAGAGAGGCTAATATTCCGATTACAAGCATAACATAACAAACCGATTTTATGATATTCGCCCAATTGTTTTTGACTTCTGTATTGTTTGTGTAGTTTTGGTTTATATAAACAGTTTCTTCAGAATTTTGGATTATCCCATCTTTGTTTATATTTTGCTCCACACTGATTCCGGCGGCTCTTTTTGACTCTCTGACAGCACATTCTCCGCACAACAATCTTCCGTACCATCTGTAGCCTTCTCCGTAATCAATTTTTTTACCACAAATCTCACATGACTTCATAGCATATTCCTCTTTTCTTGATGGATTCTTTAACAGTATAGTCTAAATTTCGACTATTGTCAAGAAAGCGACTGCATTTTACTATTATTTTGGTGATAGTAATGATTAGTTATGCGCCGTTTTGGGATACGCTGAAAAAAAGCGGAGAAAGTACATACACGCTTATACAAAAGCACAGTATAAGTAGCTCAACTATTGATCGGTTAAGAAATAATAAAGGTATATCAACTCAAACGATAGATGACTTATGCAGAATTCTAAAGTGCAGGGTTGAAGATATTTTGTTATACATCGAATAACAGGCGGCAATGCTAAACACATTGCCGCTCTTTATATAATGCGAAAGGGCAAACGGTTATTCTCCGGGATTTCTCCGCCGTTTGTCCGTTTTTTCGCTTGTTGTCCCTTTAACATTGTATGCTTGTCAGGAAAAAGGTGCTAATATTTATGCTATTGCCTTTTTAAATGAATAACAGTATAATAAATTTATTATTTTTGCGGATGTGATTTATATGACAAAGAAGGAAAGAGCTTTAAAATGCGTTGAAATACTTAAGGGCGTTTACCCCGACGCGCTTTGCTCGCTTGAATATGAAAACCCGTTTGAATTGCTCATTGCGACAAGGCTTTCGGCTCAATGTACGGACGCAAGGGTTAATCTTGTAACGCCCGAGCTTTTTTCGACGTACAAAACCCTTGACGACTACGCAAATGCGGATGTTAGGGATATTGAAAGAATAATTCATTCCTGCGGCTTTTACCACGGTAAGGCAAGGGATATAATTGCAATTGCAACAAAAATCCGTGACGAATTCGGCGGAAGGGTGCCGGATACAATTGAGGAGCTGACTTCGCTTCAGGGAGTCGGCAGAAAGACTGCGAACCTTATTGTCGGCGACGTTTATAAAAAGCCTGCTGTGGTTACGGATACCCATTTAATAAGAATTACGAACCGCATAGGACTTGCCGATACGAAGGACCCGTACAAGCTTGAAATTGCGCTTAAAAAGATACTTCCGCCCGAGGAAAGCAATAATTTCTGCCACCGAATTGTGCTTTTCGGCAGAGATACCTGCTCGGCAAGAAAACCGAAGTGCGACGTTTGTCCTTTGAGCGAGGTATGTAAAAAAATAATGTAGAATTTCGTCACTTTGGCTATTTAAAAGAGCATTATTCTGTGATAAAATAAATTTCCTTACTCTTTTGAAAAGGTGAAATTATGTATAAGCTTAATCCTGCCGCTTACGGTTCGGTTTTTGTGTTGCCGGACGCGGTAGTTGACAATTATATATTTTTAGCCTCGGAGCTTCAGCTCAAGGTGCTTTTGCTTATTGCCAAAAACGGCATTGAGGACAAGAGCGCCAAGGGCCTTGCGTCTCTTTTAAAAAAGAATGAGGACGATGTTAAGGACGCGCTCGATTTCTGGGTAAACGAGGGAATTATTATTGCTGACGGAGAAGAGCCAAAGAGCGTAAAAGAGATTAAAAAGCCTGCTGCTACCGAAACCGAAGAAAAAAAGGAATTTGCGTCAATTCCTATGATTAAACCCACTATGGAGCAGGTGATTGCCCGTGACAGAGAGGACAGTGAAATCCACTGCCTTTTCAATGAAGCGCAGGAAATACTCGGGCGAACTATAGGCTGGGACGGTCAGGCAAGGCTTCTTATGGTTCACGATTATTACGGGCTTCCCGTTGACGTCATTCTTATAATGCTTTCTTTTCTTAAAGGCGTCGGTAAATCCTCCTCTGCGGATATCACCAATACCGCAAAAATCTGGGCGGAAAACGACATTGTGACCCATGAGGCGGCAAACAGATATATTGACAGTTATAATTCGTCAAACGAGGTTTATCAGCAGCTTAAAAAGCAATTCGGATTAGGTCACGAAAGACCGTCCTCAAAACAGGCAAAGCTCATTTCCGACTGGCTTGAAGCAGGCATTTCCCAAGCACTCATTATTAAGGCGTATGATGAGATGGTTGAGCACACACAAAAGCCCAGCTTTGCGTATGTAAATAAAATATTGCTCGGTTGGAAGGAAAAGGGATATAAAACAACCGACGACGTTGAACAAGCGCAGAAAGAAAAGAATAAGACAAGTGAAAAAAAGAGTAAAAAACCGACCTACGATATAGAACAGGTTAAGAAAAGGAATAAAAGCAAAAGACTTAAATACGAAAAGAAGGTGAAGGACTGATGGCATACGGTATAAGAACGCTTGAAAAGGCGAGAGCCATCCTTGAACAACGGCGCAACGCCGCCGAACAGCTGGCTTCCGCGCGGCACAGGGAGGTTATAAAAAAATGCCCTGAAATCGGCGTTGTTGAAAATGAAATTGCGTCTGCCGGTCTTGATATAATCAAGTCTCTCGGAATGAACAGCGAGCAAGCAAAAAAGTATATTGACCTTCTTGCCCAAAAGAATATCGCCTCGCAGGAAAAGAAAGCTGCTCTCCTTAAAGAAAACGGCTTTGAAAAAGACTATCTTGAAATACCCTTTACCTGTAAAAAATGCGAGGACACCGGCTTTTATGAGGGAAAATTCTGTTCGTGTCATCTTAAAATACTTGAACAGATTACGTCTGACGAGCTTTCAAAATCCTCAAGGCTCAACCTTTCTTCCTTTGACACCTTTTCGCTCGATTATTACACCGATCCCGAGGAAAGGGAATTGATGAGGGATGTTTTTGAATTCTGTAAGGATTATGCGGACGATTTTTCGACCGAGTCCGACAGCCTCTATTTTCACGGCGGAGTAGGGCTTGGTAAAACCCATCTTTCGCTTGCCATTGCAAACGAGGCGATTAAAAAGGGTTATACGGTTGTTTATAATTCCGCCCAGAATCTGCTTTCAAAAATTGAGCGCGAAAAGTTCGGCAGAAGTAACGAACCCGAGGGAACAACGGAGGAAATACTCTTTGACTGCGATTTGCTGATTATTGACGACCTCGGCGTTGAGTTTTCAACCTCGTTTACCGTCACCGCTATCTACAACGTTATAAACACCAGACTTTGCGAGGGTAAGCCGACCATAATCAGCTCAAATCTTGATTTCAATGAAATTGAAAAAAGATATGAGCAGCGCCTGACCTCAAGAATAATGGGAAGCTACCGCGAAATCGAATTTTACGGCGAGGATATAAGACAGAAAAAAGCGGAGGAATAACCTTAATTTTTCAGCGTATGCGTTAAAACGTATACGCTGTTTTTGCGCGTAAAACGGCGTCTATTGTGAAAACTGTTCAAAATATCGGTTCGGGAAATAAATTATTAGTTGAATAAAGAAAAAATTAAAAAATCAATGGAAATATTGATTTGTTTCTGTTATAATGATTAGTGGTTCAGTTTTGGTTTTTACAAAACTGCAAAAGACGTTAATATTTTTTTGGAGGTTATAAAAATGAGCCACAAGTACGTTTATTTGTTCTCAGAAGGCAACGCTAATATGCGTGAGCTCCTCGGCGGTAAGGGTGCAAACCTTGCAGAGATGACCAATATCGGTCTTCCCGTTCCGCAGGGCTTCACTATCAGCACAGAGGCTTGCACAAGATACTATGATGACGGCAGAAAAATTGCTGACGACATTATGGAGCAGATTGATGAGCATATCATCAAGATGGAAGAAATCACAGGCAAAAAGTTCGGCGATAAGGAGAATCCGCTTCTCGTATCCGTCCGTTCAGGCGCTCGCGCTTCAATGCCCGGTATGATGGACACCATCCTCAACCTCGGTCTTAATGAGGACGTTGTTGCAGTTATGGCTGAAAAGTCAAACAACCCCCGTTGGGCTTGGGACTGCTACAGAAGATTTATCCAGATGTATTCCGACGTTGTTATGGAAGTCGGCAAGAAGTATTTTGAACAGCTTATCGACCAGATGAAAGACGCTCGCGGCGTTAAGCAGGACGTTGAGCTTACGGCTGATGACCTTAAAGAGCTTGCTTCCCAGTTTAAGGCTGAGTACAAGTCAAAGATAGGTAAGGATTTCCCGACTGATCCCAAGGAGCAGCTCAAGGGCGCTATCGAGGCAGTTTTCCGTTCATGGGATAACCCGAGAGCTAACGTTTACCGCCGTGATAACGATATCCCGTATTCATGGGGTACTGCTGTAAACGTACAGATGATGGCATTCGGTAATATGGGTGATGACTGCGGTACAGGCGTTGCATTTACCCGTGACCCTGCTACAGGCGAAAAGAAGCTTATGGGCGAGTTCCTCACAAACGCACAGGGCGAGGACGTTGTTGCAGGCGTTCGTACTCCCATGCCGATAGCTGAAATGGCTGACAAATTCCCCCAGGCTTATTCAGATTTCATCAGAGTTTGCGATATTCTTGAAAAGCATTATCACGATATGCAGGATATGGAATTCACCGTTGAAAAGGGCAAGCTCTATATGCTTCAGTGCCGTAACGGTAAGAGAACGGCTCCTGCAGCTCTTCAGATAGCCTGCGACCTCGTTGACGAAGGCATGAAGACTGAGGAAGAAGCAGTTCTTATGATAGATCCCAGAAACCTTGATACTCTTCTTCATCCGCAGTTCGATGCTAAAGCACTTAAGGCTGCTACTCCCATGGGCAAGGGCCTCGGCGCTTCACCCGGCGCAGCTTGCGGTAAGATCGTTTTCACTGCTGACGATGCAGCGGAGTGGAACGAAAGAGGCGAAAAGGTTGTTCTTGTTCGTCTTGAGACTTCACCCGAGGATATTACGGGTATGAAGGCTTCACAGGGTATCCTCACGGTTCGCGGCGGTATGACTTCTCACGCTGCAGTTGTTGCGCGCGGTATGGGTACTTGCTGCGTATCCGGTTGTGGCGATATCAAGATGGATGAAGAAAACAAGAAGTTTGACCTCGGCGGCAAGACATTCCACGAGGGCGACTATATTTCAATTGACGGCTCAACAGGTAACATCTATGACGGTATTATTCCTACAGTTGAGGCTTCCGTAACAGGTAACTTCGGCAGAGTTATGGCTTGGGCTGATAAGTACAGAACACTTAAGGTTCGTACAAATGCAGACACACCGGCAGACGCTAAAAAGGCCCGTGAGCTCGGCGCAGAGGGTATCGGTCTTTGCCGTACGGAGCACATGTTCTTCGAGCCTGAAAGAATCGGCGCTTTCCGTGAGATGATTTGCGCTGAAACAGTTGAAGAGAGAGAAGCTGCTCTTGAGAAGATTCTTCCCTATCAGCAGGGCGATTTTGAAAAGCTCTATGAAGCTCTTGAAGGCTGCCCGGTAACAATTCGTTTCCTTGATCCGCCTCTCCATGAGTTTGTTCCCACTGAAGAAGCTGACATCAAGGCTCTTGCAGACGCACAGGGCAAGACAGTTGAATATATCAAGCAGGTTATCGCTGACCTCCACGAGTTCAACCCCATGATGGGTCACCGCGGCTGCCGTCTTACGGTAACTTATCCCGAAATCGCGAAGATGCAGACAAAGGCTGTTATCCGCGCTGCTATCAACGTAAAGAAGGCTCATCCCGACTGGGCAATTGTTCCCGAGATTATGATTCCTCTCGTAGGCGAGGTTAAAGAGCTTAAGTACGTTAAGGATGTTGTTGTTGCAACTGCTGACGCTGAAATCGCTTCTGCCGGCAGCGACCTTAAGTATGAGGTCGGCACAATGATCGAGATTCCGAGAGCTGCTCTTACAGCTGACGAAATCGCGAAGGAAGCTGAGTTCTTCTGCTTCGGTACTAACGACCTTACACAGATGACTTACGGCTTCAGCCGTGACGACGCAGGTAAGTTCCTTGGCGCTTACTATGACAAGAAGATCTTTGAAAACGATCCGTTTGCAAAGCTTGACCAGACAGGCGTTGGCAAGCTTATGGAAATGGCAGTTGAAATGGGCAAGAAGGTTCGTCCCGAAATGCACTGCGGTATCTGCGGTGAGCACGGCGGCGACCCCGTATCCGTTGAGTTTTGCCACAAGATCGGTCTTGACTATGTTTCCTGCTCGCCGTTCCGCGTACCGATCGCACGTCTCGCAGCAGCACAGGCAGCTATCAAGGACGAGAAATAATTTAATAACAAAAGAATTGAGGCTTCCCGAAAGGGAAGCCTTTTTTGTAAAAGTATTTATGTATTCTATAATTTTGTTATCCTCGTATAGGAATAACTAATGCTCTGTTTAAGTCGATGATATCACCATCACCGAATTCTTTGATACGGACATATTTAAAAATCTTGAACAGAAAATAGAATAAGGGACTGCATAGCAGTCCTTTTTTCTTTTTACGGATTTGCCTTTATAAAACCTATACCTGCAGTAACCAGCGACATATCTGTTTGCTATTCGGGGAATGTTGTGATACAACAAATTCGACAAATTTGGATTTATAGAGATGACATAACAAAGGCAAGGAATGAAATCATTCCTTGCCTTTAAAAATATGCATTGATTATTTAATTGATTTGCCGAGCTCGTATGCTTCTGATACTTCCTGTTTATCCTTCGTATCACCGGGTTGGGTTACATGTCCGCAAAGGATTTTGCCAAGGCTTTTCCAGCCAATGTGTTTTTCCAAATGGTCATACCAGTGCTCGCTTTCCTCAAAGCCTGCGCCCTCGGCAGCCATAATCAAAACGCTTGCCTTTTTCGGATTGCGATAGTTTTCGTCACATTCGGCAATCGCAAACAAACGGTCAAACGCATTTTTCAAAAAGCCTGAAATAAACCAGTAGTAAAGCGGAGACGCCAGCACTACAACGTCAGCCTCTTTGTAAAGCGGATAGATTTTTTCCATATCGTCACGCTGACTGCACGGGTGGTCAGCGTCCTTGCCGCCTCTCCAACAGCCGATACAGCCGTTGATTTTCATTTGCGCTAAATGAAATTCGGTTACCTTGTTTCCCGCTTCCTGGGCGCCCTTTTTGAAGGCTGCAGTTAATGCAGAGGTGTTGCCGTTTTTTCTCGGACTTCCGTTTAATATGATAATATTCTTCGCCATAATGCTATTTCTCCTTTATTAAAGCTCCATAGTAAAATCTTCAATTTTTCTGAAAACATTGTGCCAAGGCGCATAGGGTACGTTGTCGTCTGACGCATAACCAACGGGCAAAAGGCATATCGGCTTGATATAATGAGGCAAGTCAAAAGCCTTTGCCACAGCGTTTACCTCAAACAGCCTTACCCATACAGAGCCTATTCCAAGCTCCCACGCTTCGAGCATCATATGCGTGCAGACAATACTGCAATCCATTTCGCCGCAGCTATAACCGGGTTCCGTCTGGCTTTTCCAGGTGCGCCTTTCGTCGCTGCAAATAAGGAACACTAATGGCGCGCCGTAGATACAACGGCATAAGCCGTTAATCTTTGCCAAAGCCGCGTCGCTTTTGAGCACATAAATCATCTGCGGCTGATAATTGACCGCTGTGGGTGCCAACTGCGCCGCCTTCAGAATCAGGTCAATTTTTTCCTGTTCAATCGGCTTATCTGAAAAGGAGCGAACAGAATATCTTTGAGAAGCAAGCTCCATAAAGTCCATAGTGCTTCCTCCAACGATTATTGATACTGGTGGAATACTTTAGCAATGATTTTCCACTCGCCGTCCTCTTTGATAAGACTGTGAAAATCGGTAAAGGAAAGACCGTGCCAATCCTCTAAGGTTACACGGGCAACTGCTGCTGTTCCCTCAATGCTTAATACATCAACTCTTGCCTTTGTATCAGGGGCTGGACCGAAGGCATCTACTGCACCGTAGAGCGCTTCAATAGAGCCGTTGTAGTATTCGCCGTTCAGATAGCCGTACATTAAAGCGTTTTCGGTAAATGCGCTCTTCATAATATCGCTCTTGCCTTCCTTGCAGGAATCAGTGTACTTCTTAACGGTTTCAAGCACTGCCTCATAATCGGATACTTTAATTTTTTCCATAGTAATAACTCCTTAATAATAAATTGCTAATTGACATTTCTGCCGTTTGCAAATATAATTATAGCAGAAGTTATATAAATCGCAAGAACGCACTTTTTTGTGATATACTATCAAAAAGTATAGTTAGGAGGATTTCCCTTGAATGTTGAAAAGATAAAAACCTACAACTGCCCCGTGGAAGCGGCGATGGACGTTATCGGCGGAAAGTATAAAGCAATCATAGTATATGAATTGATTGGCAAAACCTTAAGGTATAACGAAATACAGAAGCTCGTACCGCAGGCAACGCCGAGAATGCTCAGCAAGCAATTAAAAGAGCTTGAGGCAGACGGCGTGATTAATCGTGTGTTATACCCTGTTGTTCCGCCAAGAACGGAGTATTCCCTTACGGAACTCGGCAATACGATTGTGCCGATTGTAGAAGCCCTGTGCAGTTGGGGTGAATCCTATTTCAAGCTTGCAGGCGTACCAAATCCTTGTGATTAGCTTTTAGGTATACGCAACAGTGATTAAATATATTTATTGAAACAGACAAACCGGGATTTACGGAGGTTGCGCATGGAAATCAAAGAATATAAAGAATATAGAGAAGATGAAATCCTGCGGCTGTATACAGAAGTAGGTTGGACGGCATATACAGATAATATGGCAGTTCTTCGGCAGGGATATGAACATTCATTATTAGTATTGTCAGCATATGAAAATAATGAATTGCTTGGAATAATAAGGGTAGTTGGCGATGGCTCTACTATTGTGCTTATCCAGGACATCCTTGTTTTTCCCGAAAAGCAACGGCAAGGCGTTGGAACTGCTCTCATGCATGCCGTTCTTAACCGATACGCAGATGTTCGGCAAATTCAATTAGTAACTGACAACACTCCCAAAACAGTAGCCTTTTATAAATCATTAGGATTCTCGGAGTTTTCAGAAATAGGGTGCTGTGGATTTATGAGAAGCTGACAAATTCCGATTTTGGTCAGTGATGTTTTGTTACAATGTGCTGATGTGAGTGAAAGTGTCGTGACTTTTGCGATACAATAAGTTAGCATAGTATTGCAAGGAGGTGCGGACACTATGTTTGGCGACAAACTGAAAAAACTACGCACAGATAATAATTTAACTCAGGAAGAACTGGCAGAAAAAATAATGGTAACAAGAACGGCTGTTTCAAAATGGGAAACGAACAAGGGATACCCAAGCATTGACAGCTTAAAGGAATTATCGAATTTGTTCGGTATAAGCATTGATGAACTGATATCAGATGATGATATTCAAAGCAAACGATTACTGGATGAAGCAAAAAGCCGAAAATTTTATTTTAGCGCAATCGTATTTTTAGGGGTTGCTACCGTTTCAGCATTGATTTCATATTTTATGAAGCTGCCTTATCTTAAGTTCGTCAGTGCAGTAGGCGTTATAGAATATCTTGTAATGGCTTATTTTGCAAAGCCTAAATACAAGCGATTAGACGCAAGGAAGGTAATTGTGCCGTATATAATTTCACGCCTGATTATTCTTGCTGTTATAATCATTGTAATGGTATCGGCGTTTGTTAATAATTGATTTGTAAAACATACAAGTCGGGTTTCGAATAATCAATAATTGACACAAAAGAATTCTTTTTGTATAATTATAAATAATTAAAAACAGGCGCCCGTTGCTACCGAGTAGCGGGAACAACGTCATTTCTTTACCGTTAGGTCTTAGCAGGTAAGGAAATGGCGTGTTTTATTTACGGAGGTTTCTTATGAAGTGGGTTTATCTTGCCATGGCAGGGATTTTAGAAATCACATGGGCTGTTGCTATGAAAAAGTCCGATGGCTTTACGGTCATCGTTCCGTCAATCATTACAGGTGTGGGGTATATTGCAAGTGCGGTTTTTCTTTCACTTGCACTGAAACAGCTGCCGTTAGGAACGGCTTATGCAATATGGACAGGAATGGGCATTGTCGGTACAGCAGTATTAGGTGTTCTTGTTTTTCACGAAAAACTATCGACTCCGCAGGTTATTTGTGTTATTCTAATTGTAATAGGCATAATTGGACTAAAACTATTATCAAAAGAATAATGCAGTAAGAAAAAACAGACAGATTCTGATTTACAGAGGGATTATAATGATAAAATTATTAGGACAGGGAAATGATTTATATACCGAAGATGGAAAAATTACAAAAACAGGTTATCTTGTCCTGCTTGCCTCTTCTGTTTTCGGTTTATTATGTTTCTTTATGGGACAGTCTTTTTACAAAAAGGCATTGAAAAAAGAGCATCCGGACAAAGCTTGATTTGTCAGAAATGTAATTGTTTTACGAGGAAGAAAATGAAACTTAAAGAGGGAATCGGCTGGAAAGCCGCATATAACGAAGAAAAGAATATTTACGGCGCCGAGGTTGTATTTCAGGGCTCGTGGGATTTGTTCGAGATATCCGCAGATATTTTTAACAAGCTGAAAAGCAATATGGAAAGCGGTAAAGCCGAAGAAATGATAAAGACGGGCAGGCGTCTTTATTCACATGTGAACGACCAATGTTCACCGCCTTATACAGTCATTCTTGACGAGGATTATGCCGATTATTGCCCGTGGATGGCGGACAGCAAACCGATAGGCAAAAAGTGGAGCAAGGAACTGACCGACGCCGCAGTTGAACTGCTCGACTCCCAAAAAGAAAACCGCAAAAAAGGAAGACGAAAAAGCAAAAAAACCGACTCTAAACAGGAAATAGAATAAAATACTAAAGCCCCTGATTAACAGGGGCTTTATCTTTTACAGATTAAGTAATTCTTTTTTCTTTTCGTCGAATTCATCTTGAGTGATAATTCTGAGGTCAAGCAACTCTTTGTATTTTTTAACCTCTTCAATCGGATCGACTTTTTCTTCTTTTTCTGTTTTCTTCCCTATCTTTGAGAAAACACCCGATGCTTTATCACCGATGGATTTAAGGCCGCTTGAAATTTTTTCTTTTATTTCATCAGTTTTTGAGTGTTCGGATTCTATTACGATTTCACCGTTTGCCATTTTCTCCATTGTCTCTATGTCTGCTTGCAATTCTTCATCACTGTAATCAAATGTTGATTTATCAAATGCTTCATAAAGTCTTTTAGCCATAGGCATCATAGAGGCAAAGTTTAACGAGCCTGAAATGACACCGCCTATAATCGGAACTGCCTTTGAAACACCCTGCGCGACAGTTGTTTTAGTAACTTTTACTCCTACCGCTTTACCAATTTGTTTAACTATGGGATACCAAAAGGTTTTTGTTAATGCTTTTTGAGGAAGTTTCTTGAGTGTTGTTTTGGCAATTTGAGTTGAGAGAACTCTAACACCCGAAACAGCACCTGATACACCGAACATAACACCGCAGTACATTATGAGTTGAGATTTGATTCTTTCATCATCAACCTGTCCATCAACCCATAAATCCTGTGCTCCGAACAGATATGATAATTCTTGAGCCAGACGAAGTGCCATACCAAAGAATTGAGCCACATCGGCAGGAATTGTTGCTGCCATAGCTAGTCCACCGGGGATTCCGGCTACAAATGAAGCAATTGAAGATTCGCTGGTTCTTTTAATAATCAGTTTATTGGCAATTGTTTCAATTTCTTCTTGAGAGATACCGGCTGTAACCGGACCAAAGTCAACAACATCCTGAATGTTCTTTCCGGATGATGCAAAGGTTTCTGCGAGAAACTCATTTCTATTAACCTTTACAAGCGGAAGTTTTACCGCAGAAGATATAATATCTTCAAGCAGAATATCTTTAGACAATTCTTTTGTGTTATCCATTTTATCAATCCTTTCGAGAATAGTATTGCACTATAATATCTGTATTTTTTGCGAATTAGTAATAACAAAATTATTATATACTGCCAAATCAATGTGGTCAATTAGAGTATTCCTTAATCGCTTCGCTTATAAACTCAGCTGTGCCGTCGGCATGCTTGTCAATATTATTCTTGAATCTTTCGTCGTTCACATACATCTGCCCGAGACCTGAAAGGATTTCATCGGTGCAGGTGTAATAGTTCTCGGTGATATAATCCTGTAGCTTTTTGACAAGCGCCTTCGCTTCAGCCGAATCGGACGAAAAGCCGTTCTTCATACAATCGGCAAACTCACCTAAAATATCGTCAAGACCTGCATTAATTTCACCGAATTTCTCTTTGGAATAACCCTTGACCTTTTCGGCATATTCGCTATACGCCTCGGTCTTTCCCCATTTTTCTTTTACTTCTTTTTCAATATTCATAAGCTCACCTTTTTTATTTATTAATTACCTTCAGAATTGTATCAACTGTTATTTTCCACTGCTCCTTGGCGGTAATTGTTGCGCTTCCGTCGCCGTCCTGCGCGCCGTATGAGCCGAACTGTGCGTGATTTCCTCCGTGGATTACCGTTTCAGAATAATCGGACGGAACGAGCGCAAAGCTGTCTTCAAGCTTTTCACGGTTGAGAACCTCATCATTTTCACCGAAGATAAATACCACGGGGAACGAGGCATTTGTCAGGTCCGCTGTCGGATAAGCCGCAAGCAGAAATAACCCTGAATAATCTTCAATATGCTCTGCCGAATAATTTGCTATCATCGCGCCTCCGAGAGAATGTCCCGCAAGATAGTAATGAGTGTAACTGTATTCATCACAGATGCCGTCTGCCTTTGACAAACCGAGAAAAGCAAGTTTCATTGGCATACGAATCAAAAAGCAGTCAATGCCTTGATTTGCAAGTGAATTGAGAATCGGTGCATAAGCCGTTTCCTCAACCTTTGCTCCGGGATAGAAAATCAGCGCATTTTCAGTTCCCGGACCGTCAAAGAAGTAACCGTCTTTAATTTGTATTACATCAACATCAGCATCAGCATCAGCATTGTCGGTCATGTATTCGTCAATGTCAACTGCGCGGTAATAATCATTTGCATAAAGTGCCACCGCCATTATCAAAACGGTACATAAAACCATAAGCACTAAAATTGCCTTAGCCCATTTCTTCATATTCATCCTTCTTTCTTTCGGTATTATACTATATTCAGACAGATTATTAAAGTGCAAGTTTTCATCAGTACCGAGTGTAATATTATTATTTCAAGCCTTACGGCGCAACTAATAACAAACTTTAAAACCGCACTTTGTCAGAATAATGAATAAAAATGCAACATTTTTCGGCTTTTATCCGTCATATAAGTAGACGCGTCAAAGAGGAGGGCATCCATTGGAAAAGGAAGTATTTACAAAAATATACACCGCACAGTTTCGGTTTGTCTGGAATATATGTCTTACACTATTGAATAATCCTGCGGATACAGAAGATGCAGTACAAGAGACCTTCCTGCGATTGCTCAAACAGGATGATGAAATCAGCTCAGCGGAACATTTGAGAGCTTGGTTAACCGTAACGGCTCGAAATGTGTGCCGTGACGAACTGCGTCGCTTCAGGCGCAAAGAGCTCCCTTTGGATTCTGCAAATGAATCCGCGGTGACGCAGCCTGAGCTTGATGAGACATTGACAGCAGTCCGAAAACTGCCTGAGAAATACCGACTTCCAATTTATCTATTCTATTATGAAGAGCTTTCAACCGCACAAATTGCGAAGATACTAAAGCGCAGGGAATCAACAGTACGCAGTGACCTTCGCCGAGGGCGGGAGAAGCTCAAAAAAATGCTTGGAGGTAACAAAAATGAATGAAAGAATAAAGAAAGCATACAACAGCGCTTCTCCCGACCAAACCGCGGAAGTACGCATATATGAAAAAATTGTGAGTCGCTCTGCGGCTGCAAAAACTAACTTCGGTCGCGCGGTTTCTCGCAAAAGTATTGTGGTTGCGGCGGCAGTAATATCTATTGTTGCTTTAATGATTACAACAGGTTATGCGGCTTTTAAGCATTGGACTTTGCCTGAACCGACTACCTTTGAACTTGGGGACAATGGCTATTATCAGGAAAAAGAGAGAAATGAATACAATTATTCTCAACCTGATAATACCACAACGGCGAATAGCAACGAGGAAACGGATAACAATGTCGAAACTCTTGACGACAAGGCATTTATCCAAAAGAGCTTGGAAATTCTTAAAAAGGTCGGAATGCTTGACGTTGATCCTGACAAATTGACTGTTACCCGACAGGATAATCTCTTCTTCGGGCAGGAAGAAGCCGAGGTGTCATTTGAACAGGACAGTATTGACACATCTGTTAAATTCAACGCCAAAACGGGCAGATTTCTCGGAATGGACGGTATTGACTGGCAGTTAGACGGAACAGCAGCATGCAATTCGGACTCTGAAGCCGAAGCATTGGCACGTCGATTTTATGAAAATCTTCCCGTAGAGCAGGGTTATACTTTGACTCATCTGGAAAAATATGATAATCAATATTGGAGTTATGATTTTTGCCGTGAGGTAGAGCCGAGAATATATAACCAATATGAAATGGTACGAATAGCTATAAATCCCGTGTCAGGTCGCTTGACAGGATGTAATGTGTTCTATGTTCCGTTGCTCGACGACCATGAGCAAGGACAGCAGAAAATCACACAGGAGGAAGCTGACCAAATCGTTCAAAGCAAACTGAATGTAATTGACGGTATGTCGCTTGAAAAGGCGGAAGTAGTAATCGGACTTCCGAATTGGAACTATACGGAATATCCTGCTAATTCAAATCGCCGAATTTCAAATGTAACCCGTTGGGCTTGGTCATTAACCTATGAGAAATCAAACGGCGAATTCGATGAAAAGGTAACAATACTTGTGGATTGCTACACAGGAGAAATCCTCGGAGGAGATGCAACAAAATAATGGCTTAGACAATGACAATGGTGGGATAGTTAATAATTCAATAAACCATTAAAAAACAGGCAGAGAGCATAATCTCTGTCTGTTTTTGTCCGTCACTCCGCCAGATATTCAAACAACTGCTTTTCAAATTCAGAGCCCCACCAATCACGGTAGCCCGCCTTTGTCGGGTGAACATTGTCGCTCATATAAAGCACCCTTTGTTCATCTGTAATATTATTAAACTCCTCATCAGTCCACAGGTCAATAACGCAAATGCCGTATTTTTCTTTCAGTTCAAGCAGACGGCTCACCATCGCGTCATATTCTGCACTGTCATAGTGCGAACCCGTGAAAAACACAACGGGGCAGTGCCATGTGTCAGCGGCGTAATTGATAATATACTCCATAGCGCCCGTAACTGTCGAGGTGTCATATTCATCCGTTTGGCTTATTTCACCAAGCGGCTTTTTCTTTGTCGCATCGTTGGTTGAAAGCTGACAGATGAACAAATCGTAATGAGCATCTTTGTCGAGCTTTTTCATACGGCTGACATACGAAAGCAGACCGTTGTCAACAAGAGTTGTGGAGCTGACCGCCTCTTTTGTGCATGTGCAACCGAAACGAGCCGAAAGATATTCTGCAATCGACTGTTCCTGTGAAGAATAGCCGTAAACAACAGACGAACCGAGAACGCAGATATTCTTACCTTCAAGCGGAGTGCTGCCGACAAATTCTATTTTATCAAAGTTATACTTTTCCGCATTTCCCTTATAAGAAGCAGTAACAAGATTCCTTGCCGAATGAAAAGGCCCATATCCCATAAAAACACCTATCGCAACCGTTGCCAAAAGCCCAAGCAGAACTAATATGCAAATAATAATGCAAATCGCTTTTTTCATATCCACCCTCCGTTCACGGGTATTATACTACTTTTGGCGGAGAAGATAAAGAGTTATTGTTTTAAGCGATAAATGGTGATACAATAAAGCCAAGCAATTAAAGGATTTTGACCTTGTTCTTCCTATTACTATGTTTTAACTGGGTGAAAAATATGCAGCACATGCAGCCATGAAAGACAAAATTCCAAAAACCAATTTAATTCCAAAATTAATCCTCTCCTTTAGGGCTTGAACATCCTTATCGGTATCGCCCTTTTGAAGAGGCTTTACTATTGAAAAAATATTAAAGAGATGGTAAAATATCAACGAAAGCGTAAGCCGTTAAAATGCCGAAGGAGGAAGCTCTATGGACGATATTATGCACACTCTTTTAGGTGAAACCGAAAAGCAGTTTCTTAACGGTGAAATAAAGCAGGAGGATTATATTTCCCGACGGGAAGAAATTCTGAAAAAGGGCTATAAGGCAGGTATAATCCGCAATATGCGTTTAACGGGGATGAGGTTGACGAATATGAGGATGAGGTCGAGTCGGATTATATTGACAAAACAAAGACAGATTAGGAGCTTATAGACGACACAAACGGATTTCTTTTAAAAATTCGTTCCGACGGTATTGCCTCAGTTGTTCTTGCGTTTATTTTGCCGATTATCGCAATGACAGTTGCATTCAGGGGTATTGCCCGTTCCGTTAAGTTCTTCAGTGATGAAACGGCGAAAGCTGCGGCGAAAAAATACAGGCGAATTTGCATTGCAGGCTTTATAATCGCATTTGTGATTTTTATTTTGAGAATGCTTTGGCTGCATAATCCGATTTTTTTAAAATAAAATTCGGGTAAACAGTCAACTAAAATAAAGGAGTTGATATCTTGTCACAGGAAAAATTAAATCCGTTGGTCTTGTTTCAGCAGTCGGAGGTTGACGCGGTGCTTATGTATCAGAAGCTTTCCGAAATTGCGAAGGACGAACAGTTAAAGGAAACCTTCAAAAAAGCCGCGGCGGATGAGGGCAGACACGCCGCAATTCTTCGTTCCTTTACGGGAGAAGCATTAAAACCGAAACCGACGCTTGCCTTTGCCGTTTCTTCAATGGCAAGGGTTACGGGCATAAGATTTATTTTAAAATTTATCTCCGAGTTTGAATACGCCGCAGGAAAAAAGTATTTGCCTTTCGTTAAGGATTATCCCGAAATAGCAGGAATAATCAAGGATGAAGGCGTCCACGGCGATATAATGAACAGAGAATATTTGAGGTTGAGGAAGAAAAAATAGTCCGCCTTGAACAATTGACAGCAATAACTCCCCTTTAGGGGAGTTTTTGCTGTAAAAAAAAATTAAAAAAATATTTAAAAATACAGGAAATTTTTAACATATAATTCATTGACAACAGTGAAATACTGTGATATAACTGGATACGGACTGTAATAGTTCATTTAATACACTTAAGGAGCGAATACCCATGAAAGAGAAGAAATTGACTGCATTTTTAGTCTTTATTTCGGTTGCGTTATGCATTAGCCTTGCGCTTTCCGTTGTAACGCTTGCCGGACAGCAGAAGGCGGTAAAAAAAATCAATGAAATTCAAGGCTTTGCCGAGGATGTTGACAGAGAGGATGACGTAAAAATTGCAGGTGAATATGAAATAAAATCAACCCTTCCCATTTCCGACGCCTATAAATCGGGCGACACTTCCGAACTGAGCGACAGCGACAAGGAAACGCTTGATATGGCAAAGGAAATTCTTGAGGAAATTATCACTGACGATATGACTGATTACGAAAAGGAAAAGGCGGTTTACGAATATCTTACCGGCTCCCTTTCAAACAGCACCGGTATTCTTACCGTTATACCCACAAATAACGGTGACAACGATAATCCTCACGATGTACTTAAGTATCACAGTGCCGTATGCGTCGGTTATGCCACCACGTTCAGGATGTTTATGCAGATGATGGATATTGAATGTAAGGTTATCCATTCGTCCGACCTTATCCATTCCTGGGACCTTGTAAAGCTTGACGACGGCTGGTACCACGTTGACTGCTATATGGACAGCGATGTAACAAACTACCGTAATTTCAATATGGACGATGAGCGCTGTTCACAGGACCACGACTGGACAAGAGAATATTTCCCGGAAGCAACCGGTAAGAAATATAACTACATTCTCTCTTCCTGCGTCACGCTTAAGAATATTTATGACATTCCGCAGTGGCTTGTTGACGCAATTGACGAAAGGCAGAGCGTTATAAGCTGCGTTTTCAAAACAGAGATTAACGAGAAAAATGAGAATGCAGCGCAGTATATGGTTGAGCAGCTTGTTGGCCAGCTTGAAAATGACAGCTATTCCGTAAATTATGACTGGATGCTCAACGATGACGGAAAGTATGTTCTTTGCTTCTATATCGATTATTATGACGATGAGCCGTCCGCAGAGGTGGATGATGAAACCGCTTTGAAAATCGATGAGAAAATCGCCGAGGTTCTCGGATACGGCGACGAGTATGATGAGGACGGATACGAAGAAGAAACGGACTATACGTACGAGGAAGAAACCGAAGAAGTCGTTGATGTTACAAATAAGGGATAAAATATGAAAAAAAGATTTTTATTACCGCTTGCGGTTATTGTTATAATGATTATCGGTTGTCTTTGCGCCTGTTCGGGCAAGGGCGGCGAAAAAACAAAGGTCAGTATGTACGAGCTTAAAAACGCCATGGCAAACGCTACGGATAAGTTTGAAGAAATGACGTACGCGTCTTCCGAGGACCCCGACAAGGAAGAAATATTTGAGAATATTTCCGCTATGGATTACTCAAAGGTTGACAGCTTTTTCATTTTCTACGCCACAAACGGCACGGGAAATGCGGACGAAATTGCCGTTATTCAGGTTAAAAAGACTGACGACCTGGCTGAAGCGAGAAAAGAGCTTGAAGCCCACGTTTCAAAGAGAATTGCTCTGTATTCGACTTATGATAAAACCCAGCTTAAAAAGCTTAACAGCGCAAAAATTGAAACACAGGGTAATTGCGTTGCGCTCATAATCGGCGATGACGCGTCAAAAATTGCGGACGCGTTTCACGGATTTTTTGACGCAGAGTAATTATGACTTTGTATTTTTGATTTACGGGTTACTTTGATGAAAAGAATTATTACTGCAGTTGTATTTATTTTAGCGCTTTATTCGGTTGCGGCGTTTCTGGTTGCGTCCCCGGACAGAGAAATCTCCGAGCTTGAAAATCGGACGCTCACAAAGAAAAAGGATATTTCCTTTAATGCACTTGACGGCCGTTTTCAGCAGTCTCTTGAGAGCTTTACGTCGGATCAGTTTCCGTTTAGGGATAAACTGGTCTGCTTTCAGACGGGAATGCTTTATGCGTCGGGACAAAGGGAAATCAGCGGCGCGTATATATGTGACGATGGAAGACTCATTCAGGTAATCACGCCGTCGGATATAGACGAAAAAAAGCTCGTTTCCCTTGCAAAAAAAGTAAACCGAATTGCAAAAAACAATGCTGTTTACGTTATGTATGTCCCTTCGGCATGCGTCGAATTAAAAGACAAAATGCCCGGCGGAAGGAGTCCGTATGACTACAGCGCGCTTTACGAAAAGCTAACCTCAAACCTTAACAATGCAAATATTATTGATTTGAGCGCTTCCCTTACAAATCCCGATTTCTACTATAAAACGGACCACCACTGGAATATAAACGGCGCTTATGAAGCGTACAGGGCGTTTTGTAACGGGAGGGGAGTAACTCCTAAAGCGCTTGAGAGCTTCAAAATAAAAACCGTAAGCACTTCTTTTCAGGGCACACTGTTTTCAAAGGCTCCCATTTCAAAGCAGACGGATGAAATCAAATTGCCCTCCGTTCCCGAACTTAAGGTCACGGCTGACGGCAAGGAAATTGATTTTTATTCCTCGGATGCGCTTGAAACAAAGGATAAGTACAATGTGTTTCAGGGCGGAAATCACGGAATAGTCGAAATTGAAAACAAAAAGGGGAACGGTAAGACACTGCTTATTATCAAGGACTCTTTTGCAAACAGCTTTGTGCCGTTTATTGCAGGGGAGTACTCAAAAATCGTTATGCTTGACGAAAGATATATTTTCATTTCACTTGAGGAGTATGTGAATACGCTTTCCCCTGACGAAACGCTTGTATTAAGAGAAATAGTAAATTAAAAAATAACCCGACAGTTCGTTTGAACTGTCGGGTTATTATTAAACTGTCTTATTCGCCTTTCATATCAAGAAGCTTTACGCTGCCCTCATAGGAAGCAACGGAAACCTTAATGGAGTCCGTAATCGCGGAGACAATATCGTCCTCCTCAACGCCGAGCTCAAGGCAATACTTATTGTCAATAAACAGGTCAATATCCATAATGTACGGAAGCTGAAGCGGATCCATACCGCTTTCAATTCCTCTTTCCTTATAGTCCTTGACAATGCTGCCCATACCCATTTTCATCATCCAGGGCGGAATTCCGACTATCTTTCTGTTGTGCATTCCTCTTGCATCGTAAACATAGCCGAGGAACTCGTCCCATTTCATATTATACATACCGATGGGAATTGCTTCGTAGAAACGCTTGCCGAGCTTGTTTTCAGCTGCGCCGGCAATTGCCTGACCGACCTGACGGCAGGTAAGCATCGCCGTACCTCCCTTGGGATAAAGGGTGAAGGGAAGCTTGTCCATTCCTGCTATCTGCTCGATAAGAACCGTCCATACGGGCTTTCTTCCGGGCTGGGTGCCGAAAATGTAGGGAAGCTCAAGAACCGCTACGCTGAAATTCTCGTCGCACGCATTTTTACAAACCTCTTCCTGCTGAAGACGGGACTTGAAATACGGGTTATTTTCAACAAGGTCCATATCGGGACGGATTTTTGAAAGATAAGCAAAATATGAGCCGAGAACAACCGCTCTCTTAACGCCTGCCTTCTTACAAAGCGGAAAAATTCTCTCAAGCGGAGCGATATTGTACTTGTAATAGTAATCCATTACGGGGTGGGGGAATTCCACTCTTTCGTCAACACCTGCCGCGAAAATGAAGCAGTCGCTGCCCTTAAGCATTTTTTCGATTTCCTCGTCGGACTTCTTGTTAATGTCTCCGAAAATGATTTCCATTTCCTCCGGAATGGGAGCTCCCTCGGGAAGCGGAGGAAGGGCAACGGAGGTTACCTTGTGACCTCTTTTAATAAGGGTTGTTGCCGCCTCACAGCCGAGAAGACCTGTGCCGCCGATCATAAAAACCTTCATAATAAAATCTCCTTTAATTGTATTTTAACTCAAATTATTTCTTATCCTTGAATACGGGGTCAAACAGCGGAAGCTTCGAAGCCTTCATAACCGCGCTGAAAAGCCTGCCGCCCTGTACGGGAGTGATACGGCCGAAATAGTTCATAAACGCCGCGTCAAAGCCGTGAACGCCCAAGGGACGTTTTGATTTAATATCGCCCATAATCATTTTTACCATTCTTTCGCACGAGGTGCTGACCATATTAAGCGCCTTTTGAGCCTTGTCATCGGACTCGCTCTGGTTACGGAAAATATCGGTCTTTGTAAAGCCGGGACAAATAATGCCGACATAGCATTTGCCGCGAAGCTCCTCACGGATGGACTCCGTCATAGCCTTTAACGCGGATTTGCTTGCGGAATAGACCGACGTGCCTGCAAGAGACATAAGCGCCGCGGATGAGTCAACGTTGATTATGGCAGGCGAATCAGACTCAAGAAGCATCGGCAAAAGAGCGTGCATTGAATAAACGGCTGAATAGAAATTGATATTCATCGCTCTTTCAATATCCTTTATCTCATAATTCTGGAAGCGGTCAAACTTCGGAAGAATGCCCGCGTTATTGATAAGCACGTCAATTTTTGTTCCGTTTTGCTTTAACTCTTCTGCAAAATCGGTCCAGTTCTTTTCAAGCGAAACGTCAAAGAGCTTGTAAGAAAAACGAGAGGCGTTTTCGCCGAGCTCTTCAACAACCTTTTTCATTTTTTCCTCGCTTCTTGCAATGCCGATTACCGTGCAGTTGTGCTCGTTAATAAGCTTTAAGGCAATTCCCTTGCCCATTCCGCCCGAAGCGCCCGTAACGACAACGGTTTTGTTGTTTATCCAGTTTTTATTCATTAAATCACCTTTTTAAGTAAAGATATAAATATTATAAACCAATATATGCCGTTTTTCAATAGAAAAAAAGATTTACCGTTTGTTCATAAAAAAGTGTTATTTTTCTCTTGTAATTGAAAATAAATTGTATTATAATTCTTACTAATAGATTTTAGCAGATTAAAGCAAAAAAGCAAATTTGAAAGGACGTGATTCCCATGGGCAATTATTATCAGAAAGAAATTGAATGCGCTTCAAGAGACGAAATGATAGCCATTCAGAATGAAAAGCTTGTTAAGCAGGTTAAGCGAGTCTATGAAAATGTACCGTATTACAGAAAGAAAATGGAGGAAAAGGGTGTAACTCCTGAGGATATCAAATCAATTGATGACCTTCATAAGCTTCCGTTTCTTATGAAAAGTGATTTGCGCGACGCTTATCCTTACGGACTTATGGGCAAACCGTTGAGCGAATGCGTAAGAATTCAGTCAACAAGCGGAACAACAGGCAGACGCGTTGTTGCGTTTTATACTCAGCATGACCTTGATATATGGGAAGAGTGCTGCGCAAGGGCAATTGTTGCGGCAGGCGGTACAAAGGATGACGTGTGCCACGTTTCCTACGGCTACGGACTCTTTACGGGCGGCCCCGGACTTAACGGCGGCTCTCATAAGGTCGGCTGTCTTACGCTTCCTATGTCTTCGGGCAATACCGAAAGGCAGATTCAGTTTATGACAGACCTCGGTTCAACAATTCTCTGCTGTACTCCGTCGTATGCGGCTTATCTTTCGGAGAGTATTCACGAAAGAGGAGTTAAGGATCAGATTAAGCTTAAGGCAGGTATCTTCGGCGCGGAGGCTTGGAGCGAAGAGATGCGTAAAAGCATTGAAGCAGGACTGGGAATTAAGGCTTACGATATTTACGGACTTACCGAAATTTCAGGCCCCGGCGTATCGTTTGAATGTGAAGAGCAGAGCGGTATGCACATTAACGAGGACCATTTCATTGCCGAAATTATTGACCCAAAAACGGGAGAGGTTCTTCCCGAGGGCAGCGTAGGCGAGCTTGTTTTTACCTGCATTGACAAAGAGGCGTTTCCGCTTTTGAGATACAGGACAAGGGATTTGTGCGTTTTGTCGCGTAAACCCTGCTCATGCGGCAGAACTCACGTTAAAATGTCGCGCCTTATGGGCAGAACAGACGATATGCTTATAATCCGCGGCGTAAACGTATTCCCGTCACAAATTGAAACGGTTCTTATCAAGGACGGTTATCCTGCCAACTATCAGATTATTGTTGACAGAGTCAATAATTCCGATACTCTTGACGTAAATGTTGAAATAACTCCCGAAATGCTCACCGATACTACAATGGGTATTTCCGAGCGTGAAAAGCAGCTTGTCAATGACCTTAAGGCAATGCTCGGCATAAAGGCAGCCGTACATATCGTCGAGCCGAAGACAATCGCCAGAAGCGAGGGCAAGGCGGTAAGAATTATTGATAAGCGTAAGATATAAACGGAGGAAGAAATATGTTTGTAACACAGTTATCAATTTTTGTTGAAAACCGTTTCGGAAGAATTGCGGAATTAACCCGTTTGCTTGCGGATAACGGAATTGATATGAGAACAATTTCCATTGCCGATACAAAGGAGTTCGGAATTGTCAGAATTATTGCCGACAACCCCGAAAAGGCGGCTGAGGTTTTGACTGCAGACGGCTGGATTTTCCAGAAAACACCCGTTATCGCAGTTGTTATTCCCGACGTTCCCGGCGGTATGGCTGATGTGCTTGACGCGCTTACGGAAAAGGAAATCGGCGTTGAATATATCTATGCGGTTATCGCAAAGAAGGCGGAAACAGCGTGTATGATTTTCAGGGTTAAGGATAAAAATGCTCAGGCGGCGCTTGACGTGCTTAAGGAAAAGAACTACACAATTCTTTCCCAGGAAGAGGTCAACGCTATTTAACAAAGACAAAAAAGACCGACAGTTTAAAAAACTGTCGGTCTTTTATTTTTATTTTATCTCTTGATTTCATCCCAGGGCTTGCCGTTGATGTGGAACAGCTCGTCAAAGGGATACTTATTGTTTTCGTCCTTCTTGTGGTTCGGATACCAAACCTGAGCAAAGAACGGGTTATCCTTCGCAATTGCGTCGTAATCCCAAGCCTTATGCGGAATAAAGCATTCGGGGCACCAGTGACCGCCGAGAAGAATAAGCGCAGGGCTTGCTTCAAATTCAGCGCCGCAGTGGCCGCATTTCCATTTGAGCTTTGTTGCAAGGTCTCCTTTTTTCATTGAGTCGGAAAGACATTCGCCGCCTCTGAACGCCGCAGCCTGCTTCATATCCTCAATGTCAAGCTCGCTTTCGGGCTTCGTTTCGTCATAACCGTGGTCAAGCTTGAATTCGTCCGCCGCAGAGGTGTCCTTGTCAAACTTCTGGATTTCAAAATCCTCCCACTTTTTGGGAATGCTTTCGTACTCCTCCTTTGAGCCGTAGTAAGCGCTCAAACGGGTTTGATTATTCTTTGTAACCCAGTCAATTGTACCGAAATCGGGAGTCTTTGCAAGCTTCTTCATAAAGGGCTTCGCCGCAGCGGCAACAACGCCCTTGGGAAGATGACGGGGAATTCTGAAATAGAATTCAACCTGTGAAGCGAGTCTGTCAAAATAGTCCTGAACGGGAAGATTCTCTCTGAAATGGAGGAATTCCTCAAGCTTGTCGGAGTCCGCATAGAACTGACCGTGGAAATTCTTTGTGATGAACCAGTGCGGTTCAAAAAGCTTTTCGGGACCTGCAAGACCCAGTGTGCCAAGCAGCAGGCATTCGAACTCATAGTTTGAAATTCTGTACTCCTTGCCCGAACCGATGTTATAAAAATGGTTCCAGAAATCGTCGCCGAGGTTGCCCTTCATATCCTCTTCACAGAGATTTGCAAGCAGTCTGCCCGAGTCTTCAACCGTACACCACTCAAGAACGCCGTTAATCGGAACGTGGAACATAATCGGGTCCATATTCTTAAGGATATTCGGATAAAGTATGCCCGACTGGCGCATTGAAACCCAGTGCTTGATACCGCTTTCGACAAATACCGCTTCGGCGCGGCACTTTGAAACCGCGTAATGGTCATAAACCGAAACCTTAAGCGGATCGCCGCAACGTCCCCAGTGAATGGGATAGTTTCTGTCGCCTGTTTCGGCAACCGTGCCTATGTAGCAAACCTTGATGTCGTCTGCGTTAGGCTGAGCGAGAACGGCTTTGCAGATATTCTCTGCGGCGCCGATGTTTGTTTTCTGTGTTCTGTAGGGCTTCCAGTCAGCCGCAGGAGAAACCATTCCGCCGACATGAAGAACGTAGTCAGCGCCCGTTACGGCGTCAAGAACGCTTTCATATTTTGTCAGGTCGCCCCAGACAATTCTGACGGAACTGTCCGTAAGAAAGCCTTCAAATTTTTCGCGGTTCTTCGCGCTGTCACGAAGAAGAATGACAATATTGAACTTGTCCTTCTTTGCATAAAGCTCTTTAAAGCCCGCAAAACCCATATTACCGGACGCGCCGGTGAGCATTACTGTTTTTTTATCTGCCATATTTTCCACCTCTCCAAAAAGAATAGATTTCCTTTCAATTATATATTAACTCAGACACTAAAGTCAACAAGAAAACCAAACAAAAAAACCGCAGTGTTTTTGGCACTGCGGTTTAAATTGAAATCTTTTAATAAGAAATTGAATAATCCTTCTCAAGACCGAAGGGAACGGTTACATTTGCGCCAAGAGCCTTAACCGAAAGCTTCCATACAAAGAAGTAATTAGCGTGGGTTACATTGCCCGATTCCTTGTCAACCGTAACAACAACTCTGCCCTGCTCGTGACCTGTCTTTACGGAGCTGATAAGCTTTGCTGCAGCGCCTGCGTTATCGGTAACAATTGAAGGCATAATTACCGAGAACACCTTGCCGTTATGACCGTAGCCGTGAGCGGTCTGCTCGCTCGGCTCGTCAGCAAGAATATTAAGCGTAATTTCATAAGCGGAGCCTGTGTCGTTAACTGTAAAGCTTTCAATATCGGCAGATGTCAACTGACTTGACCAGCTTTCATTCTCAACCGGGAATTCGGCAGTGCCGGTTTCCTGGTTTTCAGCTTTTACGCCCATATTGCTGGAAATAAGGCTGTTTGCAAGACTTGAAATCGCTCCGGGAAGACCCTCGATTCCGCCTGCTTCGGAGTTAACCTCTTTAACAAGGATAATCTGCTTTGCATTAGGCTTAACCTTATTGATGGCTTCGTTGAAATAAGCGACAACCTCGTCAACCGAGCTTGAAGACGAAAGTCCCTGTGCAGCTTCGCCCTGATTATCGTCAGTAGCGGCAGGTGTTTCACTTGAGCCGCTGTTATCGGTTGAAGCAGGTGCATCGGTCGAAGTGCTGCTACTGTCGGTTGAAGCCGGAGCAGTATTTGTATTCGTGTTTGTTGAAACGGGAGCAGCCGTTGAAGTGCCCGAGGAAGCGGGAGCGCTCTGGATAACGACGTCCTCGTACTTATAATAAGTTTCGGGAACAAACGCTATCATAATTGTGAAATAGATAATTGCGAATGAAGCGAAAAGAGCAAACGCCTTTAAGAACGTTCTTTTAAAAAGCTTGCCTTTAGCTTCCTTTCTCTCTTTTTCACGCGCGAGTTCTTCAAATGTCAACGGAGCTTTTTCCTTTTTTGCCATAATCAATCCCTCTTAAAACTAAAGATTATTCTAAAGTAAGTCAAAACTATACATTATTAAGATACAACAAAACGGTGCTTTTGTCAACCAAAAAAACGATTATTTGTTCTGCTGCTTAATGGAAAATATTATCTTTCGGAATAATTAAGACAAAAATCCCTTTTCAAGTTGAAAAAATCATTCTTGTATGGTATTATATAATAGAGTAAATATTATTTTATGATATCCTTTTGAAACGGGGGATTATGATGATAGAAAACTGTATCGCCGTTATACTTGCCGCAGGCGGTAAGGAAAGAATGAAATCGGCGTATCCTAAGGTTATGACAAGGGTGCTTTCGAGACCTATGATCGAATGGGTGCTTGACACAACCGAAAAAAGCGGAATTGAACATATCTGCGTTGTCTCCGGTGAGGAAGACAGGGAGGTTCAGGCGCTTGTCGGTCAGAGGGCGTCAATTATAACCCAGTTTGAGCAGAGGGGCACTGCGCATGCGGTAATGCAGGTAAGGGAATTTCTTATGCTTCATCAGGAGTGCGACGTGCTTATCTTAAACGGAGATATGCCGCTTATGGACGTTGAGACGGTGCATTTCGCCCTTGCCCAGCACAGGCAGACCGACTCCGACGTTACGGTTATTTCAACGGTAGTTGATAAGCCCTTCGGCTTTTGCAGAATTCTCCGCGACGGAAAAAACGAATTTCGCGGAATTGTTGAAGAGCGTGAAGCGGACAGCAGAGTGAAAAAGCAGAGTGAGGTCAGCACCGGCACCTTCTGGTTCAAGACAGGCGTGCTTATTGAAGCGCTTGACAATATTTCTGCGCGCGCGGACGGAACATACAGCCTTCTTGACGCGATTTCGGCTCTTATTGAAAACGGCTTCAAGGCGGATGTTTATACCTCTCTTAACACGAGCATTGTACTTGGCGCAAATGACCGCCGTGAGATAAGCAAGCTTAATGAAAAAGCGCGTATGGATGTTATTTATTCGCTGCTTGACGCAGGTGTGAATATTCCCTGCTTTGACGGAATAATGATAGATCCGATGGTTGAAATCGGAATGGATACAACTATTCTTCCGAACACGATTATTTACGGGAACACAAAAATCGGAAAGGACTGTGTGATCGGCCCGAATTCGTATATTGAGGACAGCACAGTCGGCGACAACTCCGTGCTTGACAATACCAAATGTCGCCTTTCAAAGGTCGGCTCGTTCGCGTCTGTAGGTCCGTTTGTTCAGATAAGACCGAACTCAGTTATCGCGGACAGGGTTCACCTGGGCAATTTTGTTGAGGTGAAGAATTCCAATATTGACGAGGGGACAAAGGTCTCCCACCTGACTTATGTCGGCGACTCGGATGTCGGCAGAAACGTAAATTTCGGTTGCGGAACGGTTACCGTCAACTATAACGGTAAGGCAAAGTACCGTACGACTATAGGCGATAACGTATTTATCGGCTGTAATACAAATCTTGTTGCGCCCGTAAAGGTCGGCGACAACGCCTATACCGCCGCAGGTTCAACAATAACCGAGGACGTCCCCGCTTCGTCGCTCGGTATTGCAAGAGCAAGACAGATAAACAAAGAGGGCTGGGTTTCCAGATTTAAAATCAGAGATAAGGATTAAAGACGGGATGTTTAACAGGTTTAAGAAAAACACCTGCGCATTGACGCCTGAATTTTTGGTTGTGGGGCTTGGTAATCCTGACAGGAAATACGCCCTTACAAGGCATAATTCGGGCTTTTTGTGCGTAGATGAGCTTGCAGAAAAAATGGGCTTCAAGGTTGACAGACTAAAGTTCAAATCCCTTACCGCAAGAGCTGAAATTGCCGGCAGGGGAGTGCTTGTGATGAAGCCCTCGACCTATATGAATAACAGCGGAATTGCGGTCAAGGAGGCGGCTTCCTTTTATAAAATCAAGCCGGAAAATATTATTGTAATCTTTGACGATATTTCGCTTGACGTGGGTAAAATGCGTATCCGCCGAAAGGGTACGGACGGCGGTCATAACGGGATAAAGAGCATTATATACCATTTGCAAAGCGACGCGTTTCCGCGTATTAAAATCGGCGTGGGTAAAAAGCCAAATGAGGACTACGACCTTGCCGACTGGGTGCTTTCGAAATTTTCGGAAAGTGAACAGAAAACGCTTCTTCCCGTCCTCAAAGACGCGGCGGACGCCGTTGAACTGATAATCGACGGAAAAATTGACGAGGCTATGAATAAATTTAACAGTTGAGGTAATATATGTCGACAGCATTTTTACAGGTGCTAAAAGACTCCCCTGAATTCCTTGAAACGGGCAGATGTATTGAAAAAGACATCCTCCCCCAAGGCGTTTTGGGGCTTTCGCACGTTAATAAGGCTCATTATATTTCATCGCTTTGCGAGTATTTGACCCGCAAGGCTCTTGTTGTCGTGCCTGATGAAGCGACTGCAACCAAGCTTTGCGCGGATATAAACTCCTTTGGCGGTAATGCGCTTGTCTATCCGCAGAGAGACTTTCTTTTCAGCGAAAGTCAGGGCCAGTCAAGGGAGTATGAGCAAAGGCGAATTTCCGTTCTTAACAAAATGCTGTCGGGAAAATATACGGCGGTTATTTGTCCCGTTGCAGCGGCTGTTCAGCGTACAATTCCGCCGAAATACCTTAAAAGCAATACTCTTCTTATAAAAAAGGACGGCGCGCTGAATCTTGAAAAAGCAGTGAGCGTGCTTATTTCCTGCGGATATGAAAGATGCGAAATGGTTGAGGGAATCGGACAGTTCGCCGTAAGGGGCGGAATACTTGATTTCTTCCCCACCGACAGCGCATATCCCGTAAGGGCGGAGCTGTGGGGAGATACGGTCGATTCACTTTGCTATTTTGACGTTCAAAGCCAGAGAAGAATTGAAAAAATAAAACAGATAAGGCTTACTCCCTCAACGGAGGCGCTTGTCTACGCAAACGCTCAATTTGCCGAGCTGATTTCGGCTCTTAAAGACACCGTCAAGGGTAAGGGCAGCGTAAAGGCAAGAGAAAGGCTTGAAAGCGATATTGAACGGCTTGAACACGGCGTCAGGGTTTCTTCCGTCGATAAATACATTCCGCTTTTATATGACGAATTTTCAACCGTTTTTGACTATCTTCCGAAGGACGGAATTCTTTTTGTCAGCGAGTCCGCGGCGGTAAGCGAGCACCTTAAAAATTCAGTCAAGCTTTTGCTTGAGGATATAAAGGCAGGCTTTGAGGACGGCATTCTCTGTAAGGGACTTGACCGCTTTGCCCTCACAACCGAGGAAACATATAAGGTCTTTTCCGACAGGGGCGCGACTTACCTTGATAATTTCGCAAGGGGCAGTTTTGACACGCCGGTTAAAAGTCTTACAACGGTTAATGCAATTCAGTCTTCCCCCTGGAACGGCCAGCTTTCGGTTCTGCTTGAGGATATTCCGACACCCTTGGAAAAAAGATCGGTTTACGTTGTGTCAACGGGGACGTATAAGGCGGCGCAGAGCCTTTGCGATGACCTGAATAAGAAGGGTATTTCGGCGTTTTCCTTTAAAAAGATACCCGATGAATTTCCGAAGGGCGCTGTGAGCGTTATTGTCGGCGCGTTTTCCTCCGGCGAAAATCTGCCGTCACTTCGTTTTACGCTTATTTCCTACGGAAGAGGCGCGGCGGCAGTCAGCACAAAGCGCAATAAAAACAGGCATTTTTCAAATTCAATTCATTCCCTTGACGAATTGCACAGGGGAGATTATGTCGTTCATTCCGTTCACGGCATAGGTATCTTTGACGGAATACAAAAGCTGCAGATGGGCAATATCATAAAGGACTATATAAAAATCCTTTACGCTAAAAACGACGTTCTGTATGTGCCCGTCACCCAGCTCGATTTGGTTTCAAAGTATATTAACGCAAAAAGCGAAAACGATAAACCCGTAAAGCTTAACCGTATGGGCTCCCACGACTGGGAAAACACAAGAAAGCGTGTTTCAAAGGCTGTAAAGGATATGGCTGACCAGCTTATAAAGCTCTACGCCGAGCGTATGGAAAAACCGGGTCATGCCTTCTCGCCCGATATTGATATGCAGTCCGATTTTGAAAGACGCTTTCCGTATGACGAGACCGAGGATCAGCTTCGGGCGGTTGACGAAATAAAAAGGGATATGGAAAAGGCGTATCCTATGGACAGACTGCTGTGCGGCGACGTCGGCTTCGGAAAGACCGAGGTTGCGCTTCGGGCGGCTTTCAAATGCGTTGCGGACGGGAAGCAGTGCGCAATTCTTGTGCCGACTACAATTCTCGCCTTTCAGCATTACCAGACCATAATGAACCGTTTCGGCGGTTTCCCGATAGAGACGGAAATGCTTTCGCGTTTTCGCACTGCCGCGCAGCAGGAAAAAATACTAAAAAGGCTAAAGCACGGCTCAATTGACATAATTGTCGGAACTCACCGTCTTATTTCAAATGACGTTAAATTTAAGGATTTGGGACTCGTAATAGTGGACGAGGAACAGCGTTTCGGCGTTGCCCAAAAGGAAAAATTAAAGGAAATGTTCCCGACTGTCGACGTGCTTACGCTTTCCGCCACGCCTATTCCGAGGACTCTCAATATGGCTATGTCAGGCATACGCGATATGTCTACAATTGAGGAAGCGCCCCAGGACAGGCGACCCGTACAGACGTATGTGCTTGAACACGATATGGGCGTGCTGTGCGAGGCTATGGAAAAGGAGCTTCGCCGAGGCGGTCAGGTTTACTATCTTCATAACAGAGTCGAAACAATTGAAAAAACCGCGGCTAAAATAAAGGAATTCTTGCCTCAAGCCAGAATTGAGGTCGCCCACGGAAAAATGACGGAGGAAAAGCTTTCTTCCATCTGGCAACGGCTGACAAACGGCGAAATTGATATACTCGTCTGCACTACTATTATTGAAACGGGCGTTGACGTGCCGAATGTCAATACGCTCATAATTGAGGACGCGGACAGACTCGGACTCGCCCAGCTTCACCAGATAAGAGGACGCGTCGGCAGAAGCGCAAGAAGGGCGTTTGCCTATTTTACCTTTACAAGGGGAAAGGAATTAAGCGAAATTGCCACAAGACGTCTTAATGCCATAAGGGAGTTTACCGAATTTGGCTCGGGCTTTAAAATCGCTATGCGCGACCTTGAAATCAGGGGCGCAGGCAATATCCTTGGCGCCCAGCAGCACGGCTATATGGCGGCGGTCGGATACGATATGTATATCCAGCTTCTCAATGAGGCTGTAGGTCAGAAAAAGGGCGAAAAGCCAAAACCCGAAAAGGAATGTCTTATCGACCTTCAAATTGAAGCGCATATTCCCGAAAGCTATATTTCTTCAATTCCTCAAAGACTTTCCGTTTACAGGCGTATTGCGGATATTAGAAACGAGGAGGACAGGCTTGACTGTATTGACGAATTAGAGGACCGTTTCGGAAAAATCCCAGACAGCGTTATGGGACTTATGGACGTGTCCCTGTTCAGGAATACCGCGTCAACTCTCGGCATTTACGAAATCGGTCAGAAGGGCGAAACGGTCTACCTTTATATGAAAGAAATTGACACTTCCGTCGCGCTTAATCTTTCGGCTGTGCTCCGTTCAAGGGTGAACGTCGTATTCACGGGCAAGCCCTGTATTTCGGTAAGAAAGAAGCCGGACCAGACGCCGCTTGAAGCGCTCAATGAGATTTTTTCAATAATCACCGAGGAGGGCAAAGGATGAAAATACTTGTCTGCCCCGATTCGTTTAAAGGCTCGCTTTCTTCATTTGAAGCGGCAAACGCAATAAAAGACGGACTTTTAAAAGTAAATCCCGACCTTGAAATAATAACTCTTCCGCTTGCCGACGGCGGCGAGGGAACAGGCGACTGCCTAAAAGAAGCGGTCGGCGGAGAATACAAAGAGGTTCAGACCGAAAATATCTTTTTTGAAAAAATGACAGGAGATTTTCTTTCTCTTTCGGACGGCTCCGCCTTTGTTGAAACTGCAACTGCCGGCGGAATACTAACTGTAGAAAAAGAAAGATTAAATCCGCTCAAAGCGTCAACCTACGGCACGGGGCTTCTTATTAAAAACGCAATAGATAACGGTGCAAAAAGCGTTGTTGTCGGTCTCGGAGGCTCTGCGACAAATGACGGCGGAATGGGCGCTCTAAATGCGCTTGGAGTGGATTTTCTTGACGAAAACGGAGCTGCAGTTAAACCAACGGGTGAAAATATGATAAAGGTCAGAAGCGTTTCTTTAAGGGATGAATTTGAAAGGTATAAAAAAGTTAAGTTCACCCTTGCGTGCGACGTTGAAAACCCGTTTTACGGCGAAAACGGCGCGGCGTATGTTTTTGCTTCACAAAAGGGCGCAAGTGAAAAAGAAACAGAAATGCTCGACCGCGGACTTAAAAATCTTGAAGGCGTTTATGAGAATTATACCCATAAAAATATTCAGTCGGTAAAGGGAACCGGCGCGGCAGGCGGACTTTGCGGCGGGCCTTTTGCATTTTTTGACTGCGTTATTAAATCGGGCTTTGAGCTGTTAAGTGAAAAAAGCCGACTTGAAGAAAAAATAAACTCCGTTGACCTTGTTATAACGGGAGAGGGAAAAACCGATTTTCAAACTTTCTTCGGAAAGCTTCCGTTTAAGGTCAGCTTTTTTGCAAAAGCAAAAAATAAAAGATGTATTCTCATCAGCGGCGACATTTCGCCCGACGCAAATACAAGGGAAATGGGCTTTGAAAAAGCGTATAAAATAATGGATGAAACGATTACTATTGAAAATGCAATGAAAAACGCATATAATCTTCTTGTGGAAAAAGCAAAAAGCATTGAGGTAGAAGGATGAACGTATACGATTTTGACAACACAATTTACGACGGCGAAAGCGGTCTTGGAATTTTTCTTTACTTTTTCAAGAAGGATCCCTTCGGCGTGTTCAGATACGCAGGTAAATTTATGGAGGGTTTCATAAGGTACAAGAGAAATAAAATCCAGATAGATGACGTCAAGAATGAATACGGCTATATGCTTAAGGAATACCTTGCAAAGGTCGAAAACCTTGAAGATGAGCTGGAAAAATTCTGGGACAAGCACGAAAAAAGAATAAAACCGTTTTATGAAAAGGTAAGGAAGGACGACGATATTATCGTTTCCGCGTGTCCCGAGCCGATGCTTAAAATAATGCTTAAAAGAATGGGTATTGACGAAAGCCGTATGATAGGCACCGAGGTCGACCTTAAAACGGGTGAAATCGGCAGGGTCAACTACCGTGAGAATAAGGCGAAAGCGTTTAAGGAGCTTTTTCCCGACGCCGAAATTGACGATTTTTACACCGATGCAATAAGTGACGCGCCGCTGATGGCTTTGGCAAAAAGGGTATTTATGGTTAAGGGCGACAAAATCACCGAATTTGACTATAAGGCGTATAAGGAAAGTCAGAATAAATAATCGAAAAAAAGAATAGTAATTGTCATTCTGAACGCAAGCGAAGAATCCCAACCGAAAGAAAAAGCGAGTGGAAATCCACTCGCTTTTAATATTTGGTTTTTATCTTACAAAATGAGTCCAGACTCTTTCTTCCTTTTCAGGGAGTCCGTACTTTTCTTTTCCGAGCTCAATGCTCTTCATTAGGAAAGTCATATTTCTTGCAAGCGTGCGAAGACATTGCATTCCCTCTTTATCCTCGACTGCCTGACCCTTTTCTCTTCCGTGAACCTCGTTCCAGTAGGTCGAAGAAGCAACGGGCATAGAATTTATTGTGAAATACTTGTTCAGTTCGTCAAAGGTTGCCGTTGTTCCTGCTCTTCTTGCGACTGCAACAGCCGCGCCGACCTTCATTGTCTTATCAAAATGAGCCGAGTAAAATAATCTGTCTAAAAATGAAATAAGCGTGCCGTTTGCGGAAGCGTAGTAAACGGGTGAGGCGATGATAAGCCCGTCCGCCTCCTTGAATTTCGGCGCAGTTTCGTTTACCAGGTCGTCAAAAACGCATTTGCCCCTTTCGGCGCAGGTGCCGCAGGCAATACAACCTCTTATATCCTTATTGCCGACTGTCACGATTTCGGTTTCAACGCCGTTTTCACTAAAAACCTTTTCCATTTCCTTAAGGGCAAGCGCCGTGTTGCCGTTCGGTCTGGGACTGCCGTTAATCATAAGTACTTTCATATAGCTTTTCCTCCGATTCTGTCTTTTTATTTATTCTATCAAAAGTCCGAAAATAATTCAATCTAAAAATAATATGATAATTGTATCTTATTTATACTTTTTTTATTGCAAGTTACAATAGGTAGTGATATAATAAAGTGATATTACAATTTATAGTGTATTTTAAAATATCTTTTTGAGAGGAAATTTGAAATTGAAAAAGACACCGAGATTTTTTATTGCGCTTTTTCTTGCAAAAATCGCTCTGTTTATCCAAAAGCTTTTAAGAATGAACGCAAGCTATTTCCCCGGAAAGCTTGCAATTACGCTCTGCCCGGACTTTCTCGGCAGAATTGACAAGCCCGAAACCATTATAGGCGTTACGGGCACGAACGGAAAAACCACCTGCTGTAACCTCATTATTGACGCTCTTACAAAGCTCGGCTATGACGTGCTTAATAACAGGTTCGGCTCGAACGTCAATTCGGGCGTTGCAAGCTCTTTAATCAGCGGAAGCACCCTTTTCGGAAAAGCAAAAAAGAAAATTGCCGTTTTTGAAATCGACGAAAGAAGCTCGGTACGCATTTATCCTTACGTTAAACCGACTTATCTTCTTTGCACAAATCTTTTCAGAGACTCTATACGCAGAAACGCTCACTCCGAATATATACTTGACATAATTTCAAAATATGTTCCCGAAAGCACAAAGCTTATTTTAAATGCGGATGACCTTGTTTCTTCAAGAATAGCGCCGAAAAACGAAAGGGTTTATTTCGGCATTGAAAAAATGGAAAGCGATTTGCCGAAATCGATAAACATTGTAAACGATATGAGGCTTTGTCCCGTCTGCAACAGTGTTCTTGAATACGAATTTGTTCGCTATCACCATATCGGCAGGGCGCACTGTCCCAATTGCTCCTTTGCTTCTCCCTCTCTCGATTACAAGGCGACGGTTGATTTTGAAAAGCTGACGCTTACAATGGATTTAAACGGTAAAACAAACACCTTTGAGCTTATCAATGACAGTATTTTTAACGCGTATAACCTGACGGCGGTTGTCGCTCTTCTTGAGCAATTCGGAATTGAACCCGAAAAGCTTTCCGAAACGCTTAAAAGCCAGAAGATAGTTGAAACCCGTTTTTCAAGAGAAAAAATCGGCGATATTGAGGTTATCTCAAATATGGCAAAGGGTCAGAATCCCATTGCCTGCTCCTGCGTTTTCGACTATGTAAGAAAGGCAGAGGGTACGAAGGAGGTTATTTTGCTTCTTGACGACGTTCACGATAACGCCGCTTCAAGTGAGAATATCTGCTGGATTTATGACGCGGACTTTGAATTTTTGGGCGATGAAAGCGTAAAAAGAATTATTGTCGGCGGCGTAAGAGCCATTGACTACAAGGTGCGTCTTGAAATTGCAGGCGTCGGGGAAGAAAGAATTGTCTGCGTCGACAGGGAATCGGACACGCCCGACGCGCTTAAATGGGACGCGGATAAAATTTATGTGCTGCATGAGCTTTACAGAAATGATGAAGCGCTTGCGGTCCGTGACGAAATAAAAAGACGGCTTCGTGAAAAACTCGGAGGTGAAAACTGATGACTGTTGAATTTCTTTATCCTTCACTCGCTAATCTTTACGGCGAAGCAGTTGAAATGAGATATATTGAAAAATGCCTTCCCGACGCAAAGGTGGTTAAGACCGAGGTCAATGACGAGCCTTACTTTGTTAATAACGACGTCGATTTTATCTATATGGGACCACTTACTGAAAGAGGACAGGAAATCGCGATAGAAAAGCTTTTGCCCTATAAAGAAAGAATTGTTGAGCTTATAAACGAAAACAAGGTTTTTCTTATAATAGGCAACGCGCTTGAGGTTTTCGGTTCTTATATTGAAAACGAGGACAAAACTAAATTAAACGGACTCGCTATTTTTGACACCCACGCCGAAAGAAGGATGATGAACAGGTATAATTCGCTTTATTTCGGCTCGTTTGAAGAAATGAAAATAGTCGGCTTCAAGGCGCAGTTTTCCCATTCCTACGGTGAAAACGAAAGCGAAGGGCTTTTTAAAAATATCAGGGGAGACGGGCTTCATCCGGGAAGCGCCTTTGAGGGTATAAGACGAAATAATTTCTTTGCGACTTATCTTTTGGGTCCGTTGCTTATCCTCAACCCCGATTTTACGAAATATCTTTTGTCGCTTCTGGGCATTGAAAACGCTTCTCTCCCGTGCGAAAAGGATATAAGACTTGCATACGAAAAAAGATTAAAGGAATTTGAAAATCCGAAAAAGGAATATTTAGGATAAAGGACGGTGCAAACGATGGAAAAAAGAAAGATTTTTGAAGAGTACGAATCAAACGTGCGCTCTTACTGCAGAAATTTCCCTGCCGTTTTCTCAAAGGCAAAGGGCTCGACCATTGTCGACGAAAACGGGGATGAGTATCTCGATTTCTTCAACGGCGCCGGCGCTCTTAACTACGGTCATAACAACGGTTATATCAAAGAAAAGCTTGTCGATTACCTTTTAAATGACGGGCTTATGCACGGACTTGATATGATGACCGTGCCGAAAGCCGAGCTTATTGACACAATTGAGAACAAGCTTTTAAAGCCCAGAGGACTTGACTATAAAATAATGTTCCCGGGCCCTACGGGTACGAATGCGGTTGAAGCAGCGTTGAAGCTTGCAAGAAAATATACAAAAAGACGCACCGTCTGGGCGCTTATGGGCGCATTCCACGGTATGACGCTTGGTTCTCTTGCCCTCACAAGCGACGAGGGCTCGAGAGGCGGCGCAGGTGTTCCGCTTAACGATGTTGTTCATATCCCTGCTCCGTATATGTTCCCTGATTTTGATACGGTAAAGTACATGGAAACGCTTCTTACAGACGACCATTCCGCAACCGAAAAGCCTGCTGCGTTCATTCTTGAAACTGTTCAGGCGGAGGGCGGAGTTTACGTTCTTGACAGCGAATATTTAAAGGCTGTAAGAGAGCTTTGCACAAAGCACGGCATTATTCTTATTGTTGACGATATTCAGGTCGGTAACGCGAGAACGGGCACCTTCTTCTCGTTTGAAAGGGCAAACATTGTTCCCGATATGGTTGTTTTGTCAAAGTCTATCGGCGGCTACGGCTTCCCGTTTGCGCTGACTCTTTTCAAACCCGAATACGATGTGTTTACTCCGGGCGAACACAACGGAACCTTCAGGGGCAACCAGATGGCTATGGTCGCTTCAAAGGCAGGCATTGAGTTTAACCTTGAAAACAATGTTGAAAAAATGGCTCGTGACTCGGGCGAAATTATAGAAAAATACCTCAATGAAAAATTAGGTCACCTCGGCTTTGAAATCAGGGGTATCGGCTGTATCTGGGGTATTGATATGAAAGAGAGCGCAAAGTCTCAGGCGGTTGTAAATTACTGCTTTGAGCACAGGCTTATTCTTGAAAGAGCAGGCAGGGACAACGGAGTTGTAAAGCTTATGCCTGCGCTCACCGTTACAAGAGAGGAGCTTTTAAAGGGACTTGAAATTGTCTGCAACGGTATTCTCGAAACGGTAAAATAAATATGAAAAAGGAAAAAAAGATAAAAAAGCGCGCGTTTGAAAAGAGAATGATATATTTTGTTTTCTTTTCGGTTTTAATCGTCTTTCTGCTTGTTATGACGGGCTTTGTTTACAGAATTGTCAATGTCGAAAAACAAAATCCCGTCCGCGTCAGCAAGGATTTTGAATACCTGACGTATGACGGAAGCTATTTTTACCGTATTGACAAAACGCCCGAACATCTTACGGTTGTTGAAATGCGCTGGCTCGACGGCGCATTTCGCGAGGGCGAAAGCAGATTCAACCAGGTGTTTCGAGAAAGGCTGATTTACGCGCGATATGTTGACGCCGACGGGCACAGATATATATGGGTAAAAGACGGTAACTTTTACCGGGAAAATTATCAGTGGGCGTTCTGGGAATACGACTACGCGCAATTTGACCAATTTGAGAATTCGTATTTTTATAAGGAAAGATGAAAGAAGACTTTTCAATGAAAAAATCAATTAAACTGATAATTGCAATTATCTGCGAAAGTATCTTTCTTGCGGCAGGTGCGGTTATATTTAAGTTTTTAAGCGAGCCGTATACGCTTATTGAAACGCTTAACCGCATTTATTACGGCTTTCTTACAATGATAACTCTTGATATTTTCAGCATAGTGTTCTTTGTTCTGACCGTAATAAGAATTCGAAAATCCGATTCACAGACCGAAGCTGATAAAAGACTCATAAAAAGAATTAAAGGGACTCAGAAATTCTTTGTCGCTTTTTGTATAATTTTCGTTTTTTCGGTTATTTCAACCGTTGGGGTTCTAAATATAACCGGCTTTACCACCCTGAGCGTTGACAGAGTTAAAGATGGGATTATTCCCGATAAGCTGTTCGGCGAAAATGCGGTAAAGGAAACAGAATATGACAGTGTATTTTTATTCGGCAATATGGGAGCCGTTTGTTTTGAAACAAACTACACATTTTCGGATTCGGATGAAAAGATGCTCAGAGTATTCGGTGTCTATGCCGATAAATGCAATCCCCGTATTTTAAAATCCTTTTATATCCAATCGAGCAAGAATAAAATATTAGGACTTGATTTAATTAAAACCAAAGGGAAAACAGATAACGCTGAATATATTATAAAATACAATAATGACAAGGGATATTATTATGTTTATATTCTTTCGGGTAATAAATATTTTGAATTGAGTATTCATGATTTCAGCGGATTGCTGAAAGATGAAAATGAAGTTCTTGAATATTGTTTGGATTTTATAAAATAGCACAAAAAGATAAAAAGGTTAAAGCTCAATGCTTTAACCTTTTTATTTTTATTCTTATTCAAAAATTACATTTTCGCAGTTCTCAATATTTTTTATTTCGCCGTAGCCATCATTCGTTTTTTTAATTGAGAAAATGCAGTGCCTAAAGGTAACGTTATCGGCATATCTCATATAAACGGGCGAATTTTTCTGATTTATCACGCCGTATTCGAGACAGGGCCTTAAATCGTAAAGTCCGCAGGGCCATTTTGACGATTTTGAAAGCGAGACGGAAACATTTTCAAAAAGCAGGTTTTCTATTTTGTTCTTTTCTGTTGAGTGAACAAGAATTCCGTTTTCACCTTTGCAGTTAATACCCGAAAATCGGATATTTTTTATCTTGCCTGCCGAGGTGTTTTCATCTCTGTCAAAGCAGGTTACGGCTATCGGCTCGGCTGTTCCCCACCAGTCCTCCGAAAAGCGTCTTGTTTCAACTGAAATATTTGAAAAGCTGACGTTTTCAACATTTCCGCCGTCACGAATTTGAATTGAAATACCCCTGTTCGATTTTGAAATAATGCAGTCGTGAACGTCAATATTTTTAAAATCGCCCACTCCCTCCGTTCCGATTTTAATTGCAGCGGAGGTTGAAATGAGCGTACAGTCGGAAATGATTACATTCTCGGTTGGTCCGTATTCACGGTTACCGTTTGTGGTTTTAAGGCAGATGCAGTCGTCTGCGCATTCAATATGACATCCGGTAATCCTCACGTTTGACGAGTGGTCCGGGTCAATGCCGTCTGAATTAGCTCTGTCAAGAGGGTTTAAAATGCGTATGTTTGAAATCAGAGCATCGTCACAGCCTGCAGGATGGAGCGTCCAGAAGGGCGCGTTGGTAAGCGTAATGTCCTTAAAAGAAATGTGACGGCTGTTTTCAATATAAATGCCCGTAGGTCTCGGATAGAAATTACCCGTAACATAATACGGGCTTTTTCTTTCAACAAAGGCGTCGCCCGATAGGTCGATTACACCCTCGCCCGTGACGGAGCAGTTGTCCGCTTCAAAGCCGTAAATGAAGACGAAAGACGGCTTGAGAGTAACGGGATTTCCTATAAGAGCCGTTTCGGGGTTGTTAATCATTTCGCACGGGCGGATATACGAGTCAATATCCGTGCTCGCCTTTAAAACCGCGTTTTTTTCAAAATGCAGGTCAACGTTTTTCTTAAGCGTAATTGAGCTGCTGTAATACGGCTTGCCGCTCGACAGAATAACACTGCCGCCGCCGTTTTCACAGCAGACGTCAATGGCTTTTTGAATCGCCGAAGCGTCGTTTGTCACGCCGTTGCCCACAGCGCCGAATTCTTCAACATAATAGAGCATTTTCTTTTCCTCAAAAAACACCTGAACCCGAATAAAGGTTCAGGTGAAAATTTTTAATACGCCTTGCCCCAGTAGAGCATATGCTTTGCCTTTTTACCGCAGACTACGCAGTTTTCATCAAGGCATTCCTGTTCGAACGGAATGCATCTTGAGGTAACGCCTGCCTGCTCCTTGAGAGCATTTTCGCATTCCACGTCGCCGCACCACATAGCCTTTATAAAGCCGGGCTTGTTGTCGGCAATATCCTTTAATTCCTCAAGCGTTCTGGCAACGTAGGTCATCCTTTCGCGCCTTTCAAGGCAGGCGTTGTAAAGACCGTCGTGAACCGCCTTGAGAAGCTCGGGAATTTTTGTTTCCAATTCGTCAAGGGATACGAAATACTTTTCTCTCGTGTCACGACGAACAAGTACGCACTGATTATTTTCAATATCCTTCGGTCCGATTTCAAGACGAAGCGGAACGCCCTTCATCTCGTACTGCGAGAACTTCCAGCCGGGGCTGTTGTCTGAGTCGTCAATATCCGCGCGGCAGAAAGCGGAAATTCTTTCTTTAATTTCGTTTGCCTTTTCGAGTACGCCTTCCTTGTGCTGGGCAATGGGAAGAACGATTACCTGAACGGGCGCTATGGCAGGCGGAAGAACAAGTCCGTTGTTGTCGCCGTGAGCCATAATAACTGCGCCTATCATTCTTGTAGTTGTACCCCACGAGGTCTGGAAAGGATGATGCAGTTTGTTGTCCCTGCCTAAAAATTGAATTCCGAAAGCTTTTGCAAAGCCGTCGCCGAAATAGTGGGACGTGCCGCTCTGGAGCGCCTTGCCGTCGTGCATAAGGGCTTCAATTGTGTAAGTCTTTTCGGCTCCTGCAAATTTTTCTTTATCGGTCTTAAGTCCCTTTACAACGGGAATTGCAAGGCTGTTTTCAAAGAAGTCGGCATAGACATTTAACATCTGCTCTGTTTCCGCAATTGCCTCCTCAGCTGTTTCGTGAATTGTGTGACCCTCCTGCCAGAGAAATTCTCTTGAACGAAGGAACGGTCTTGTGGTTTTTTCCCACCTTACAACGCTTACCCACTGGTTTAAAAGCTGGGGCAGGTCTCTGTAGGACTGAATTGTATTTGCGTAGTAGTCGCAGAAAAGCGTTTCGCTCGTAGGACGAACGCACATTCTCTCTTCAAGCGGCTCGTTTCCGCCATGAGTAACCCAAGCAACCTCGGGAGCAAAGCCCTCAACGTGGTCCTTTTCTTTATTTAAAAGGCTTTCGGGAATGAACATGGGCATACATACGTTTTTATGACCCGTCTTTTTGAAGGCGGAGTCGAGAAGCGAAACCATATTTTCCCAAATTGCGTAGCCGTAGGGGCGGATAGCCATACAGCCCTTAACGCTTGTATAGCCGATAAGCTCCGCTTTTTTTACTACGTCAGTGTACCATTTTGCGAAATCCTCCTCCATTGAGGTGATTTCCGCAACCATTTTTTTCTGTTCTGCCATTTTTAACAAGTCCTTATCTTCAGTTTTCTTCCACAAAATTAACTATATCGCCGACTGTCAGCGGATGGTCAAGGTCGTCAAATTCGTCACCCGTGATTTCAAGCTTGAATTCGTCCTCAAGACTCATCGCAATATCAACAAGGTCAAGGCTGTCAGCGTCAAGGTCATCCTCAAGTCTTAAATCGAGCGTAACCTCATTTTCACTTATGCCGAACTGTTCGGCAATTATTTTTTTAATAATTTCAAATACCATAATAAAACTCCTTAAAAAGCTATAATTAGATATTAAATAAATTTAGTGATTTGTCAAGTGAAAAACTTAAAATTTGCTTAAATACTCATATTTTGAAAGGAAGGAACGTACCTTTTCAATTATGATTTTATTTCCGCCGAATTCATCGCTTTCGATGTTCAGCGGCATAACCGGATCGTGAACGCTTAAGCGAAGCAAAAACCAGCCGTTTCCGTTATCTTTGTCAAATGAAACCTTAACGCCCTCGTAATTGTCATTTGCCAAAAGCCAGCCGTCGGTTTTTGAAGCATATTCGGTCAGTTCTTTAATGACTTTCTGACCGTATTCCTTAAAGTTTTCACAAAGAATGTTAAGTCTGATTTCCTGCGCTTCTTTGGGTTCTTTAAGTGAAGAAATAACCGAGGATAAATCATTGCCCTCTTTACGAAGCCTTGCTGCAAGAATAATAATCTTTGTTACCAGATATGCGCCGTCATCAAGAAAATAGTTTTCTTTAAAAGCCGCGTGTCCGGAGGTTTCAATTGCAAGGGGAGCGTTTTCGCCGTTTTTGTTACGTCTTATAGCCTCGTCAATAACGTTTTTGTAACCGCGTTTAAAACGAAGGTGCTTTCCGCCCAAATGATTATTTATGAAATCAGTTAAACCGGAGGACGTAACCGAGTCGGTAACAATTGTTCCGCCGTCATTGTTTTCAAGCGCAATTGCAGCTGCCAGAGCAACAAGGCGGTTACGGTTGATTTCAAGTCCGCTCTTATCAATACAGCCTGCTCTGTCAACGTCCGTGTCAAAAATAATTCCTAAATCCGCTTTTGCACTGACTGTTGCCTTGTAGGCAAAATCCATCGCCTCTTTGTTTTCGGGATTCGGAATGTGATTCGGGAACATTCCGTCAGGCTCTAAAAACTGACTGCCCGAAATATCTGCGCCGAGAGGTTCAAGAACATCAAAGGCATAAAATCCGCCTGCGCCGTTGCCTGCGTCAACGATTATTTTAAATCCGTCAAGAGGTTTGTTGTAATTCTCGGCATTGACCTCTTTTTTAATCATATCGCGAAGGATTTTTGAATAGTCCGAAAGAAAGTCAATCTTTTTTTCGGTGTTTTTAATATTGCTGCCCTTGGGAATATAATTTTCTGCAAAAGCAATAACCTCGTCAAGCTCTTCACTTTCAAGTCCGCCGTCACGGGTGAAAAATTTAAGTCCGTTTCTGTCCCACGGATGATGGCTTGCGGTAATCTGAATTGCGCCGTCACATTCCTTTACAACAGTAGTCATAAACATCGCGGGAGTTGAGCACAGTCCGCAATCAATGATATTCACATCAAAAGCTCCCAGCTCATTTTTAACCGCAACCGAAATTCTGTCTGCCGAAACACGGCTGTCATGACCGACAGAGATTAAAAGTTTTTCTTTGCGAGTCTTTTTCATAAGAAAGTCAACAAAGCCTGCGGTAAAACGCTGTACGACTTCGTCTGTCAGGTCATAGTCATGCTTTTCAGCTTTTTCAACTGCGCTGCCGCGGATATCCGTTCCGCTTTTAAGGTGTTTGAGATTCATTTTCTACCTCCGTAGCGGCAAATTTTATTGCAACTTCTCCGCTTGCAAAGTTAAGACCGCCCTGCATCCAGACCGCAAAAGGCTCTCTCAACGGAGCGTCTGCGGAAAGCTCAATTGACGAACCGCCCGTAAACGTGCCTGCCGCCATAATGACCTTGCTGTCATAACCGGGCATATCCCACGGCTCGGGCGTGACGAAGGAGTCAACGGGCGAGCCTTTCTGAATACCTCTGCAGAACGCGCAAAGGTTTTCGGCATTTTTAAGCTTTATCAACTGAACAATATCGTGTCTTGTATCGTCATATTTCGGGTCTGTTTCAAAGCCCATTTCTTCAAAAAGAGCCGAAGCAAATACAGCTGTTTTGAGCGCCTCGCCGACAACGTGCGGCGCGTGAAAAAGACCGAGATACAGGTTTCTGTTCTGGTTAAGAGAAGCGCCGACCTCGCGACCGAGACCGGGAGTAGTCATTCTGTAAGTGCACAGCTCTACTAAATCGTGCCGCCCTGCAATGTAACCGCCGCAAAGCGCCACACCGCCGCCCATATTTTTAATAAGCGAGCCTGCCATAAGGTCGGCGCCGACGTCTGTCGGCTCCTTTTCTTCAACAAATTCTCCGTAGCAGTTATCAACAAAAACTATTGCGTTTTTGTTTACGCTGTGAACCGTTTGACAGACCGTTTTTATTTCGTCAACGGAAAAAGAATGCCTTGTGTCATAACCTCTTGAACGCTGAATGTAAACCATTTTTACATTTTCTTCAGATGCCTGACTGCTTATTTTTTCAAGGTCAAAGCTTTCATCTTCCTTAAGGGCGATTTCCTTATATATTACGCCGAAATCCTTAAGCGTACCGTTGCCGTCATTTTTATTTCCGTCGATTCCAATTGTCGAATGAAGCGTGTCGTACGGCGTTCCCGAAACGCAGAGCAAAACGTCGCCGGGTCTTAAAATACCGAAGAGCGCAACGCAGAGAGTATGAGTTCCGCTTACAAGAGAGGTTCTGATAACCGCGTCCTCGGTGTTGAATATTTCGGCAACGATTTTATCAAGCGTATCCCTGCCCACGTCGCCGTAGCCGTAGCCCGTGCTTGTGCCGAGATTAGCTTCACTGACTCTGTGGTCGATAAACGCCTTTAAAACCTTCTGCTGATTTATTTTTGAAATTTCTTCAATTCTCCTGAACTGACCCTCCGCCTTTTTGAGGGCAATTTCGGATAAATCGTTAATTTTTTTACTGAAAGAAAAATACTCACTCATTTTTTATACTTGCCCATTCGCCGCAGTCAATAAAGCCTATGCGCGAATAAAAATCCTTGTTTTTATTTTCTTCTCTGCAAAGATACACCCGAAAACCGTTTTTCTGCAAATACGAACAAAGCCTTGTGACGGTCAGGGTGCCGAAGCCTTTGTTTCTGTAATTCTTATCGGTCTTGACCGAGCCTATGAGAGCGTCGCAGCCCGATTTTGCCTGACAGAAAGCGCAGGCAACCGTTTTCCCGTTTTCAACAACCGTGTCGGCAATTGCCGAGCCGTGACGGATGCGGTGGGAAATGTCCGTAAACCAGTCGGAAAACGAAACCTCATTTTCTTCAAAAAGCAAATTGAAAACGGCTTTGTAATCAGGCTCGGGAAAAATATAATAAGTTTCGCTAAGAACCTTTTCAAGCTTCATTATCTTTCCCGTTTGTTTTTTTTCGAGGGGAAAGAAATCTGAATACTTTTTATTAAGAAATATGCTTGAAAAGCCGATAGCCTTTAAAAATCCGTTTATTTCTTCAAAGTCCGCTTCCTCTTTTAAAGCGAGCGTCACGTCGCCCGAAAGCGAGGAAATGACCGCAGTCATTTTTTCGTTTTCATCCGTCTGAACCCAGACGGAAAAGAATTTTTCACCTGCGCCGTAGGCGTCAAAAAACGCCCTCTGACGAAGTGAGAACACACCGTCATCAAGGGATGGAAACGGTGTATTCTCATTTAAAAGCTTAATCATTAAACCTCTGCGCCGCCGACGGGACGAATGGAAAGAACGTGACAGGAGCCTTCTCCGAAGACTCTTTCAATTTCCGTTTTGTATTCGTTAAGAAGGTCATTAGGTACAAACGCCTGAATAGTGCCTGCAAAGCCGCCGCCGTGAACGCGCCACGCGCCTTTCCCGCTTAACACGCTTTCGCTTATTGCAAGAGCTACCGAAACCGGCTGAACATTGGGCTGCTTTGAGGAAAAGACGTTCTGGTTATACATATATGAGGAAAGTCCGCTTTCAAGAACCGTCGCCTTGAAGCACTCGAAATCGTTATTCTTAAGAGCGGTAACCTCTCTGTCAACTCTTTCGTTATCGTTATAGAAATGAATAGCGCGAAGTACGGGTCTGTCGCCGAGCTTTTCTCTTATTGCAGGAATATTTTTATAGAAATCCTCTTTTGATACCTCGCGGAGAACCTTTTTGCCGAAGAAGGAAGCAACGCTTTCCATTTCCGAGCGAATTGCGGCGTAATCATCGGTAAGGTCGGAATGATTTCCCTTTGTGTCAACTATGCAAAGCGAATGGCCGCAGGAAGCAAAATCGAATTTAACCTCTTCAATAACAGGGGAGGAGGGGTTTTCAAAATCAATGGTTACAAACGAGCCTACAGAGCAGGCGGTCTGGTCCATAAGTCCGCAGGGCTTGTCAAAAAACCTGTTTTCGGCGTACTGCGCGATTTTTGCAATTGTAACCGCGTCAACCTTGCCGTCGTTGTAAAGGTAGTTGAGCATTGTGCCGACAAGCACCTCAAACGCAGCCGAGGAGGAAAGTCCCGAGCCTGAAAGCACGCTTGACATGGTACACGCGTCAAAGCCGCCTACCGTAAAGCCGTTTTGCTTGAAGCCGTCGCACACGCCGCGAACCAGAGCCTGCGATTTTCCGAATTCTTCAGGCTTTACGACAAGCTCGTTGAGGTCAACAACGTCCATCTTGTAGCCCTTTGACTTGATTCTGACTGTATTATCGTCATTTTTTGAAGCAACGGCAACGGCGTCAAGATTTATTCCGGCAGCAAGAACCTTGCCGTGGTTGTGGTCGGTGTGGTTGCCGCCGACCTCGGTTCTTCCGGGAGCGGAAAACATTCTTAATTCCCTGTTATCGCCGAAAAGCTCAGTAAAGGTTTCCGCAAGCTCTATGTACCTGTCATACTGTGCCTTAATCTGGCTGTCAGTGACATAGATTCTCTTAAACCTTTCGTCAAATTCGCCGTTTTTAATAGCTGAAATAAGAGCTGAAGAAAACATTATTTGTCCTCCTTAATAATACTTTTTGATGACTTTTGCTTCTGTATTTTTTCAAGAATTAAATTGAATCCGATAAGTGATACGCCCGAAAGCATAAACAAGATTACAATCGGCAGAATAAACGCGAGTGAAAACGGGTTAAAAACATTCTGACCGATGATGGTGTAAGAAAGCAGCTTCGGCAAGAAGCCGAGCAGGGATATAATCATAAATAAATCGTATTCGCAGTTCATCGAGCCGTAAATCTGGCTTACCATATTCAGCGGCGCATAGGGGACTATACGAAGTCCGAACAGCAGCCACGGATTTCCTCTGCCTTCCTTTGATTCAAGGACCTTTGTAATGGCTTCATTCTTTTTATAAAGCTTGCTAACCGCGCCCGGACCGAACCGCTTACCCCAGAAGAATTTAATTGTCAAAAGCAGCGAAACTCCGACAACGTTTATTATAAAAGACGCCTGTGAGGGAAAAACAATTCCGGAAATGAGGCATATTGTAGGTATCGGTATAGGCACAAAGGCTTTAAGGCAGAAAAGAAATATAACCGCAACGAGCACCAGCCATTTATTGGGAAGCGAGGCAACGATGTTTTCAAACTCGTTGAGCTTTGCCTGAATGGCGCGTATTTTATCCGTAAAGCCGTCTATGCTGAAAAGAATCGCCAGGAACAGTAAAACCGCTCCGATTATTATGAGAATAACGCCGATTAAATTCATCACGCGTTTCCTCGTCCATTTTTTCTTTTCCAAAAGCTTAACTCCTAAACAATAAACAGAATATAACATTCTAATATTATACTATATTTAAGATAAGGTCAATTTATTTTTGTAAAAAATTTCAATTATTTATTTTAATATTTGATAATTGTGTGTTATAATCTTTTTGTAAATTTATTGCTTGGAGAAAACAGTATGAAAATCGTAATGCTTGACGCTTTTACCACAAATCCCGGCGACCTTGACTGGAGCTTTTTAAATGATTTCGGTTCTGTTACAATTTATGACAGAACGCCGGACGAACTTGTTTTTGAGCGAGTAAAGGACGCCGATATAATTGTAACAAATAAAACTCCGCTCGGGAAAGATATTCTTTCGCGTTTGAAAAAGCTGAAATTCATAGCTCTTTTATCAACGGGCTACAATGTCGTTGACTGCGAATACGCAAAGGAAATAGGCGTCCGAGTTTCGAATATTCCGACTTATTCAACCTCCGCGGTAGCCCAGCTGACCTTTTCGTTTATTCTTGAATTTACAAATGCGGTTGCCCTTCACTCTTCTTCCGTTCACAGCGGAGAATGGGTTAATTGCGAGGATTTCTGTTACTGGAAAACCCCTCTTACGGAGCTTGAAAATAAGACGCTCGGAATAATCGGCTTCGGAAAAATCGGTCAGGCGGTTGCAAATATTGCTCAAAGCTTTAATATGAATATTATTGCTGTTTCGGGCCACGAAACCGACCAGAGTGAAAGAAAAAATTTCAAATGGGCGTCGTCGCTCGATGAGCTTCTTGAGAAGTCGGATTTTGTTTCTCTTCACTGCCCTCTTACGCCGAAAACCACGGGTATGGTTGACGAAGAATTCATTAAAAAGATGAAAAGGGGAGCAATACTTATAAACACCTCAAGGGGACCGGTTTTAAATGAAAAAGCGGTTGCCGACGCGTTGAACAGCGGCTACCTTGCAGGAGTCGGAGTTGACGTGCTTTCAACCGAGCCGCCAATGCGCGATAATCCGTTACTGACTGCTAAAAACTGTCTTATCACGCCGCATATTGCGTGGGCAGGGTATGAAACAAGGAAACGGCTTGTCAGCGTTTTCAAGAGCAATATAGAAGCTTTTTTAAACGGCAACCCGATAAATGTTGTAAATGAATAATAAAGTTAAAATTCACTTTTGAATTATGAGAAACAGCCATTTTATTATGGCTGTTTTTACTTTTAGAGTAAATTTTCAAAAAACAGAATGATAATTTTTTAACTTAATTCTTACTGACGGAGTATGAACTTTGTTAATAATTTAATAATTCTTGATAGCTCGGTATTCGTATGATAAAATCAAAATAAAGGCGGTGAAACAAAGGTGAGCAGTATAGTTAATGAATTTCTGTCTGAAGAGGAAAAGAATGAATTCAAGAGTAAAAAAATACCGAATCCTGCTTTCGGGCTTGACTGTTTGTCACCGATAATATGGACTATTGATAAAGATAATCATAACTTCATGTTTGAGTGTTATCAGGATAGAGAATCTCCACATGATTTAACTTTTTATATGGAATGGAATGGGATTTCAAATAGATTTAAGCTTCGTAAAAAATGGCTTGATTCTAACACCAGACTATGGTCGCTTGTTAAATCGGAAATAAACCCCGGTTGTAAGGAGAATGAAAAAGCTGTAATTGCTTCGTTTAAAGAGCTCTTACTTGTTTATGGTTTCAAAGGAATCCCTAATGATAAAAGTAATGAAATTAACATAGTGTTTGATTTTTAGAATTCAGGGCGGTGAAATTATGTCTTACAAAAAAGAAACAATGTCTGAAAAGGATAAGGAGTATCTTGGAAAATTTGGCTTCCACAATTACATAACGAGGGAATTATTGTCTTGTAATATATGCACAATTGATAGAGATAATAAATGCTATTTGCTTTGTGCCGGTGGAGATGGAACATATGGGGCTGATATGGCTATGTATTACTATTTCATAATAAATAACGTGCCTTTGCTTTTAGAAACATTTAAGAAAGGTAAGGGTAATTATTTTATCGGTATTTCGTGTACTTGGAAAATAACGCGTATCATAGTTCCAAAAAGATTGAAGGCTATTAGTGAAATTTCTAATGAAGAAATAATTGAAAAGATTAAAAAAGCTTTAACGGCTTCTTGTATGCCTATCGACGGAAGTTGCAGTGTAGATGCATCTTTTGAATATATTCCACCAATCTTATTTTCTGATGGAGAGGTGGTCAGATAATGTCTTACAAACACGAATTGATGTCCGATGAGGACAAGGCGTATCTTGCATCTTTTAACTTTAATAATTATGTAACTCGAAAGCCACTGGCAGGATATGAATGGACAATTGATAGGGATAACGAGAGTTTTTTGATTTATGCAGGCGGAGAAGGATTTTACAGTTCCGAAATACCTATGTTTTTTTATTTCGTAATTAACAATACCGCCTTGCTTATAGAAACATTTTCTAAAGGGTCTGGCAATGTTTTTATTGGCATTTCCCGCACTTGGAAAATTGCGCGCATCATAGTTCCGAAAAGATTGAAGGCTATTAGTGAAATTTCTAATGAAGAAATAGTTGAAAAGATTAAAGAAGCTTTAACGGCTTATTCTAGACCTATAGATGTCAATTGCAGTGTTGATGTATCTTTTGAATATATTCCACCAATCTTATTTTCTGATGGAGAGGTGGTCAGATAATGTCTTACAAACACGAATTGATGTCCGATGAGGACAAGGCGTATCTTGCGACTTTTAATTTTACTAATCTTATAACCAAAAAACCGCTGAAAGGATATTCCTGGGCAATAGACAGGGACAACAACAGCTTTTTAATAGATGGCGGCGGAGTAGGCGGATTTGATACTTTACTTGATGATCAAGTACCAAAATATTACTATTTTGTAATAGATAACAGAGTATTTCTTTTATCAACTTTTTTTACAGGGAAAGGTAATTATTTTGTCGGTCTTTCATACACATATAAAGTCTCTGTGGCGAGAGATGTAATAAGAAATTCATGCGTATTAAACATAAAAAACAGGGACGAATTCATAGAAAAGATTAAAGAAGCCATAATTGCCTCATGCACACCTATCGGAGTTGACTGCAGCGTGGAAGTAACCTTTGATTATGTAGCGGTAAATACCGAGGCGCAGGATGCAAAATGGGCAGAAATAGAAGAGGTCTTGCGCTTATATGCTTATTTACAAAATAGAGATAAACACAATGATCAATAATTGACAAAACCGCTGCGCCTGTTGTATAATAGCACGGCGGTTTTGTAGGACCGCTGATATTTCCGGGTGTAGCCCAGCTGGTAGGGCGCCTGCTTTGGGAGCCCGTAGCCAGTCGCTCTTTTCAGGTTTTTCAAAACTCCCGAAACCCTTGATACTATGCGATTTATGGTGTTTTTCAAAATCTCTGAAACAACAAAAAATCGTCAAACGACCACAATTAGTCCACATTTGACGACCACAATTGAACAATTTCGGGGCGTGGCGCAGTTGGTAGCGCGCGAAGTTTGGGACTTCGATGCCGCTGGTTCGAATCCAGTCGCTCCGACCAGCAAAACATCTTTTACAACTAGATCTTTGTTGATTTAGATTGCAAAGGATGTTTTTGTTTTGAGCTTGTTAGATACAATATCCTTAAAAGACTACTATTGTTGAATTGAAAAAAGAATGTGTTGCTTCAAAAGAATAGATGCTTTGGTGTTTTACGTATGATGGAATTACCTAATAGCATTAGTTTTCTTCCGGATTATATCGACTCTATTGCTAGTTTTATAAATCGTTTTCATAAGATTCCCAACATCACGGAACTTGATGTTTTTTCTAAATCCAATACACAACAAATTAATGAATTGACTTTCAACAATTCACTTTGCTCTGACGCTATTGATTTAATTTGCAAAAGCATAACAGACGATTATCCAATGAGCCATAGTGGATATTCAGAAAAATTAACTTTGGCACTTGCGGCTTCCGTATGTTGTGATGATAGTGCACACATAGCTAAACTATTTGATGTTTTATATAAAGAAAGATCAAAAGTACTATCTAGTTTGAACCTTTTTTTTGAAAAACAAAGTGTATCCCTGCTTGAAAAAATAATCAATTCTTGTCCTTCTGCCACACGGGCAGCTAAAGATGCTGTTAATGATTATATTGCAAAGATAAATTCAAAACCGTAAAAAAGACAACCGCAACACTGTTTATTAATATGTTTGTGTGCAACGAGGAGTACGGGAATGATGCAATTACTATTACAACGCAGATACACAACGACCACTTTTAGTCCACATCTGGGACAAAAAAAGTGTTTTAGTCCACTTAACAAAAAAAATAATTTGTGCTATATGTACTATTTAGCACTACTTATCACGGAGAATTAGACTATTTAGCACTAAAAAAACTGCGTGTTATTATTTATAACGATAATCAAGCGATTTGGGAGCAGGAGGCCGCGCGTTCGAGTCGCGCCACTCGGATTAAAAAACCGCTTGAAACAAATGAGTCGGTGCGATAACGAAGTTTTAAGGAATGGCGGTACAGTTTAGCGACTGTACCGCTTTTCCTTTATTTAATTATGCCGTTTCTTTGTTCTTTCGCCATTGACCTCTGCCGTCCATTGCAACTAAATCCTCATCATCGGCAATATTGGTGATTCCAATGGCTTTGTAGTAGATATCTACTTTTTGTGTTCTGTGTCCACTGCTCTTGTCGGGAGCGTGGACAACTATTTTGTCAATCAAATCATTTACCATTTCAGCGGTCAGCTTTTCGGGGTCGGTGTACTTGCGAACATTTTTAAGAAATAGTTTTAAGTCATACTGTTCCTGCTCCCCTGCATCAATCAATTGCTGCAACCGTTCAATTTCAGCCCTGATATTCTTCTGTTCTGCTTCATAATCAGCCGAAAGCATATCAAAACGCTCATTGCTTATCCTGCCTGATACCATATCCTCATATAGCCTTTTGAAAAGCTCGTCAAGGTTATCGCACCTTGCTTGCAGATTGACAATATCTTTCTTTGCCTTCCTTACGGCTGCAAAATGTTCTTCATTTGCTTTTTCAATTTCCTTATCCACAAATGCTTCTTCAAACATCTGCACATAGGATAGAACATTTTGTAAGTGCTTAAACACAAGATTCGTTAGCGTAATATTACGGATATAGTGTGCAGAGCAACTGCCTGTATTGCTACGGTAATTAGCGCAAGTGAAGAAATCCTGTTTCGGCTTAAAGTAATTTGTTGTGCAGTAGTGTAGTTTTGCTCCACAATCCGCACAAAACACCTTACCTGAAAGAACACTAAGTTTTCCCGTTGCAGTGGGTCTGCGTTTACCCTTACGTATTTCTTGTACAGCGTCAAAAGTCGGTTTGTCAATTATTGCAGGCTGTGTATCCTCAAATATCAGTCTGTTTTCTTTTGGATTGCTTGTCCGTTTTTTTGACCGATAATTCTTTGAAACTGTTTTGTAGTTTTCCGTGCAGCCAGTGTAATCAACTTTTTCAAGAATACGAGCAACTGTATTTGTTACCCAATTGTATGGGCTTAACGGAAGTGGTTTGTTATCTCTGCTTGCAAAATATGCTGTCGGAGTGAATATTTTTTCTCTTTGTAGCCTCTTTGCAATCTGAGTAGGACCAAGCCCTTCAATACAGAGTTGAAAAATATATCTCACAACCTCGGCAGCACCTTCATCAATTATCCATTGGTTTTTGTCTGTTTCAGATTTCATATATCCATAAGGACACTGTGACGTCAGGTGTTCCCCTCGCTCCGCTTTCATCTTCATAGTGGATTTGATTTTCTTCGCCGTGTCCCGTGCATAAAGCTCGTTGCAAAAGTTACGGATAGGCGTCATATCAAACTCAGTCTGAACGGATGAATCAACGTTATCGTTAATTGCTATGAACCTTACATCATTATCAGGAAACACAATGTCGGTGTAGATACCGACTTGTAGATAATTCCTGCCGAGTCGGCTCATATCTTTTACGATAACTGTTCCAACCTTGCCTGACTCAACAAGAGATTCCAATTCTTTGAAAGCAGGTCTGTCAAAGGTCGTTCCCGAATATCCGTCATCAATGAAGAAACGAAGATTTTTGAAATGATTTTTGTGAGCATATTCACTGAGTAATGCTCTTTGATTCACTATTGAATTTGATTCGCCTTCTCTGCCATCGTCTTGCGAAAGTCGGCAGTAGAGGGCAGTAATTTTTTCTGCATTTGATTGTCTGCTCATTCATTCTCCTTTCCGACAACCGATACAGCATTTGCATTTACAAATACATTGTATCATAGTCTGAACGATAATTCAACGCTTTAATGCGTGATAAGTCAATTTTTGGACAGTAATTATTCTTTTCTTGACAATTATTCGTATTCCTCGTACTTGTAACCAAGTTTGCGAATGATTTGGTTGATAAAGAATTCCTCGCCTTCAGGATTGAAATGACCGACCACCTCAAAGGTTGTGTTACCGTCCTTCATTTCAAAATCAACGTCCTTCGGAATCTTTTGAAGCGGCTTCTGAACTCTACCTGTTTTTATTGTAAGCGGCGGTTTATATTTATCGTCTAATGTTTTACGAACAATCATTTTGACATCATTTATTGCTTTCTTTTCATTATCGGTAAGCTCGTTCATCTATGTTCCTCCTTCTGTTATTATGTCTTTGCTGAACGGTAAAGTGCTGCTGCTTTGCTCGTTCTTCCTTTGCAATATCCTCTTTGATTTTCGGGCTGTCCTCAATGATATGCTTGGCGGTTTTGTTATCCTTGCGGATAGCAGTGAGAACGGTTGTAATATCATCCCGCTGAGCTTTGTATTTTTCTTTCTCGTCAGGGTTGTCCGTTCTGTTCATCCTTGCACGAATACGGTTGCGTTCCCGTTCAAGCGTTTTGATTTGCTCCGTATTCCTTTGAATGAATTGCTGCACATCATCAGTGGTCTTGAAGTCGTGCTTACATATCAGCCTGATATTTTGAGAGTAACGGTCAATTCTTCGCCATGCCTCTCGCATTTCAGTGGATAAAGGTTTGTGTTGTTTCTTTTCAGGAAGAAATCCAAGCAGATAACAGTAGCGGAAGTATAACGCTTTCAGCCCTGTTATCTTTCTTGTACGCAGTAAGCTGCCTCTGAAAGTTACAGGTCTGGGGCGAATATATTTCGGTTGTGCTTCAGTCATAAAGCTTCGGTAATTATGATAATTTACAATGCGGTCTTTTTGCTTAATGCGCTCCTGAACTCTGCGATGGCTGTACTCCTCTCCGAGTCTGAACATACGAGTTGCTTTCTTATCGCCAATGCGTTTAATAGTCCAGTACGTTCTGTTTTGGTTAAGATTCACCTCATAACCTTGTTCAAGCATTACCTGGTGGAAGGTTTTAATATCATAACTGTGTTCAATGGCAAAGTCTATTGCTTCTCTCATCAGGTTATACCTTGTCGGCTCGCCTCGTTTTTCTGCTTCATAGATTGCTCTCGGTGTTCTAACCGAAGGGTTCTTAATGATTGAGAGGTCGTGCTCCCAGCAAATACGGTCAGAGGTATCTCTCAATCGCTGTATTTCCTTTTTGTCATAGTTGTATTTTTTGCCGTCAATAAAGGATACGGAGTTAATACAGAAGTGATTGTGCAAATGCTCACGGTCAAGATGAGTGGAAACGATTACCTGAAACCTATCGCCCCACATTTCCTTTGCAAGCTGCACGCCAAGCTTATGACATTCTTCTGGTGTTACCTCATTCGGCTTAAAGCTCTGGTAACCGTGCCAAGCAATGTAACCCGTAGTTTTGTTAAACTGTTTTTTGGTCATTATCATTTGCTTCAAAGCAATTTCTTTTACGCAATTAATAGCGGTGACATATTGCTTGTCCGCTGTCTTATCACCTCTGGTTACATACCGAAACAGATTAGACAAGTCGCTCGGGTCATTCTTAATCTCAACTGTTTTGTCAGGGTTCTCAACATACTTGATTAAATCGTTCAGACTACCTTCAATATGCCATAGTGAAGTCGTTGCCATTATGCCACCTCCCAAGGAAGCGTACTCTCAGACTGAAACTTCATTATCCAATCCTCTAACTCCTCACAAGCCATCAAAATATTTGTATTGTCCTCGGCGTTATCCTTAAGGACATTGTGGATAGCATACAGCTCGTTCATCAACTCCCAAAATCTTTTATCAGGTATGGGCTTAGGAATTGACCAACGAAGCATTCTGCGAACATACTCAGACTTATTACAGCCGCTTCGCTTGCTGGCAGCGTTTAGTCTTTCAATGTCTTCGTCATACATAGAGATGGTTACCTTTTTCCTTTTATCTTTTTCTTCCATAAATTCAACTCCATTCTTCAAAAGGTTTTAGGGAATTTCCCTAACTTGTGGATTTGTCCGTACAAATCCGATGCTCGCTACAGTCTGATACAGCCTGTAGGGCTTTGCCGTGTAAGGCAAAAAGAGGGTTAATATATACCATAAAAATTGTTTTTATTTTTTCGGTAAGTGGTTATCTTGGGAAGCGTTACGTGACAACATTTGCCTTCGTTCTTCGCTGTAAGGTGCAGTTAATCGGAAGCAAAACCTACCCTTGTTAATCTCAAATTCAAGCATACCGTTACCCGAATCATCCACCAATTTGCACTCATAATGATAATCTTTTGAGAACCTTGTCAACCTATTTTTAAGGTCGGTGTTGTAGGTTCTAATATTGATTACGGGATTATCCTCATCAAAAAATATCTCTGTAATCTTCTCCTTTTTCTTCTTTCCTGTTATCAAAAAATTTTCACTCCTTTGCATTTTTATTTACCCTATTATCCGTGTGTGGTTTGGTATGTAGGAGGGGGTGTTTGGAATTATCCTCCCACTAAGCTATTGCCCACTTTTTTTCGATTTGACTAAAAATTTTTCAAATTCTGCAAGAGACATTTCTGTGCTCAACAGAAAAATATCCTTCACTATACGGAGATTTGAAGCCGAAAATATAACCGTTGTTTTGAAAAGTTTTTAGTTTGTTTACAATTCTTTTGCGTTATCTTCCAATAGATTATTAGCGACTTTTTTCCGATTTGATTAAAAAATTTTTTCAAAACACCCTTCACTTGTTTGCTCACTTACGGGCGAAAAGTATAGCCATAGAATAGAAAAAGGCACCGATAACTTTTATTATCGATGCCTTGATTACGCTATTCAGTTTGTAAAAAAGGGTAAAAGAAAACACCATACCTGTGTATGATGTTCGCTTATATTATTCCGTTATTAATACCTAAAAAGGGTATAGTATGCCCATTACAGCGTAATGATTCTTTTATTCGTCATCTAAATTTATTCTGTAAATTATCATTATATGCGAGACCGTATTCTTGATTATTATAGCAATAATCCGACTCGCTTAGGCACACTATTTGTCCTCGACACCCGTGTGAAGCTCACTAATGTGAACAGGGAATTCACCAACCTGCAAGCTGCACAAGTGAAGCAAGACAAATCCAAATACGGTTTAAAATGGCAGATTTGCCTTATTTCTTTGTTAAAAATACTCGGAATACGGAAAGTATTCCTGCGTTTTTTGCCTTGACCTAAACCAAATCTGCTCATTTTAAACTGCCTTGCACCTGAAATGTTTGGAGTTTAGATGAAATTTGATTTTTGAGGTCGCAGCTTTGCTGGCGCAAAGCAAGAACGAAAATGCCAAATTTCGCTAAAGCACTTCATTTCAGGCGGTTTGGATTTGTCTTGCTTCACTTCTTGCATACCACGGGAGTTTCACCCACCAAGGTTCGCTGTTGCTTGGTCGCACATAGTACGGATAATTCGCCGCGGCTGTCATCGCCTACGCAGGTTGCAATCCTACTCTCTATATAACCTATCTCGCTCCTTACTTCTCACAAGAAGTCTATCATGGCGTGGTTATAGTCATGGCTTGTGCTCTCGCACACCGCTTTGAATCAGTTGATGAACTGGTATTCAGTTTTCGCATCTACCATATTAACAGATACAAAATCGTTTGTCAATACTTTTTAGAATATTTGTTCGTATAAATTTTACACGGTTTAAGGTAGCGTTGAACTGACAATAGCACTGTCATTTTCAACAAATACCCTCTATATATTAGGACAGTAAAATGAGGATTGTAAACCGTTTTGAATGCCTAATTATAATGAGTAATCATCTTTTAATTCATCCGATTAATCAGTAGTTGTTGAGTTAATTATATCACATAAAAGCAGCGTTGATTTACCTGCTCAAAATTTCGCAGACTTGTTCAAATGCGTCCTCTGCCTCAGGTATCGGATACAAAGGATAGACATGGTTTAATCCCTCGCCGATATACAGCTCGGAACGGATATTCTTTTCCTGAAGCATATCGTAAAAATCGGTCACATCAGGGTAAAAGATTTCCCTTGTTCCGACAAACAGATACACATTTTGCAGGGAAGAAATATCTCCGAAAATGGGGCTGACCTTATAATCCTTTATATCTAAATCTCCTGACCAGCATTTTCCCATCTCAACAAGACCATATGCCGACAGCATCGGGTCAACAGCCTCGTAATCTGTCGCTTCGGGATTAGACATAGAAATATCCATCCACGGAGAGAAAAGAATCATCTTGTCAGGCTGACTGAGCCCGAGCTCGGCAAGGTACTCGCAGAAAGCAACAGACAGTCCGCCGCCTGCGGAATCGCCCATAATGATGACGGGGATTTCGGAAGCGTTCAGCTTATCCTCATAAATGTCGGTGAGAAGGGAAAAGGTTTCCTCCCAAGTGTGATTCGGCGCAAGAGGATAGATAGGGAAGATAACTTCGGCGTTCATTTTCTGCGCAAGCTTGTCGCAAACTTTAAAATAATTTGAATTAGCGTCATTGATATATGCACCGCCATGAAGGTATAGAATAATATAGTCGGGCGTATCAGACGGCATAAGCGTGTAAACAGTACTGCCGTTTACCGTCTCTTCAATTACTTTTGATTTCACTTTTGTATCAAGCATATAAGGCTCCGCAGCCTTTCGCAATTCTATGTATTTTGCGCACTCCTCTTCATCCTCAAATTTGTTTTTCGTTCCGGCAATTCTGAGAACAGCCTCAGAAAGAGTAGCCATATCCGAGCGATGCCATACAGCATGTGAAACAACGGTAAGACTACCGAACAAAATGGCAATCGTGCATATTATAATAACAATAGTTTTAAGAAACTTCTTTGAACTTTTCTTTCTTGTGTTTTTCATAGCATTTTCCTTCCTGTCAGTGAGTTGCCCACGAAAACAGATATTTCATACCGTTTGGTGCGGAGATACTTATATTGGAAAGGGTTAAAAATGTTCCTTTAAGAGAGCACTCTTCAGCTGCTAAGTGAAAATGACAGGCGCCGATTCCGACATCCAGCCGCTGCAAATCATAGGGATATTTACCCTTAGGATTTTCTTCACGGTAAAAATGGAAGGCATTATCTTTACAGACCACTCTCCACGGCTGGCGGTTTGCGGCAGAGGGTGCCAGGCGGAGCATTTCGAGAGGGAACGCATATTCTCCCGCCTTTTCCTTCGTCAGCGGATTTCCGAACTCATTTTCAAAGAATAATTCAGACCATTCTTTCCGCTTATCTGCATTGCTGAATTTTCTGAAGACGCTGTTGACAAGCGTCTTTTTTTCAAGCGGATAACCTATCGGACAGACGATGGGGAATATTTCCTCCTCGCTTATATTCATTGCGTTTGAAAATTGCTCTCTGTTAAAGGTGCCTGCCAGCCAACAGGTGCCGAGTCCCTCGGCGGCAGCGGCAAGCACTAACTTTTCAAAACGGTAGCCCACCGCCTCCATTGCGCCCTCTGTGTTTTTTACCGTCACGCCGAGGAACGAAGTTGCGCCACGAATGACACCGTAGGTTCCAAGCCTTTCGGCGTCCGTATCCTTCTTTGCTTCTAACAAATATATGTTTATCGGCACGGGAAAAGGTCCTTCCTCGCTGCCGAATTTGCTTATCCAACCGTTAATCAAAGATTTGTCCTTTTCCGACAAGGGACGGTTTTCATAGGCACGAACGCTTTTTCTCATTCTTACTGCTTGCTCGACATCAAACATCATGATATGTCACCTCGTTTTTGTTGATTGATGAAGTAATAACTTTTGCACATATTTCACCCATTTCTTCCGGTGTTTCCTTCATCCCTGAATTAAACCAGTCCGTAAGGATATATACGAATGCTCCTTCGCAGGAAGCCTTGAAATAATGATCTTCAATAGTAGGGGAAGGATAAGGCGATTCTAACAGCACTCCGTCATTCAGCTTTAGATTGGCTTTAAGATAAATGTCAAAATAATCGCTGTTTTCTTTAATCGTTTTGAAGAAATCTACATACCATTCCCTGCGGTTCGTCAGAAACAGTTCACTTTTTAATGAAGTAATAATCTCTTGAAACACACTGCGGCAAATATCAGCGACAAGATCTTCCTTTGATTCGTAATTGCGATAAAAAGCGAGCCTTGAAACCCCCGCTCGTTTGGCGATTTCCGTGACCGTAATTTTTTCAAAATCCATATCGCCCATAAGCTTAAACATAGCAATGCGCAGGCATTCACGCGTGATTCTATTAGACTCCTCATTTGACATTCTCAGAATTTCCTTTTTTTCAAGTTCTGTTTTCATATTTACCCTCTTTCGCCGTAACAAAACACCTTGCTTTTGTTTAGCCCGATATTAAAACCATTGACATATTATGATTTGCAATGTTATACTTGATGTAACAAGTGTAACACCGTTTCATTTGTTTGTCAATATCAAAAAATTATAAAGGAGATCTTCAAAATGGGAACATTAAGACAAGTTAAAAACGCAATGCGTATGGATAAGGTGCTTCGCCCAATGCTGGTGCGTTCTATGCTACATGAGATATTGCTCGACCTTGATGGCGACAAGGTTGCAGATATAGCACTTATCGACAACAACCGCGACGGCGATATCGACATGATCGCCGTGGATGCCACGGGCAATGGCGACTTCAACCTTTATGTCGGCGATACAGACGGAAACGGAGTTATTGATACCGTTGAGTTCTATGACGACGGCGACGATATGCCGATCGCAGCGTATTTCGGCAGAAATGTTGAAGAGAGATTTATCGAGCTCGGCGCCGCCATCTATGCCCGCATTATCGCAGGCGAGCTCATTGCGGACGAACTAATCCGTGAATTCACCGACTTTGAGGAACGTGCGGAAGAGGAATACGCAAAGGTAAAAGAAGATAAATAGAATCAGGAGAAAATCATAATGGAAAACAAAGATATAATTATTGCGGGATTACAGGGTATCGTTACAGAGCTTTCACAGCAGGCAGACGGTCATATAATACAGTCAAAGATATTTGCCGGTGAAGGCTTTACAAAGCTCGCCGATAAGTATTCGGAACACGCAACCGAGGAACGAGGCTATGTGGAGCAATGTATTGACCGTATTCTCGACCTCGGCGGAGAAGTAAAGATTGAAGCAAAGCAGGCTGCGCCCACCTATAAGGATCCTATTGAGTGGGTAAAGTATGACCTTGAGGTTTCCAAGACGGGCTTGGCAGGGCTTGCCAAACTGATTGAAGCGGCTATAAAGGATCCCGTTACATTTGAAATTTTAGTTGCTTACTACAAGGATGAAGAAGAGGATTTGCATTGGGGCGAGCAGCAGCTTGAATTAATTGAAATGATTGGTAAGCAAAATTGGCTGCTCCAACAGTTATAATACGGAGGTCAATATGGCTGATTATATCGTTTCTACCGCATACGGTGCGGTTCAGGGCATCAAAGAAAACAACTACGTTGCATTTAAAGGAATTCCTTTTGCAAAGGCGCCCGTTGGTGAACTGCGTTTCAAGCCGCCTGTAAATCCGGCATCTTGGGAGGGCGTTCGCGTATGCGATACCTACGGTCCCATTGAGCCGCGTCCGGTTAATTCCATCGGCGGCGTTGTCGGCGGCGGCTCGGAAACGCCTTGCTCCGAGGACTGTCTTTATCTGAATATTTACACACCTGCTACGGACAGGAAAAAACGCCCCGTGCTGTTCAACATTCACGGAGGCGCATTTCAGACGGGCGACCATTCTCTTAATTCAGACCCTGACGGAACAACTGCGATGGACTGCGTGCTTGTAACTGCAAGCTATCGCCTCGGCGTGCTTGGTTTTTTACAGCTTGACCGCTATCTCGGTGAGGACTATATCCAGTCAGGTAACTCAGGTATGCTGGATATTATCAAGGCGCTTGAATGGGTGCACGGAAACATTGAGGGCTTTGGCGGCGATCCTGAGAAAATTATCGTTGCGGGACAGTCCGCAGGCGCAAAAATGGCAAGCGCCCTGCTTTGCACGCACAAAGCAAAGGGGCTGTTCAGCGCCGTTATGATGGACAGCGGCGCAACAAGCGCTATCCGCGATATTCACACAGCACAGGAGATTGCGGAAAAATTTTCCGTTGCTTACGGTCTTACAAAGGAAAACGCCGAAGAAAAGCTGCTGAATGCTCCGTGGGAAACACTGATGCAATATCAGGGCGTGCTTTTTGCCGGTCCGTCGCTTCAAAATCTCGGTCCCGTTTTTGACGGCGTTAACTTTGACGGAACGGACGCGCTGGAAATCATCCGTTCCGGAAAAGCGAATTATGTTACAATTCTCGGCGGCTACAACAGGGATGAATATTCAAGCCTGATGGCGTATTATCCAATGAAAAGCATTGATGATTTGGTTGGCTTTTTCGGCAGAAACACGCCGTATATTATGAGTGTACTTGAAAAATACCATATTCAGGGAGACACCAAACGGCTTGTTGCCATAGTTTCAAGATACTTCTACGGCTTTCCGTGTATAGATATGTTTGACGCATTTGCAAAGGCAGATAAAGGCAACGCTATGTACCTTTACCGCTTTGATTGGGATTGCGGCGGAAACGGTGCAGGGCATACGCTGTGCTCGGGAATTGCAACGGGCTGCACAGCTGTTATGGATCCGAGAGTTACCTCATATCCCGATTATGACATAGTATATCGGCAGACGGCGGCTATGTGGAATGCTTTTATCAAAACACAAAACCCAAACGTGCCGGAGCTTCCCGAATGGCCTAAGTATGATAAAGAAACCCGTCAGGCAATGTTTATAGATGTTCAAAGCCACGTCGGTGAAATTGAGCATACCGACCCGAACATTTCTACACAGACCTTGAGACTTTAAGCCGCCGAAATAATAAATGCAAAATGCACTTGGGAGGCTTTTAGCTTCCCAAGTGCATTTGTTTAATACAGTAAAACTGTCAGGAGAGATAATAGTGGAAACAACGCTTATACTGCTGCAACAGGTGCTGATTATGTTCCTGCTTACTGCAATCGGCTTTATTGCCTATCGTTCAAAGAAAATATCCGACGAGGGCAGTAAAACGATTGGAAATCTTTTAATCTATATTTCACTGCCCGCTGTAATTATTAAAGGCTTTATTGTGGAACGAAGCAAGGAGAGAATGCTCGGTCTGCTTATCAGTATGCTGCTGGCTGCGCTTGCGCTTTCGGTTTGCATTATTGTTTCAAGGCTTTGTTTTAAAAAGGACGCCATAGCGTCCTTCGGCGCTGCCTTTTCCAATCCGGGCTTTTTCGGTATTCCTCTGATTACAGCAATTCTTGACGATTCCGCCGTATTTTATATTGCGCCGTTTATCGCCTTTTTGAATCTTTTGCAGTGGTCGTACGGCGTTTCTCTTTTAACTGGGAAAAAGACGGGGCTTAAGGCAAAAAGCGTTTTTACCGCTCCGTTTATGCTTGCTATTTTAGTTGGACTTGTTCTGTTTTTTACACAGCTGCGTCTTCCGCTGCTTCTGTCAAAAACGCTTGATTTCTGCGCAGGGCTGAACACCCCGCTTGCAATGTTTGCTGTGGGCGTTTATCTGGCGCAGTGTCGCTTCGGTAAAATGCTGAAAAAAGGAAAACTGTACGCTGTATCCGTCGTCAGACTGGTTTTTATTCCGCTTTTCGTTTTCGCAATACTGACGGTTATTCCTAATATTAATAATGATATACGATACGCCGTATTGATTGCTACAGCCTGTCCCGTTGGTTCAAATCTTGCCGTCTATGCGCAGCTGCACGATAAGGATTATACTTACGCAGTGGAAACGGTTGCTGTTTCAACCCTGTTGTGTATAGTGACCATCCCGTTGCTTGTCAGTCTTGCAGGGCTGTTTTGGTAACTAAAAAAAGTGTAATGAAAAAGGAGAGCGGATATGACAGAAACTTTGACAAAAACGCATATTGATTATTCAAAACTATTTTTGCTGTTTCTTTTCGGCAGCCTTTTCGGCGTGCTGATGGAGGGCGTTTTCTGCCTGATTCGTTTCGGACATTGGGAAACTCACGTGGTTTCCGTATGGTTGCCGCTATGTATTCTTTACGGTATAGGTGCTATAGCTTATTTTATCGGCGGAGCCTTTCTTCAAAACGAAAAGGTTTTAATACAGTTCCTGTTATTTGGACTGCTTGGCACGGGGCTTGAATTTATCAGCGGCTGGATTTTAGAACACGGACTCAAAATGTATGCATGGGATTACAGCAAGCATTTTTTAAATTACCACGGCTATATCAGCCCTAAAATGTTTGTAGCGTGGGGGATAATAGGCGTATTGTTTACACCGCTTGTCCCTGCCGTTGACGGTGTGCTCGGCCATTTTCAGGGCAACGGCTGGAACATTGCCGTTGCGGTGCTTTCCGTATTGATTGCGGTTGATTTATCCTTCACGGGCTTCTGCCTTGTTCGTTGGGCAGGCAGGCACGAGGGTAAAGCTGCCTCCAACAGTATTGAAGAATTTATTGATACAAAATATGACGATGAATTTATGAGCAATCGTTTTTGCGAGTGGCATTTTATTAGCGATAAATCGAAAAATTAAGTCATAATATATCGAAACTTCACAATTACTATCGGAGGCTATCCATAAGGAATGATTTTCACTCCTTGTCTTAATTCATACAAAAAACCTTTTCAAACAATAAGTGCCGTTTTTTGCCGATTTTTTACTGCTCAAGAACAGAGAAAAATGCTAATTATTTTAACAGAATGTGTTTTCCATATCCTTCATCGTTTTGAGTATTGCTATTTGCTAAAAACCATTTTTTGCTGGTCAAGACGGTAAAGAGCAAAGGCGAGGATTTCTCCTCGCCTCGTCTTATGTATATGCTTCTATTGTTAATCTTGCACCTAATTTGAAACCGACCTTAAAGCAGTCAAGCTCAATAAGGTTTGCAAATTCTTCGCTCGCTGTTAAAAGTTTATCTAACAACTCAATTTGCTCGTCTGTCAGCGTTGCTCTCAAGCGTTCCTGATTCTGATTGACTAACCTGAGTGCTTCTTTATAATTTGCATTATTCTCAATACGACTGTATTCTGTCGGCGTAATATTACCGTACCAAAGCTCTTCAAGAATATCCATAACCTTACCTCGCATAGATTACTTTGTTATAGACAATCTCTCTTGCTTGGTTAGCAATGTTTGTCATCTTCTGCACCCACAGCATTTG
>ERZ842401.247-NODE-247-length-75534-cov-8.571470_pt1 | contig 75534 bp, 51 predicted proteins | sample MGYA00521270_ERZ842401 | MGnify/ENA primary metagenome ERZ842401 (study PRJEB31892, sample SAMEA3878208) | bioreactor metagenome | biome: Moose rumen | place: Sweden | collected 2011-10 | study: EMG produced TPA metagenomics assembly of the PRJEB12797 data set...
TACCTGCACCGCCATTTATAGTGACACTGTAAGCAGAGTTGTAAATGCTATCCTTGCCTTGACCGCCTATTATTTCTGAAGCTTCGCCGTTAATGTTTTCAATCAAATCATCGCCTAATCCACCATTCATTATTAAAGCGTAACTAACGCCACTATTTTTTATGATGTCATTTCCATCACCGCCACTTATGCTACAATAGGCACTGTCATTTAAAATAAAATCGTTACCTGCGCCTCCGTCTATTGTAACAATGGCATCGTGATTATAAATAGAATCGTCACCATTTCCGCCTTTAATTTCTGAATAATAGCCTCTACTGTTTTTTATTGAATCGTTGCCTGAACCTGCGTCGATTGTTACACTATAAGACAAATTTTCAATATTATCATCACCATCGTTACCATAAATTTTGGAACCCTCACCATAATAATTTGCAACTGTATCGTTACCCGCACCGCCATATATCGTAACATTGTCTTCAACGTTATAGATAGAATCATTACCTGTGCCGCCGTTGATTGTTACTTTTTCGCCGCCATTTTCAATAGTATCGTCGCCGTCTCCTGCGTCGATTGTTGCGCTATTAGAGTATAAATGATTTAAAATAAAATCATTGCCCGTTCCACCATCAACACTAGAAAAAGCTCCATCATTTTCGATAGTATCATTACCGTCTTCGCCGTTAATTGTTACATAGTCTCCACCGTTATTCCAAAGATAATCATTGCCTACACCGCCGTTAATTTTGGCGTAACGAACTAAGCTGCGAATCGAATCATCACCTGCACCCAATAAATACTGTACGCCTTCGCCTTTATCTTCGTTATTGAGATCGCAAATAGTATCATTGCCATTTCCTGTATCTATTGTTACATTGTCACCGTTGTTTACAAAGATAAGAAAGTAATCATCACCGCTTGTACCGCTTATCAGCGTATTGGAATTTTCGTTGTAAATATCAACAAAACGCTGAATATCAAACTTCAACTTTTTCATAAGAATCTACCTCCTAAATTAAAACTACTTCTATAAAATATTTCAAAATATTATACCTCCCCACCAAGTTTGGATTTGTCAAGTTTTATTTAAAATTTTTCCAATAAAAAAAACCGCCTCTCGACGGTTTAAAAATTTTTAAGTCGCGCAGATTTTATTTGTCTTTACCGTAAGTCAAAATATTTTCATCCTGTGCGAGGTTGTAATTTGGAGTTTCGATATTTTGCACTTCAAATTTTTCTTCGGTAATATCGTCAATTTCAAATTCATCAGTTACAAAATTATTATCTTCGAGCAAGTCAAAAGTTTTTGCACTCAAATCAGAATAAGTATTTTTCGTAGTTTTATTTTTAGAATCAATGTAAGTAATTTCAACGCCCGCGCCGTCTTTAACTGTCAAATTGCCGTTCGCCGTTTCAAAAATTACATTTCCACTGCTGACAGTTGTATTTGTAATTTCGACGTTGAATTTAATTTTATCCTGCTTTGCCGCGTAATCAGTAATTAAATCGTTGCCACTTTCATAAATGAAAACATCTGCACCATCGCCGCCTGTCAAAGTATCATTTCCGCCGTCGCCATAAAGTGAATCATTACCTGCGCCGCCGTTAATTTCGTCGTCGCCGTCGCCGCCAAATAATTTATCGTTTCCGGCGTTGCCGTTTATTGTATCGTTGCCGACGTTGCCTAAAATTGAATCTGCGCCTTTGCCTCCAAAAATTTCATTATCTAAATCGTTTGCAACAAGTTTCAAAACGCCGCTTGAATTTGAGCCGTCAACAGTTTTAACGCTACTTTCCAAAGTTTCAGTTATTGCGGATGTTACTGTTACTGAAGTTTTATTTTCGTCGTAAATTTTAGATTTTTCGTAAATGTAAACTTCGTCATTGACATTAATTTTTTTGCCGAGAGCGTCTTTTATTTTCAGCGTGTTACTTCCAACTTTCATAACAACATCTTTGCTTGAAATTCCAACGCTTGAAATTTCGCCGCTTGCAATGGAAATTTTATCGTCTTCAGCGTAATCAGTGATAAAATCGTTGCCGCCGTCGTAAACAAATAAATCTTCGCCGTTGCCGCCGGTTAAAGTATCGTTACCTGCGCCGCCGTTAATTGAGTCGTTGCCGTCGTTTCCAAAAATAGAATCATTGCCCGCGCCGCCATTTAAAATATCTGCGCCAATTCCGCCAAAAATTTTTTCTGCCTTTGTACCGCCGGTAATTTCAATGCCGTTTGTAGCCGCGCCGTCAATCGAAACTATTGCAGGTTTCGTCGGTATTGTATAACTTTCAACGTCTGCATTAAGTGTTATTGCCGTTTGTTTATCGTTTAAAATTCCGTCAGCAACGTAAATTTGATTTACAGTCGTTGTCTTACTGCCAATCTTTGTAATAGTTGTAATTTTTTTACCCGCGCCGTCTTTAACTGTCATTGTTCCGTTTTCAGTTTTTAAAATTAAGTCGCTGGAGCTAATTTCATAATTTGTAATTGCGGTTGTAAATTGGAGTTTATCTTTGCCAATTTCGTAATCTGTAATTGTATCGTTGCCGCCTTCAAAGTAAAAAGTATCATTACCCGCGCCGCCGGTTAATGTATCATTACCGATTCCACCAAAAATAGAATCATTGCCTGCTCCGCCGTTAATTTCGTCGTTGCCATCGCCGCCAAATAATTTATCGTTTCCTGCGTTGCCGTTTATTGTATCGTTGCCGACGTTGCCCAAAATTGAATCTGCGCCTTTGCCACCAAAAATTTCATTGTCTAAATCGTTTGCAACAAGTTTCAAAACGCCGCTTGAATTTGAGCCGTCAACCATTTTAACGCTGCTTGCCAAAGTTTCAGTTATTGCAGCTGTTACAGTTACTGACGTTTTATTTTCGTCGTAAATCTTGCCTTTGTCATAAATTTTAGTTTCGTCATTTGTTGTAATTGACTTGTTCAAGCCGTTTTTAATTTTGATACTGCCTTTGCCAATCTTCAAAGTAACATCTTTGCCGGAAACTGAAACGCTGTCAATTTTGCCGCTTGAAAGTGAAATTTTATCGCCCGCCGCGTAATCTGTAATAACATCATTGCCGCCTTGATAAACAAATAAATCTTCGCCGTTGCCGCCGTTCAAAGTATCATTACCCGCGCCGCCAAAAATTGTATCTGCGCTATCGCCGCCAAAAATTTTATCGTTTCCGGCATCGCCATAAATTACATTTGAGCCGCCGCTGTAAATTGTATCATTGCCTGCACCGCCGGTAAGTGTTGAATCTTCGCCGCCGGTTATGTAGTTAGATTTACTGTTGCCGCCAATTTGTACGCCTTCAGTTAATGCTCCGTTAATAGAAATTACCGCACTGTCAGCAGTAAAAGCACTTTCAACATCTGCGCGAATTGTTACGGCGGTTTTCTTATCGTTGTAAATTCCCGCCGTCGTGTAATAATTTGCAACCGCTTTACCTTTGCCAATGGCGGTATTAATTTTCTTGTTTGCACCGTCTTTAAAAGTAATTGAACCTTCGCCGACATTAAAAATTAAATCAGAGTTTTCAACTTTCCAGCTGTCAATTTCTCCGCTTGTAATTTGCAAAGAATCATTTTCGCTGAAGCCAATAAAATAATCGTTGCCGTCGCCGCTTGCATATTGATAAATATTTTTGCCTTTTGTTGAGAAAATTGAATCATCGCCCGCGCCGCCGTTAATCGTATTCTTTGAAACGCCGCTTGCAAGTGAAATTAAATCCTCACCTGCACCAACTGAAATTAATACATTGTTGCCGTTATTAATAATTGAGTCTGTATCTTCGCCGCCGACAACTGAAACGCCCGTGTAAGTTCCTTTCGCCAATTCCAGCGTATAACCTTCAGAAATTGAAAGCTTGCCTTTAGTGGTTGCCGCCTTCTCAATGGTAACAATATGATTTTCTGTATCAATGGAAAGATTTTCGGAAGTTGCGGAAGATTTTAAACCGTTGACAGTTACCAAAGTTTGAGATTCAATTTCTTCAACGTGAGTAATTTTATTGTCAGATAAAATGTAACCTTCAGTTTGAGAATAAGTGTTATAAATTGCCGTCCCGTTTGAAATTATCCAGCCTGCATCAGTTGTACTTCCAACTTTGACATCTTCAGCAAGTGCCAAAGTGTAACCGTCAGTTATTTCAACTACTTTTGAAGTGTCAAGCGCGTTTTTGGAAATTACAACGGGCTTGCCGCTTGCTTTAATTTCTTCGTCGTCAAGCGTGTTAATTGCTTTGCCGTCAACTGTAAGATTTTCAAAAGTTGCATTTGCACTCAAGCCGCTGACAGTAAGTAAATCGCCGTAACTTGCCACGCCGTCTTCAAGTTTCCATTCAAGCACTGTTACAAAACTGCCGAAATTTGTTCTTGTACTGCCGTTATAAATCGTAATGTTTGAAATATCTGCAACATCATCAACGCCGCTAAGCGAAACTTTAACGCCCGTACCGTAAATTAAAACGCCGTCCTTGTAATACGCTTTTTTATAATCGCCGCTCAAAGAAACAACATCGCCGCTTGCAAGGTCGGTTAAAGTTGCATTGAGTGCGCCGCCAAAATAAATTGTATCGTTGCCGTCGCCGCCCGTAATTTGCAAGCCGCTTGAATCTGTAACAGAAATTTTATCTGCGCCGTCTTCGCCCAAAATGTAACCCTTGCTGTAACTGCCTGTAACTGTAACATTTGAAACATTGATAACATCTGCGCCCGCGCCGCCGGTTACGGTTAAATGCGATTGAGTATATTTGCCGTCGTTTTCGTCGCCAAGTGTTACGCCGTCAACAGAAATTGTATCTGCACCTTCGCCGCCGTTCAGTGATACATTACTGCTACTGCCTTTGTAAAATTCAATATTTGAAACAGAAATTGAATCGTTGCCGCTGTAGAAATTTCCATAAATATTACCGTTTCTAACCATTGTATCGCCATAACTTATACCCAAGCCGCCGAGTGTCATATTTTCAAATAAAACAGTATCATTGCCGCCTTTGCCGTAAACATAAAATGTTGCGTTGGGAGCAATAATATTTTTGATTGAAATTGAATCTGCGCCGTTAATGCTTGAATTATCAGTAGTAAAAATACTGCCGTTAATAAGAAATCTTTGAGAATCATCGCCTGTTAAAGTCCAATTATCCAAAGAAATTGTATCGTTGCCGTTGCCTACGTAGTCAGAATCTCCACTGCCAAAAATTACATCGCCGCTAAAATTTCCTGTAATGTTTGATACAGAAACAGAATCATTGCCCGCGCCGTTGTAGAAACGCGCCCCTGAAGTTAAAGTGCTGTTATCAACTGAAATTGTATCGTTGCCTTCGCCGCCGTAAAATGCAGTACCGTTAATAGTGGCGTTTCTTGCAATAAGTAAATCGTTGCCCGCGTCGCCGGAAACTCTACCGCCCGTGCCGGTGTAAGAATCATAGTTGGGCATCCAAGTTTCATAAAATTCAATGGTATCGTTACCTTCGCCACAGTCAAAATTAGCAGCAGAATTTTCAATTATTTTGGTTACTGAAACAGAATCATTACCCGCGCCCGCGTCAATTCCAACACGACTTTCTGACGCAATAATAGTATCATTGCTGTCTTCGCCGTAAGCATAACTCTTTGTAACAGCTTTTAAAGAAATTAAATCGTCATCTGCGCCGCCGTCAATGCTAAAATAACCATAACTGCCTTCCACTGAAATATTTTCAGCAAAAATAGAATCATTGCCCGCGCCGCCGTAAGCTCTCAAATAGCCGTTGTTTGTAGAATTTTTAATTGAAATAGAGTCCGCGCCGTCACGTGCATAAATATCAAAATAAGCGCGGTAAGCGTTTGAAATATTTTCAACAAAAATTGTATCGTTGCCGCTTGTAACCGAATCATGACCGCCCATATCAATATCAAAATAGCCTGCAGTTTTATCAATGTTGCTGACAGAAACATTTGCATTGCCGTTGCCGCCGATAACATAAATATTGCCGCCCGTCATTGAAACGTTATCGACAGTAAAATTATCTGCGCCGCCTTTGCCGTTAATTGAAACTGTGCCGCCGCTAATTGTAATATCTTCAACGGTAAATTTATCTTCGCTTGAGCCGCCCCAAATTTTAATATCGTCGCCTGTTACAGTGTTATTTGTAAATGAAAATGTATCGTTGCCGCCTTCGCCGTAAACGCTCGCGCCGTAATATCCGGCGATTGTAGAATTTGTAATGGCGATTGAATTTGCTTTTCCTTGTGCGTGAATATCCAAATAGTTGTATGTCTCTGTAAAAAGTTTATTTGCAGTAATTGTATTGTTGCCGCCTTCGCCATAAACTGAAACTCTGCCGCCGCTAATTGTAACATCTTCAACAGAAATTGAATTATTTGAGCCGCCGTCGAATACAGATAAACTGGCGTAATAACTGCCCATTGAAACTTTGCTGACAGAAATAGTATCAGTACCTTTGCCGCCGTTAATGTTGGCAGTTTTGCCGCCGTAAATGCTTGCAACGCCGCCTGTCATTGTAACATCTGAAACTTTAATAGAATTGTCTGCGCCTTCGCTGTAGACAGCCAAACTGCCGCCCGTCATTGAAATTTTGTTTGCAGAAATTGTATTACTGCCGCCAATACTTTCAACAACTGAATTAGCGTCTAAAGGATCGTCGCCGACGCGCTCCAAAATACCTGTACTAACTTCAAAATGTCCGCCTTGAATTGTAACTTCGTTTGCAGTATTAACATTACTTCTGCCGTGATCGCGTTGAATGAAATTTCCGCCTGTAACTGAAACTTTGCTTACTGAAACACTATCAGTACCTGTATCGCCGTGTACATAAGCATTGCCGCCACTGATTGTAACATTTGAAACATTAAGCGAATCATTATCCCACGCGCCATTAACTTTCAATGAACCGCCGCTTACATTTGCGCCATTGATAGACAATTTGTCGTTATTGTCGCCGCCGATAAATTGAAAAAGTCCACCTTCGATTTTCAAATTGCGCCCGGTCATGGTGTCGTTGCCGTCTTTAGCGTCATAAATCATAACGCCGCCATTAACGGTATAAGGCTCCCAGTAGTCAGGCACCGGAACGGAACCGCCGCTTACAACAGTAATATTTGTTACTGTCAGTGAATCAGCAGCACTTGTAAGCGTATGATAATCCATTGAACCGCTACTGCCGCTGATAGTTTCGTTGTTTCTTGTATAAGTTGCCATAAAACATTCCTCCAGTAAAATCGGATTTTTGAGGTACGGGGGAAAACTTTTTGCTGTTGTGATTAAAATTTAAAGATACCTGTAAAAAAATTAAGTCCTAGTTATATTTCGATATTGAAGAGGTTTTTCATAAGAATTTCAAAAAATTATTTTGGATTTTTTCCGATATTTTGAAAATTTTTCACACAGCAAATTTGTAACAACTTTATCATAACGCCCTCATGAATTCAAATAAGGTATAGAAAATTTAATGAAATTTTAATGAAACTGTAAAACTTTTTTGCAATAAAAAAAAACCGTCGAATTTTTGGGCGGTTGTATTTTTATTTTTGGGCGTAAAAAAACCCGCTGGTTAGACGGGGCTTTTCATTGGAATTACCTATGATCATCACTAAATTAAGTATACCATTTTTTTTTGAATTTTCAAGTACTAAATATTGATTTTATACAATTTTTTGTGTAGAATTGCGCTATTGTCAATCCCCTTTAAAGCGTGGATAATCCGACGCCGAAAGGAGGGAATGCCTTATGATCATCACATTTATAATGTCTGTAGCGGCAAGTGTAGCTGGTTACTACATTTGCAAGTGGTTGGACAGACATTAACGATTGGCAATCCAGCCAATAGTTAGCGTTATCCTCAAAACGCGCAAAAAGGTTTCGGCGAAAGTCGAAACTTTTTTATTTTTGGGCGTAAAAAAACCCGATGGTCAGTCGGGGCTTTTTATTTGGAACAACCATGCTCACATCTTTTTTATAGTATAACACTAAAAAAATATTTTTGCAATGTATAGTTGAAAAAGTAATAAATCTTTGATAGAATTTCGACACTGTCAGTCCCCCTTAAAACGTGCGGGATAATCCGACGCGAAGGGAGGGAATAACTCATGCTTACGTCTTTTTTGGTGTCGTTTTTGGCAACCGTAGCTGGTCACTATGTTTGCAAGTGGTTGGATCGACACTAATGACTGGCAATCCAGCCAATAGTTAGCGTTACTCTCAAAACGCGCAAAAAAGATTTCGGCGAAAGTCGAAACTTTTTTATTTTTGGGCGTAAAAAAACCCGCTGGCTAAACGGGGCTTTTTATTTGGGATTACCGTAATTACATCTTTGATAAAGTATAACATTGAAAAAAAAGAATTGCAACATCTAAGTTGAAAGAATAATAAATTTCTGATAAAAACTTTGCATTGTCAATCCCCCTTAGAAACGCGGGATAATCCGACGTAGAAGGGAGGGATTATTGTGATTACATCTTTTATAATGTCTGTAGCGGCAAGTGTGGTTGGCTACTATATTTGCAAGTGGTTGGACAGACATTAACGATTGACAATCCAGCCAATAGTTAGCGTTATTCTCAAAACGCGCAAAAAGGTTTCGGCGAAAGTCGAAACTTTTTTTATTTGTCAATTAAAGTTTTAGGATTAAATTTCAATTTCGCGCAGAATTTCACGTCCGCCATTATCTAAAATTTTTTCGGCAAAAGTTGCGCCGTCGATATTTTCGGCAGTATCACGAATAATTTTTTTGCCGTCGAGTGCGGCGACAACTGCGCGAGCAGAAATTTTATTTTCGTCAACTTCAGCGAAAATTCCAACAGGTATTTGACAACTGCCGCCAATCACTTTTAAAAAATCCCGTTCAATTTTCGTAGCTTGAAAAGTTTTTTCATCGTTCAAAAATTTTACAGTTTCAGCAACTTCAATATCATCTGCGCGAATTTCAATGGCAAGTGCGCCCTGTCCTGCCGCAGGAATTATTTCAGTTAAAATTCGTTTAATTCTGCCGGAATATCCTAAACGTTCAAGACCTGCCGCCGCTAAAATTATTGCGTCAAAATTTCCCGCGTCCAATTTTTTTAATCGTGTATCGACGTTACCGCGCAGATTTTCTATTTTCAAATTTGGATAAAGATTTAAAATTTGCGCCGCACGTCTAAGGCTTGAAGTACCGACAACCGCGCCTTTTGGCAATTCTTCAATCTTAGAAAATTTATTGCTAACAAAGGCATCGAAAGGTTGAGCGCGTTTCGTAATGGCGGCGATTTCAAAATTGGCGGGCAATTCGTTTGGTACGTCCTTCAAACTGTGAACTGCCATATCAATTTTATTTTCGGCAAGCGCGTTTTCAATTTCTTTGGTAAAAAGTCCCTTGCCGCCGATTTTTGCAAGTGGCGAATCTAAAATTTTATCGCCGGTAGTTTGAATTTTGACAAGCTCAATTTTCAGTGCGGGATATTTTTTCTGAAGTTCAGCCGCTATAAATTCTGACTGCCATAACGCCAATTTGCTTGCACGTGTGCCAATTCTAATTTTTTCCATTTGCAACCAATTCCTTTGCAAGTTTAACGGCTGTAACCCCGTCTTTGGCGTAAGCGTCCGCGCCCGCCGCGTCTGCGTATTCTTGAGTTAAAGCCGCGCCGCCTACCATAACTTTTGCCGCACAACCCGCCGTGTGTAAATCCGCAATAACTTTATCAATCTGAATCATTGTTGTTGTCATCAGGGCGCAAAGTCCAACAATGTCAGCATTATTTTCAATCGCCGCTTTTACAATTTCGGCAGAATCAACATCTTTGCCCAAGTCAATCAATTTAAAGCCGCTATTTGCCAAAAGTGCGCCCGTGATATTTTTCCCTAAGTCATGAACGTCGCCTTTAACCGTTGCAATTACAAAAGTGCCGTTATTCGCAGTTTCGGTTGTCGGCAAAATTTCTTTGAGTTTGTTAAAAGCCGTCCGCATAGTTTCAGCCGATAACAAAACTTGCGGCAAGAAAACTTTTCCCGCGCCGAAATCTTCGCCAATGTCATTCATTGCGGCGGTTAAAGCCTTTTCGGTAATTTCGTTGGCGTCGTGATTTTCCTCAATCGCCTTTACAATCAGCGCGGAAATTTCGTCTTTGTCGCCGTCGATAACCGCTTGCTTAATTTGTGAAAGAATATCGCCGGAAATTATTTTGTCAGATTTTTTTTCGGCGGTAAAAGTTAAAGAGCCGTTGAGTTGTCCAAGTTTGCTGAAGTTTAAGCCGTTGGCGTCTTTGCCCAAAAGTGCGGCACTTGCTTTAAGCGCGTTTTGCATAAATTCATCGTAAGGATTCATAATTGGCGCGTCAAGTCCGGCGGCTAGACACATTGCAAAGAAAGTTGAGTTAATCAGCGGGCGATTAGGCAAGCCGAAAGAAATATTACTAAGTCCCATTGTTGAAGGATAACCGAATTTTTCACGGTAGATTTTTAGAGTTTTTAAAACTTCGTTGCAAGCGTTGGCGTCGGCTGAAATTGTCATTACAAGCGCGTCAAGTAAAAAATCGCCGTCGCGCAGTCCGATATTTTTTGCGGCGTCGATAATTTTTTCTGCAACTTCAGCGCGTTCTTCAGCAGTTTTTGGAACGCCTTTTTCAGTCAATGGCAAAACTAAAATTGCTGCGCCGTATTTTTTGGCAAGCGGTAAAAAATTTTTAATTCTGTCAGGTTCAAAACTTACAGAATTTATCAGCGCACGACCGGGATAAATTCGCAAGCCCGCCTCAAGTGCTTTTTCATCTGAAGTATCAATCGAAAGTGGCGCGTCGGTAATTTGCGAAATTTCTTTGACTGCCTGCGCCATCATTTTTGCTTGATCAATTCCGCCCACGCCCATATTTACATCAAGAATTTTTGCGCCGCTTTTAACTTGATTCAGCGCGTCTTTTTTTACGCCCAAAAGTGAGCCGTCTTTAATTTCGGCGGCAAGTTTTTTTCTGCCGGTAGGATTAATTCTTTCACCAATTAAAACCGTCGGCAAATTTTTATCAACTTCAACCGTTTTACTGCGGCTTGCAAGTTTCAAAGTGTTTGAAAAACTGCGCGAAGTTTCTTGACAATTTTTAACATTTTTTGCAAGTTCGCTGATATGTTCGGGAGTTGTACCGCAACAACCGCCCAAAAAAGTTGCGCCCGCCTCAACAAGCTTAACGCCCCAACTGCCAAAAGTTTTTGCGTCCATTGGAAATTTCGTAACGCCGTTTTCAAGGTAAGGCATCCCCGCGTTAGGTTGTACACTTATTGGAACGCGGCAATTTTCAGCCAAAATTTTTACAACGGGAACAAGTTGCTCCGGACCCAGCGAACAATTAACACCGATAATATTTGCGCCCATTGCCTCCAAAATTACGGCGGCAGATTGAGGATCCGTACCTGTTACAGTGCGCCCGTCTTCGCTGTAGGAAAGTTGGCAAATTACCGGCAAATTGCAAGCGTCTTTAGCGGCTAAAAGCGCGGCTCTCATTTCTTGAATATCAATGCAAGTTTCGATAATTAAAAAATCTGCGCCCGCCTCCGCCAAACTTTGCGCTTGTTCATAAAAAATTTTATAAGCGTCTTCAAAGTCCAAATCGCCCAATGGCGCAATAAATTTTCCTGTCGGTCCCATTGAACCGGCAACTTTTACATTTCCTGCAGACTTCGCAATTTTTACAGCCGCAAAATTTAATTCTTTGGCGCGGCTTGCAATTCCGTAATGCTCCAATTTTAAACTGCTTGCGCCGAAAGTATTTGTTTCAATAATCGTTGCTCCTGCGTCAATGTAAGCGCGATGAATTTTTTTCACAATTTCAGGGCTTTCAACGTTCATCAATTCTGGACACGCGCCCGCCTTCAATCCGCCTTGTTGCAACATTGTACCCATTGCACCGTCAAATATTTCTATCATTAAAATCTCTCCTCTTCACAGAAATTTTAACATACTACACAAGCCGCCGACAAATTTAATTTATTGCACTCGCGCAGATTTTATTTTATAATCTGTAAAAAATTTTGGCAGGTGTTTTAAATGAAGTTGAAAAAATTGGCGGCTATGGTTTTAGCAGGGATGATTTCTATTGGAAGTTTTGGAGCAAGTCAAGCGGCGACACGCGCGGAAGTTGCCGCAATTAATGTTGAAACTGCAAGCGATTTTCAATATTGGAATGACGACTCACCGACGAAACAAAAAATTATTGAATTTGTAGAGGCGGCGACAAATCCTTATAGTCCAAATTTTATTCCTGAAGAAGACAGAATCGCTACTTTTGATATGGACGGCACTTTTTACTGTGAAACTGCGCCGCTTTATTTTCAAGAAACAATGTTTTTCTACCGCGTGCTTGAGGATAAAAATTATCAGGCTCCCAAAAAAATTGTAAAATTCGCCGAAAAAATTAAGCCGAAAGTTTACAACAAAACAGGTATGACTCCCTCTGAAAATAAAATTTTAATTCAACAACTTACAAAGGCTTATGAAGGTATGACGCCGGAAGAATACCGCGCCTACGTCAGAAATTTTATGAATACGAATGAAACGGGCTTGACGAATTTGAAACGCGGCGAGGCTTTTTATCTTCCAATGGTTGAAATAATTTCCTACCTTAGCAACAACGGCTTTGCAGTTTACATTAATTCGGCTTGCGGAATTGACACGACCCGCGAATTAGTCGGCGATATTCTGCCAATTCGTCAAGACAGAATCATAGCATCTGACTTTGTTTACACTACAACCAAAATGGGCAAAGATAAAGCTGCAAGCCATTTTTACGACCGCTACAAAGAAAAAATAATTATTTCCGGCAACGAAATTAAAGAAAACGCACAGACCGTCAAGGCGTTTTCTATTCTCAATCACATTGGCAAGAAACCTGTTTTGGCGTTCGGAAATACTATGGGCGATTCCGGAATGTTTGAATACACCTTGCAAAATAACAAATACAACTGCGCGGCGTTTTGCGTACTCTGCGACGATACCGAACGCGAACTTGGCAACATTTCAAAGGCTAACAAAATGAAAGCTACTGCAGACAAACGCGGCTGGAATACTATTTCAATGCGCGATGAATTTAAAACTATTTACGGCGATAATGTGAAAGTTGCAAAATAATTTGTTTCAATAAAAATTCAAAAATTAAAAAGCCGCTACTTTCGACGGCTTATTTTTTTGCAATTTTATTCGTCAGTAATTTTTTCAGATAATAATTTTTCAAGCGTTCGATAAATTTCATCAGGATCAATCGGCTTGTTTAAATGTGCGTTTAAGCCGCTTTGTAAAGAGCGTTGCACGTCTTCATCAAAGGCGTTGGCAGTCAGGGCGATAATTGGAACGGTTTTAGAATCTGCGCGATTTAAGGCGCGGATATTTTGAGTTGCCTCAAGCCCGTTCATAATCGGCATTTGCATATCCATTAAAATTGCGGCGTAGTAACCGACGGGCGATTTTTCAAACATTTCAACGGCGATTTTTCCATTTTCGGCGTTGTCAACTTCCATACCGCGCATTTTTAAAATTTCGTTCATAATTTCAGCATTTATTATCATATCTTCAGCCAACAAAATTTTTTTGCCGCTTAAATCGATTTGAACAGTTGGTGAATTATTTTCCGGCATATCAGATTTAACGGCGGGCGCGTCGTGTTTTGCAGTTGCTTGATTCAGCGTAATTGTAACTGAAAAAGTTGTGCCGACGCCCTTTTCACTTTCAACTTTAATATCGCCGTTCATCATATCGACAAAACCTTTTGTAATTGCCATACCTAATCCGGTACTGCCATATTTATTTTCAGCTGATGAATTTTCTTGACTGAATGACTCAAAAATTTTTGGCAGAAATTCCTTGCTCATTCCAACGCCTGTATCAATTATCTTGAAAATTAAAACGGACTTAGAATCAAATTTGCCGGTTTCTTCAATTTGCAATGTAACGTTGCCACCTTCAGGGGTAAACTTTACCGCGTTGCCCAAAATATTTATCAGCACTTGCCGCAATTTTAGCGCGTCGCCAATATAAAAATCATTCGGCTTGCCTAAAACTTTGAAATTATAATTTAAGCCCTTGTCTTTGCATTGACTGCCGATAATTGTATTGACTTGCTCCAACATTTCGGCAAAATTAAATTCTTCGCTTTTCAAAACTAACTTGCCGCTTTCAATTCGGCTTACGTCCAAAATGTCATTGATAATGCTCAATAAATGTTTTGCAGAGGCGTCAATTTTTTTGAGTTGCTCGCGGGTAGTACTCGGCAAATTTGGATTTTCAAGTGCAATGTGATCTAATCCAATAATTGCATTCATAGGCGTTCTAATTTCGTGCGACATATTCGACAAAAAAGCAGTTTTAGCTTTGCTTGCAACCTGCGCCGCCTCCAATGCTTGAGTTAAATCATGCGTTATATCTTTTACACGTTGGCGAAGTTGTTTTGTAACGACTACAACTAAAACTACACAAAGTAACAGAGAAATCGTCATACAAACGGCGATTGAGTACATTTGCTTTTCAATTTGTTCATCGTACCATTTGGCGTCAAAGTCTACTGCAACAATTCCTGCCACTTTTCCGGCTGAATCAAAGACGGGACAATAAGCACTGTAAAAACGCCCCCACGCATCAGAATAAGGTTCATCATCAACGGCGGCTGTACCTTTGGAGGCTTTATAAAGTGCGTCAGTGTAAACTATTGGAGAGCCAAATTCGCCGGGGTCTTCAATCGTTGGATCAACAGAAAATGCAAATTCTTTTTCGCCAACAATTTGGATACAGTAAATATATTTCAGCTCAATATTTTCTTGAAAAAAAGCTAGCGTGTCATTTATTTTTTGATAGGCGGGAGTTCCTTTATCTTCGGCTTTCAGAGACTTCAAGGCGTCGCCGTCCAACATATCAGCTGAAGTGTTGACAATGTCAAGCATACGATTTTGAATCAGTATTTTCATTGCGTCTTTGGATTGTGTACTCAAAACGAATCCAAGCACGGCATTAACCGCCAACATAAAAACTGCCACGATTATTATAGAGACGTTGTTATTTGTCGAAATTGTTTTCAAGGTTATCACCTCAAAATTTTCTGCCGAATATCCAAATTTTCATTATTGTAACACACAGAGAAAATCGCCGCCACATTAAATTTATAGACATTACGGCGACTTTGAATTATAATTTGTGAAAAATTTGGAGTTGGTATTTTGAAAATCTATCTTGATAACCGCCATTACAAAAACCAAAATCAAGCGAAATTTGACTACACCGAATGGCGCAAAAAATTTTTTTGATGACGTTGACGCCAAAGAATTTAATGAAAGTGCGGCAAATTACGTAAAATTAAATCCGTTTAAGCCGCAAAAAAAAGCAAATTGAAATATAATTTGGAAGGAGTTTAAAGCGTGGGAATTGTTCGGCTGTTAGATACAAACACGATAAATAAAATTGCTGCCGGTGAAGTTGTGGAGCGTCCCGCCTCTTGCGTCAAGGAGCTTGTAGAAAACGCCATTGACGCGGGCGCAAGTCATATCGAAGTAGAAATTTTGAACGGCGGAAAAACTTTAATACGCGTAACTGACGACGGCGGCGGTATGTCTAAGGAAGATTCACTTTTGGCAATTCGTCGCCACGCTACAAGCAAACTTTCTGACGTTAGGGACTTGCTGAATATTTCTACGCTCGGTTTTCGTGGTGAGGCTGTACCGACAATCGCCGCAGTTTCAAGATTTACTCTGCAAACTCGTCAAAAAAATTCTGAACTTGGTACAAAGTTGAAAATTGAAGGCGGCAAACTCATTGACAGCCACGAAATTGGTTGCAAAATTGGTACAACGGTTATTGTTGAGGATTTATTTTTTAATACACCTGCGCGACTGAAATTTTTGAAGGCAACTTCAACCGAAGCCGCAAAAATTCACGAATATATTACAAAGCTTGCACTTAGCCGCCCGAAAATTTCTTTTAAGTTTATAAATAACAATCGCCCCGCACTTTCCACGCCCGGCAATGGTAATCTTTTGGACGTGCTGACAGGAATTTACGGCACTGAAATTTCAAGTTCGCTAATCGAAGTAAATTTTGACGTTGAAGATTTTCATTTGAGCGGCTACATTGGCAAGCCAAACTTTTTGAAAAATTACCGCACGTGGCAAACTTTCATAATTAACGGGCGAATCGTCAACAACCGAACAATTTCAAAGGCGTTGGAAGAATCTTACCGCGCTTTAATTCCTAAAAGCGGTTTTCCTTTGGCAGTTTTAAAAATCGCCGTGCCGCAAAATTCCATTGATGTAAATGTTCATCCGCAGAAAACCGAATTGAAATTTGAAGACGATAATAAAATTTTTAAATTGATATATCGCGCAGTCCGTGAGGCAGTTTCCGAGAAAAAAGAAAACGCCGAACACGATTTAACAGAAATTGCAACTGCGCCGGAAATTCCGCAATATGAGCCGCTTAACCTTGATGAATATTTCGGCAAGCCTGCTGATAAGAAAAATTTCAGCGTCGAAAATGCGCGGCAAACTTTAAAATCACACGAAGAAATTTTTAATACAAATCTCAATGAAGATACTGAAAATTTATCAGCTGAAAAAATTACAAATTCAAACATTGAAAATTTATCAGCTGAAAAAATTGAGAGTTCAAACTTAGACGAAAATATTTCAGATAAAAATTTAACTGCTGAAAAAGTTGCTGATTCAAATACCAAAGAAAATATTTCCGTTGAAAATCCTGCTGAAACTTTAGATAAAATTAAATCTGTCGAAAAAATTTCTAAAACTACAACGCCGCCGAAAGTTGAAAAAAATTCCTTGAAACTTCAACCTATTGGGCAAGTGAATTTGTGTTACATTGTCGCTCAAAGTGATTCAGATTTGTACATAATTGACCAACACGCCGCGCACGAACGAATTTTATTTGACAGGCTGTGCAGTTACGCTGATAAAATTCCCGCGCAAGGGCTTTTAATTCACAGAATTTTAAAATTCGACGAACAAGAAAGTTTGCTGATTGAAAATAATTTGGAGCTTTTTCAAAATTTGGGCTTTACACTGGAGCCAAGCGGCGTGAATGAATTTCGGCTTATTGAAGTGCCTGTTGATGCCGCTGATGCTGATCCTGAAATTATGTTACGTGAAATTATTTCAAGTTTGCCGGAAATTGATAACGATTCAGATATTGACGAAACGCGCCGCGCAGATATTGCCCGCAACATTCGCCAACTAGTTTTGGCTACGACTGCTTGCAAGGCGGCAATTAAAGCCGGGCAAGAATTAAATATTCAGCAGATGAAATTTTTGTTAAACGATTTAAGCAAGACGCCCAATCCTCACACTTGCCCGCACGGTCGCCCAACTATCATTAAATTTTCTGATAAAGACTTGGCGAAAATGTTTCACAGGACTTAAAATGGAGGCAACAAAATGAACGAATACAAAGTTGATTTATTTTGGGACGACGAGGCTAACGTTTGGGTTGCAACTTGCGATGAAATTCCGCTTGCACTGGAGGACGGCTCATTGGACAAACTGATTTACCGCGTAAAACTTGCCGCGCCGGAACTCATTGAACTTAACAATTTGCCAAAATATGAATCGCTTGTAATGAATTTAAATCAACGTGAAAAAATGGTATATGCGTAATGGCGGAGTATGAAAAGAAAGTACGCGAAATTTTAATGCAAAACGGCTGTTATTTTTTGCGCCACGGTAAAGGCGACCACGATATTTGGCGCAATCCAATAACAAACAAAAATTTTCCTGTAGATACAAAAATTAAATCCCGTCATACAGCCAACGCCATTATGAAACAAAGCGGTATAAATTTTCATTTTTAATATTTGAGGAGTTGAAAAATGCTTGAAATAATAATTGGTCGCGCAGGTACGGGCAAAACTTTTTACTGCCTTGACAAGATGAAAAAAATTTTAGCAACTTCGCCGCTTGCTACTCAAATTTTTTATCTGTTGCCGGCTTATCAAACGTACCGCGCAGAATTGGAGCTTGCCAACATTACCGGCGGCGCAGTCAATGCCAGAATGTGCAGTTTTCAACGTTTCGCCAATCAAATTTTAGATGAGGCGGGCGGCTCAATCGTTCCGCGTATTTCTGAAATTGGCGGACGTCTTTTACTGCGAAAAATTTTACTCAATCGTGCCAAAGATTTACTTTACTACGAACGCGCCGCCAAACAACGCGGATTTGTAGAAATTTTGGCGAAAGAAATTCAAGACCTGCGGACTTATTCGGTTGATGCTGAAAAACTTTTTGAAACGGCTGAAACTATCGACGACGACGAACTTAAAAATAAAATTCACGACTTGGCAATTTTGTACGAAGACTTCAGAAATTCTTTGGCTGATCAACAGAATGACGACAGCGATTTAATTGAACACGCCGCCGAACTGATAAAAAATTCTACCGCAATTCGACGAGCCGAAATTTTTATTGACGGCTTTATATTTTTCGATCCTCAACAAAGAAAAATTCTGCGCGAAATTTTCAAGTACGCCAAAAATGTTTATATCGTTTTGCCGATGGATACGAAAATTGACAGCCGCGAAAATGTTAAGGACGTGGGAATTTTTAACCGCGCCTTTCGCACTTTCCAAATTATTAACCAAATTGCTGAAGAAGTCGAAGTTGAAATTAAAATTATTCGTTGCAACGCGCCAAAACGTTTTGAAGTTCCCGCGCTGAATTTTCTGGAGCAAAATTTTTTCAGCCGCGTACAGAAAACTTTTAACGCCAATACAGACGATTTAAAATTTGTCGAGGCAGTCAACAAACGCGCCGAAGTTGAAGCCGTCGCGCAGGATATTTTGGCACTTCACAAAAAAAATTATCGTTTCAGCGAAATTGGAATTATCGCCCGTGACGAAACTTACAGCGATTTAATCAAGCCGATTTTTGAAATTCACAATATCCCGTTTTTCATTGACAGGAAACGCGCCGCCGCTCATCATCCCCTTGCTGAAATGATTCGTTCGGCGTTGGAAATTTTGCGCGGTTGGCGGGCTGAATCAATTTTCCGTTGCCTTCGTACAGGATTTTTTAACATTTTGCAGGAAGATATTGACTTGCTGGAAAATTACGTTTTAGAGTTTGGACTGCGCGGCGAAAAAGTTTGGACGGCTGAAACTAACTGGAATTGGTATCGCCACAGTTTGGACAGCGATAAAATTTCTGAAAGTGAAACTGCTCGCCTTGAAAAAGTTGATACAATTCGCCGCGCCGCAGTTGAGCCGCTGATAAAATTTTCTGCTGCCGTCAAGAAAAAAAATTCTGCGAAAAATTTAACCGCCGCACTTTATGAGTTAATCGAAGACTTGAAAACCTACGAAAAATTAACCGAATGGGCAACACTTGAAGAATCGCGCGGCAATTTGGCAATGGCGCGGGAACATTTGAAAATTTGGGACGATATAATTTCACTGTTCGACCAAGTTGCAGAATCGCTTGACGAAAATAAAATTACAGCTAAAGAATTTGAATCAATCATAAATGAAGGGCTTGACGCCCTGCAAATGTCGTTAATTCCGCCCGGCGTCGATGAAGTTACAATTTCTGACTTCGACCAAAATTCTTTGCAAAATTCACGGGCGATTTATATTTTGGGATTCAGCTCAAGCAATTTTCCAAAAAAGGCGGCTGAAAAAAATTTGTTATCAGACGCGGACAGGTTACATTTGAATGATATTGGCGTGGAAATTCCAAAAGGCGGCAGCGATGCAATGTTAGCCGAAAAATTTTTGATTTATCGCGGCTTGACAGAGGCGAAAAATTATCTGTACATTTCGTACCCTTTGGCAGATTCTGAAGGCAATGCAATGAACGCCGCGCCGCTTTTCGACAGGTTCAAAAAAATTTTCCCGCAAATTAAAATTAACTTCATTCAGCTTGACATTTTGCAAAGTCTCGGCAGTGAAATTGATTTTGTTGCAAGCGAAAAAACTTTATCGCCCCAATCAGCCGAAAAACTTTACGCGCCTAATAAAAAATTGCGCGGCTCTGTCACAAATGTTGAAAGTTTTAACAGTTGCCCGTTTCAATATTTTGCAAAATACGGCTTGAAACTTAACGAACGCCGCGAATACAAAGTTAAGCCGCCTGACATTGGAACAATTTTGCACAGCGTTATGAGTCAATTCGGCGAACGTTTGAAAAAGGAAAATCGCCGCTGGTCTTCAGTTGACGATACCGAACTTGAAAAAATTGTTACTGAAATTATCGACAACACCACGCCGAATTTGAACAATAAAATTTTGCTAAGTACAAACGCGCTAAAACATCAACGCGACAGAATTAAAAAAGTTGCAATTTTTTCACTGCAACGGTTGATAAAATTTGACGCAGTAAGTAAATTTCATCCCAATTTTTTTGAAGAAACTTTTGACTCCAAAAATCAGGCGTTGATTTATGACATTCAAGGCGTTAAAATGGAGTTGACGGGAACGATTGACCGCGTGGACTTCAACGAAGACGGCAAATATTTTCTGATAATCGACTACAAGACCGGCGCGGCGTACCTCAACTTGAATGAAATTCACGCGGGAATAAACATTCAGCTTTTAACTTATCTGATGGTTGCAAAAAATTTGGAAATTGTCGGCGGACGCGCCCCCGCAGGTATGATGTATTATTTTTTGAAATATCCCGTTAAAACCGTTGAAAGTGCAAATTTGGCGGCGGGCGAAGTCGATAAGGCATTAAAATTTTCCGGCTGGACGCTTGACGATACAGAAATTATCAAAGAAATTGACGGCTCTGATAATTTAGATTTTTTAAATGTGCGCTTGAAAAGTAACGGCGAACTTTACAGCACTTCCAAGCAAAATGTAAAATCTGCTGAAATTTTTGAACTGCTAACAAAATTTGCTGAAGTGAAAATTCAAGAAACCGGCGAAAAAATTTTAACCGGCGATATTGAAGTTAAGCCCGTCAAAACTCAAACCGGCGACGCTTGCAAATATTGCGTTTACGGCGAACTTTGCGGCTTTAAATCTGACAAATTTTTTAACGTCGAAAATCTTGACGATAATAAAATTTTGGAACAAATTAAGGAGGAACTCAAATGAATCAACTTGGAGACCTTGAGAAAATTTTATCTGCGGCAAAGGAGATTGGCGAAAATTTACAAAGTGAACTTTCAAATTTGCGGGAAGAAAATGAATTGCTGAAAATTGAGGTAAATGATCTGCGCGATGAAAATAAAATTCTGCGCGAAGAAAATGAAAAAATTTATCTTGAAATGAACAATCTGCGCACGTCGAAGGAAGATATAAAAGCGGCGAACGATGCTTTTTCAAACAACGTGAATCAGCTTGTAACGCACCTTGAAAACAATCATCAAAAAACTATGGAGCAAATTGTTCAAGTGCTGAATGGCGGACTTCAAAAATTTGTGGCAGATTATATGAAAAATTTTGCGCCCGCCAAAATTGTACAAACTGAAACTAAAACCGCTGAAAATTTGGGCGAAGAAAAAATTTCCGACGAAATTACCGAAGTTGCGGCAGTTGATAAATATTCAGCACCAAACAACGAAGTTATAGTTGAAGACGTGGAAACTGCGCTTGCTACAAATGACGGCTCAAAAAAAAACAAAATGCAGTACGCAGCATTTTACGCGGAAGAAGCAGATCCGGAAAAGGAAGACGTAGATAATCCAATAAAATTTAAAAACCCCAATAACCCGCACAGATAATAAAGGAGCGAATTTTTTTGAATCTCGGAAAAATTTTAGCCGGAATATCAGTATTACTATTTATGTTTGGAGCAGAAGCCGCGCCAACTGAAATGGTAACATGGACAAGCGAAAATTCCGGCTTAAATCCAGGTTACACAGTTGAACCGCAACCGAACACGCGCCCCGTACCTGAAGGCGACGTTTTGCCGAATGTAACAGCCACTTCAGCCATTGTAATTGAGGCGTCAACCGGACACGTAATTTACTCACGCAATGCAGATGCCCCAATGTTTCCTGCAAGTACAACAAAGGCAATGACTTTATTAATGGCGTTGGAAAGTGGCAAACTTGAAGAAATTGTTACCGTTAGTGAAAATGCTTGGGGAACTGAAGGCTCAACACTTTGGCTTGAGGAAAATGAAAAAATCCCGCTCAATGATCTGCTTTACGGTATGATGATGGTTTCAGCAAATGATGCCTCCGTTGCCATTGCTGAACACATTGACGGCAGCGTAGAAAATTTCGCCGCACATATGACGCAACGTGCAAAGGAGCTCGGCGCAACTCACACCAATTTTACAAATCCTCACGGCTTGCCGGACGATAACCACTATACAACCGCCCGCGACCTTTCACTTATTACCGCGCAGGGATTTAAAACGCCGGGATTTGAACAAGTTGTTACTACCACTGAAGCGGCGTTTAATTGGATTCACGACAAAAATAATAAAACCATTCGCACGGAAAATAAATTTTTGTGGATGTACAACGGCTGTAACGGCGTTAAAACCGGCTACACGCAACGCGCCGGACGTTGTGTTATTTGCGCGGCTAAACGCAACGGTATTCAGCTTATTTCAGTTGTGCTGGACGGGCTTTATATGTGGAACGATTCAATTATTTTGCTCGATTACGGCTTTGACAATATCGAAACAGGTACTTTGGTAAAATCTGACGAAGTTATTAAAACTCTTCCAATTTTATCCGGGCGTAGAAAATCTATGCCGGTTAAAACCGCCGGTGAAATTATTGTACCGCTTTTCAAAAATCATGAGGCTTACAAAATTGAATATGATATTCCCGAAGTTTTGAACGCGCCAATTACAAGCGGCGAATCAATCGGAAAAGTTCACGTTTCTATAGACGGCAGAGAAATTGCCTCAACTGATATTGTTACAACTGCTGACGTGGAGCAAAAATCTTTCTTCAGGTTACTGCTAAAACAATTCAGAGAAATTTTTGCATAAAAATAACGGGCTGTCGAATTTTACGGCAACCCGCTTTTTAGTTTGCGGATTATAAATTTTTTTGCAATTTCGCGCAGGTTCAATTTTTTTCCGTTTGAATATAGCATTGTCATCATCAATTCTCAAAGTTAAAATGGTTTATTTTCAAGTCTCGGCAATTCGATTCAACAATTTCTTTCGTAGTTTTTGAAATACCTTCGGGAACGTAAACATTGACTGCAAGGCGGACTGAAATTTTAACGTCAGGTAAATTTATAAAATTGTCGATAATTTCTTTCTTGCAACTTGTAAAAATTTTGTCCATTCTGCCCGCGTCCAATTCCGTATTCATAATAAATCTTGTCGGCAAAATTTCAACTTCCGGCGGCGGCAAAGTTTCAGTTACAGGTTGCGTTTCAGTTTCAGGTTGTACCGGCGGCGCACTTTCAACAGTTGCAGGAGTTTCTTTTACAAAAAATTTTTCTGCAACTTCCGCCTTTACCAAAAATTTTCCAACAGAATTATTTAAAGAAATTCTTTCGCCAAATTGTAAGTTATTAAAATTTTCGTCGTCAGCTGTTGCAAAAGTTTTCGCCTCAACGCCTTTCATTACCGCCTCAAGCAAAACTTTTTCATTGTTCAAACGCGGCAAATAATAAAACGTCGTGAAATATCCCCAAAGTTTATTCAATTCCACCGATTCACTTTCACGCCAAATATAATTCTCCAACAAATTTTTCAAATGAATGTTGCCAAGTGTGCTTATAATCATTTCGCACTGGGAAAACTTTTGCGCGGCAACTGAAATATTTTCGCCTTTCGTGCAGTTAATTTCTTCAACTTGCCAATCTAAATTTTGTAAGTTTGTATCGCTTTTCGGCGCAAAAATTTGGCTGTACGCTTGCGAAAGTTTCATTACAAAATTTTCTTCAGCCAATTTCAAATTGCCGGTGGCGTCCTTTATCTGCAAAGTGTCAAGATTTTTTTCTTCAGTCTCGTTTAAAACTTCCCGCCACGCCATATATTCACGCACAATATTTTTGAGAATCGCCAATTTTTTACTTTCCGCCGCCATAAAAAGTAAAGTATTTTTGTGGTTGCGTGGAACATTGCCGCGCTTGTCTAAAATTTCTGCCGCAAATTTCAACGCAGGATTTTCTTCTTTTTTGGCGTCGTATGGATAATTCGGCAGTAAAATTACAAGCCGCGCCTTTTGTTCGTCGATAACGTCGCCGGAATTTTTTGGGCAAATGTGTACCGCGTTAAAATTTTTCGTACCGCTCCATTTTTCAAGCCGCTTTTCAATTTCCGCGTTAATATCGTCATCAGAAAAAGTTTCGCGCTTATCGTCAACATATTTGCGAAGTGTCGGCGATGTTCCGAACCAATAGCGCGTATTCTGCGAATACAGATAATATAAATTTTCCTTCAACTTCGACAGCGCGTCATTGAAAATTGAAACGCTCCCAACGTCTGCAGGCTGAATCGTCCCAAGCCGTATTTCATTTTCTTCAATTCCACGAACGCCGCTAACCTTGCCTATTGGCGCAGTACCCATAAAAATTACACGCGCAATTTTCCGCGCCGCCAATAAATTTCCAAAACGCCCGTTATTTCTGTCAAGCTCCGCCGCCTTCGATTTATCGCCGTCAATTTCAGAATTTATTATCGAATCCCAGTTATCACGAAAATATTTTGTCAACTCGTCACGTACCGGCGAAAAGTCCAACGGCAGATCGCTCGGCATTATCAGCGCACTTTGTGAATTTTCCGCCCAAAGTCTGTGAATCACATTCGACATTAACCGCAATACTCCGCGTGTTTTCTGAAAACCTTCAATCGTTGACCATTTGTCATAAAGATAATCGAAAAGTTGCGGATGAATTGGATAACACGACAACAATTTTTCTCGGTAATTTGTTTGGCGGCTTTCATTCGGAAAGTCATTTGAATTGTTATTGTACATTTTGAAAAACGCCGCGCAGGTTTCTTGACGCGCCGTTTCGTCTTCACAATCTTTAAAAAGCCGCCGCCGCACAATTTCATAACCTTCAGCAACCGTAACAGGCGACCACACAAGCTCAATTCGCCCAAAATATTTTTCAACCTGCAGTAAAACTTGTTTGCCCAATTCGCCGCCAACTTCAATATCTGATTCTGGAATTGAAACTACAACCGCCGTATTTTGGCTAGCCTTCGCCGCCTCTGTCAATTCTTGAATGAAACTTATAAGGTTGTCGAATGTGCCGCCGTCAACTTCGTTTGTCTTGAGTTTGCGCCCGTACGCCACAATTTCATCAATCAGAATCAAACACGGTGCCGCCGCGTCAAAAATTTTTTTCAGCAAGTCCACGCCGGGCGATATTTTTTTCTCGTCATTTTCTCGAACAAGTTCATAAATTTCAGCGTTGCCGGTGGACTTCGCAAGCCGCGCCGCAATTTCGCCCCAAATTGTAGATTTTAAAGGATTCGTCCACGTTCCAACTACAACCGCCGTATTTACTTTTGGCAAAAATTCAACGCCCGCCGCCTGTAAAACTTCCCTTACTGCCGACGAATTTTCAGGGCGAATTTTCCCGCCGAAAAGATGATACAACGCCAAAAGACTATGAGTTTTGCCGCCGCCAAACGATGTTTTCAACTGAATTACCGGCTCGCCGTTGCCCGTCGTCAATCGCTTTAATGTTTCGCTCAAAAGTTTTTTCAAGCCGCCTGTTAAATACGTCCGTGAAAAAAATTCAACCGCGTCTGTATATTCGGTACTTCCTGCGCCGCGTGCCACTTGTTCCAAATCTGCCGCAAATTCTGCCTGTCTGTAATTGCCGCTTGCAACTTCATCACGCGGTTTTATTACATTGCGCCACGCTTTTATATTGCCAAAATTTCTGTTGCGAATTTTTTTACCCACAAAGTACACCTCCAATTAAATTTGTTAAAGAAAATTTTCTAGCGTCAAAAAAAAATCCCTGCCACTTCGACAGGAATTTATTTTTTGTAATTTAGAATCATTCAATAGATTCCCAAAGTTTAATTTTGTCTTTGCGATTTTTGCCGCACGTTGTAACTTCAGGATTAAGTACAAATTCGGTAATGCCGTTTACTTTGTGTTCTTTAACATAGCCGTTTTCTTTAAGCCATTTAAAAGCGACCATTACGCTATCATAAGAAATTTTCAGCTCATCAGCGATGGCTTTTTTTGTAGTTTTTATTCCGTTTTCAAACTCTTGTTTTGTCATCAAAAGTCCAAACACTCTCAATATTGAAGGATTAGTAGTATCCATAATTAATTCTCGGTAAGTTTCTTTGTATACAATCACCCAACCATCTCCATTCTGTGTATTGTAGCGTACAGAATCTCGAATAATTTCTCCGGTTTCAACATTAGTAACCGTTACACGCTTAGCAATTTTAGCCATATTTTACACCAAACTTTCAATATGTAGCAAACTTTTTTATACAATGAAAAAAATTTTTCGCAATTTATACGGTAAATTCTTATTTTAATATCGGAAATTTCCTATAAATAATAATAGAATAACCGTGCTTTGTCAATTGCATTTTTAAAATTTTCCTCTGTATCTGTGTATGCTTCTGTGGGCGTAAAATTTTTTAGAAAAAAAATAATGATTGTAACTAAAAAAATTGACTTTTGTCTTCGCATTGTAGCGCGTGTGTAAAGGGTAAATCGCCTTGCGGCGACGGCTAAAGCCGCCCTTGACACTACGCGCATTTAAACTGCGAAAAAGTCAATTTCCGCCGAAAAATTTTTTTTGAAATTAAAACAACTCCGTTTGACTTTCAGCAGGTTTCCGCCTAAATTCCAACGTCCGCCCCAAAATATCCTGCCACTCCACTACAAGCTCATTATAGCAGGTTGCCTCCTTTGCATAGCGTTTTTCGCAAATATCGTACAGGCGATACGCCAAATTTTTCAGTGAATCAGTATCGCCTTCAAACTTCGCCAAAAGTTCAGCCGCGCCGCTAAGTCCGTCTTCGCCGAAAACTTCAACCAAACTTTGTACCCACAGCCACGCGCAATTATTTTTTATCAGCTTGTCTACAAAATTTTTTGCAAGGTTGCCGGCGTCGTCATAAATTTCAAGCTCATCACGGTCGCGCAGCCGTACATTTCCGCGCAATGAAAGTACCGCGCCTATTTCTTCAACTTTTGCCACTGAAATATTTTTCGCCCGCGCCAATGTGTCAGCGTCGCCAAATTTCATTTCGTTAAAAAATTTTTGGGTAAATAAATCTACGCAAAATTGACTAGCCGCGTCTAGGTGTTTGCTCTGCCCGTTCAAATGTTCGTCCAATTCCGCGTTGATGATTTTCAGCGCGTCCCGCACCGTTACAGGGTTGTCGCTCATATCTGCAATTTTTTCGTACCGTGAATACACGCTGATTCCCGGTCCTATCGCCGCCTGCGCCATATCTACCGGCGCAATGTTCGCCTGTTGCCATTTTTCAAGCGCGGCTTTTAATTCGGTTTTCAATTCTGCCAAAAATTTATTCTTGCCGCAAAATTTATTTTCTGCCGGTCGCTTACGGCACGCCAAAACGATTGACGACGCCAGCGCGTTTACACTATTTTTTAACGCCGTTGTTAATTCTGTTCGCATTGGCAAAGTTGCAGTTATTTGAAATCCTGCGCGAATTATCGAAGTAAGCATAGTTTCCCAGCCGCTTGACGCCGAATCTGATTCTTGTTGCTTAAAGGCGTAGTAAATCGTAATTGGAAAATCTGCGCGGGCTATTTCATAAATATTTTTCAAGGCGTCAAACATTCCGCTTTCAAAAAATTCTTTAGCCGCCGCTTTATTGCCGTGTCGATATTGCGAGGCGATTAACTCTGCAGATTTATCAAAAGTCATTCGCCCCAAAATTTCGGGATAAATATTTTTCAGCGGACGCCGCAGCCATACATAAAAAAATTCTGCCAAATCTGCATAACCGATATTGTCATAATATGGCGGGTCTGTCGAAACAATTACAGATTCGGGAAGTGAAAATTTTTCAAGCGCGTTGTGTCTTTTAACTTCCCCAATTTGTTTTGCAGGTAAATTTTTTACAGCTTTATAAAGCCAATCCAACATATTATCAAAGCAACCTGTTGAATTTGAAAAAAAATTCGCCTCTGCAAAATCCCACTGCATTGGAACGGCTTGACGAATAAATATTTGCGCCATTCCATCCCGTGTAGCATCCCAATGACAAAAAGAATTTCCAAACATTGCCAATTTATCAACCAAAAAAGACAAGTACACTGCAACGGCGTTTGAATAATCTTTACTGCCGCCGTAGTCTTGTACCTGCCTTTGAATTTCAGAAATTAAATCGCTGAAAGTGGTTAAAGCCGTCAGTTGCCTGTTAGTGAAAAGTTGGTGCCAATATTTAAAGCCGTAACCGCGCCCGCTGATAAGGTCGGGGCATTTTTCATTCATTTCTTGTTCAGGAAAATCATCAGGTTTATCAATGTCAGCAATTTTTTCGTGTTCGACATTGGGCGGGAGATAAATTCTGCCGTTTGCGCCTTCGGCAACAATCGCCAAAAGTTTAGCGGACATTTTGCCGTCTTTAGCCTGTTGGCGGACGTGGTCAAGCGGAACATTTGCGCCGCAACAAAGACAACGTGCGCCGTTGCGATTAACCGTGCCGTCGGGAATATTTTTATCGTTTTGGCAAATTTGAAAAGAAATATCCTTGCCGTGAACAACGGGCTTGACAGAAATATTTTGTTTGGTGGAAAGTTTGAAGGAATGAACGAGCGGCATTTGGCAAAGGCAGGCGGGATTGGAACAGGTAACGGTACGCGCCCACAGCCACGCAATAACAGTTTTGCCGTCGATTTTCGGATACAGGTTGCCGATTTTTTCAAAGGCGCGTTGTTTCAAAATTTTGCCGTAGTAGAGAATATCTTCGGCGAGACCTTCCGCGCCGTGATAACCGCCGAAAATATTTTTATCAGCGTTTGGATTAACCGGCGGCAGATTTTTAAATTTGGCGGGAATTTCAATCATTGCCTTGTTAATCATAATGGCGACGGGGTTTAAATCAGCGGCAAAAGATTTCAAGCCGAGCCGTTGCGCCTCAAGTGGAATAGTGCCGCCGCCTGCGAACGGATCAAAAACTGCGGGCAGATTTTCGCCGACGCAATTTTTAATTTCTTTGAGTGCCTCTTTGAAAACTTCATCGTTGTTGGAATTTTCCCATTTGACAAGCCTTTCGATAATTGCGAATAAGCGTTTGCGTTCAGCCTCCTGCAATTCCGGCGTAGGAAATTTTTCGGGATTTTCTGACGGGTCGTCAATCAGCGATGCAAAAAGTACGACGCGGGCAGTTGCCAAAGGACGCCGCGCCCAATACAAATGCAAAGTCGAAGGGTGCCCGTGACGAATTGATTTTTCTCTTGCTGATTCTTTGTTGATAACTTCAAGCGGCAGTGAAGTTTCGATTAACTTTTTCAGTTTAAACACCTCCAAAATTTTAATTTAAGTCAATATTGGCATCTGTCATTCTTTTGCCGCTTTTTTCTAGGGCGTCGCCGAAATCTAAAATTGTTGCGGTACGATTTGCGCCTTTGTGCGCTATATACGGATTCAAGCGATAGGTTTTATTTAAACCGGCACGAGGTCCTTCAACTATGACGTTTTTTTCTTTTAATGCTTTTATAGCTCTTGCTACGCTTGATTGTTTCATATCGAGTTCTTCTGCAAGCTGTGATTGGCTTATACGGATATAATTATCAAAGTCCGTTTCGCTCAATAATTCAAGCATAACGCGGTACTGTTCATTTGGTAAATTCCATTTAGCTAAAGTTTTAAGAGCAGATTGATACATAGCAACCCAGTCCCTTCCCAGATTTTTACTTTTCAACGGAAAATAACCTTTAATATTTCCGTCTTCATCTGTTACTACGTAATAGGTTTTTTCTTTGGATTCTTTCAACAAATCTATTGTGTTTTCCTTCAAATTTTCATCAGCAGAATTTTTTATATTTTCCCCCTTGACAATTTTTGACATTTATGCTAGCCCCATTTCAAAAAATTTTTTAGTTTATAGCTCACCAGCTATACTTTATAGCTCTGGAGATATAAAGTCAAGTTAATTTTTTAGTTAATTTTTGGCGTTCTAATATAGAATTTTCAAACTTAAAAACATTTTCTTTTCTGTATCTGTTAGCTAACATTTTTTTATTTCTGATTTGAAAGAAAATACGCGGAATTGACTAAGGCGTCGCGTCATCCTTGACGCTAGCCAGTCAATTTAGCCGCGCTGGGGGATTCACCCCCAGACCCCCGATACTCGAAAAAATTATTAGCGTCACGCTAATATATTTTTTCCGAGCCTAAATTTTTTTTACAGATTGAATTTAAAAATAAAAATTGAGATAACCGCTGCGCCTATTGCGTCAAGAATCAGCGGCAACATTCCCAGATAAAACGCCTTTACCTCGTCAAGGTTGTAATAAAGCAGGTACGCAACCATTGAAAGAATTGTAGCGACGGCAACGATTAAAATTAAAATCGTCGGGAAATTGCCTTGAAAGGCGGCGAAAATTGCGGCAGTCTCCAAAGTTGCAAACGCTACTATCAAAAAAAGTTCGGCAGTCAGCGGGCGATGAAAAATAAAAACCGTCACGGCAAATAAAATCACGTAAGCCGCGCCGCCAATCAAGCAAATTTGTTTCACGTCGGCAAGGTTGCGAATCCCATAAATATTTAAATAAATTGCGGCAATTCCGCAAGCAAAAGTTATCCAAAACAAAATAGCCGCCGTGCCGCCGAATGGATTAACATTAACTTTTGGATTGTAAGCCACGTACCACCACGCCGCGTAAAACAGACAGCACAAAGTTAAAAATCCCTGCCCTGCGGCAATGTACTTTTGAAAAATCATAGCAACCACCTACAAATTTTTTTCAAGCAAAATTTCTGATTGTTTGACGAGTGCGGGAATTTTGTAATTCAAACTTTCAACGGCAAAATCCGGCGGCGAATGAAACGGCTTTTTCAGGTAGGTAACTTTTAAATTTTTGCCGTCAATTTGAACAATCGCCAAAATAAAATTTTCCGGCGAATTAAGCGCGGTAAGGATTTCATTTTTGGTAACGGTTAAATTGGCGGCGTCGGCAGTCCTGCCCTTGACTTCGATAAACCGCACAAAATTTTCAGGCGTGCGCGATTCAATATCATAGCCGCATTTTTTCAAACTGCAATCAACGGGAATGTAGCCGAGCGATTTTTCAATTTGCATAACGGCGTTCATTGCGATATTTTCAATTTCTGTGCGGGCGTCAACGTCGTTTGAAAAAGTTTCTGCAACTTCAGCGAAATAACCGCGTGGCACAATCAACGCGCCGCCAATAATTTTTGCAACGGCGGTAATTTCTTTTTCAAGTGAAATTTCATCAAGGCGATTGTTAAGCCGCGTTTCCAATTCGTCAGCAGTTTTGTTGAAGTTTTCGTAGTTGAGTTTGTCCTTGTGCTTAATTTTAATCGCCTGTTTGTCCCAATAGCTAATTTCATCGTACAGGCGCGTTTTTACGGCAACTTCAATTTGATTCAGATATTTTTTTCTGTCAGCAAAAATTTCTTGACGGTACGGCGGAATGATATTTTTTTCTGCGTAGTCAAGGGCGATATTTTCAACGTTGCCGAGCCATTTTAAATTTTGAATTGCGGACAAAATTTTTTCCTGTTCAGAATCAGTTGGAAATTTATAATCGAAGTAAGGCGCGTTATTCATTGGCGCGGCTGTACCGTCTTCAAAAATTTCTACGAAGTGCAAGCGTTTTGAAATAATTTCTGCGCGACCGTCGGTAATGGCAGTTTCAATCATAAAAAGCAGACGAAGATTTTTAGTGGCGTCGTTGTCGTCGATAAAAATTGTACCTTGCCGCAAAACTGCGCCGAAATTTTTTAAAGTTGCGTCGGTTAAACTTTTTAAAAGCGGATGCCCCAAACTGATAAAAGTTGCGGGATTTTCGGCGTTGCAATTTTCCTTTTTAAAGCAAATATTTTCGTAGTTTTTACCGCCGCGCAAATCTTTTGGAATGTAGGAAATTTCATAGCAACCGTTACCACGCGGGAAAATTTGTCCGCCGAATTTTTCTAACGCCGCAACAAAAAATTCTTCGATAAAATAAGGTTGCAGTTTAAAAATTTCTTTGCGTTCCATATCCAAATTTATATCTGCAACTTTTGCCGCGTTGAAATTTTCCTGCGTCAAGGCGCGTTGCTTTAAAATTTCCTGCAACTTTTCGGGATTAAAACTTTCATCAATGACGTTATCTAATTGGGCGTTGTTGCCGTAACGTATCGCCTCAATCAGCAAATCGCGCAAGGGTTTATTGTCGAAAGAAACTTTGCCGAGAATGTCAAAAACTTTGCCGCCGAGTGCTTTTCTTTCACGTTCCAATTTTTCTAAAAGCCGTTTGAAAACTTGCCCTTCGCGTGTTTCATTTGCAACCAAATTCCACAGGTAACAAATTTTTTTCTGCCCGATTCTGTGAATACGCCCAAAACGTTGCTCAAGGCGGTTGGGGTTCCAAGATAAATCGTAGTTAATCATAAGGTGCGCCGCTTGCAGATTTATACCTTCTCCCGCCGCATCCGTTGCAACGAGGATTGAAACTTTTTTATCGTGCTTGAATTTTTCTTCGATATTGCGGCGTTCCCTGCGATTTAAACCGCCGTGAATCGTAACAACAACTTCATTATCGCCAAACAGTTTTGAAATTTTTTCCTGCAAATATTCCAGCGTGTCTTTATGTTCAGTGAAAATAATCAACTTTTCGCGTTCGTCGGCAGAAATTGAAAATATTTTATCATTCAGCAGGTTAGAAAGTTCCTGCCATTTTCTGTCTTCGCCGCTACGCAGAACTTTTTTTGCTTGTTCGGTAAGTTTTTGGAGCGTTTCAATTTCAATTTGCAATTCTTTAATCGTTCGCGCAGGCGTTAATTGTTCAGCCAAATTATTTTCAAATTCGGCGTCGAAAAATTCGTCTTCGTTGTCCAATTCTTCAGCGTCCAAAAGTTTTTCGTCAAATTCAATTTTTTTATCGTCAAGAATTTCTTTCAAACGTGCGGTACGGCGTTCAAGCGATTTATAAATTGCCTTTGGCGAAGACGCAAGCCGCCGCTGTAAAATTGTCATTGCAAAACCTACGGACGTTTTTTTATTGCCGTCCAATTTTTCGGCGCGGTTAAAGCCGTCAACAACATAATCAGTCACGCTTTTATAAAGTTCAATTTCCTGCGGCGACAAAGAATAATTCACGGTGTAAGCAATTCTTTCAGGAAAAAGCGGCTTGCCGTCAAACGTCAATAAATCTTCCTTGACAAGGCGGCGCATTACGTCAGAAATTTCAACGTTGCCGACAATTCTTTGAACGCCCTCGAATCTATCAGGATCAATCAGCGACATAAACAGATAAAAATCTTTTTCCTTGCCGTTGTGAGGAGTTGCCGTTAAAAGTAAAAAATTGCGTGTAATTTTCCCCAGTAACTGCCCCAATCTGAAACGCTTTGTATATTTAATGTCATTGCCAAAAACCGTAGCCGCCATTTTGTGCGCCTCATCGCAAACAATTAAATCCCAGTTTGTAGCGTTTAACATTTCTTGAAAATCTTTTTGACGCGCCAAAGTATCAACGCTTGCAATGGCAAAATTTATTTTGTTGAAAATATTTTCAGCGTCTGAATTTATTTTTTCGCCGCTTAAAATTTCAAAGTCCAGTTGAAATTTTTGCTGAAATTCATCCTGCCATTGTTCGGCAAGCACTCGCGGACAAACTATCAAGCAACGCTTTACACTATTGCCAAAAATCAATTCCTTAACAAGCAAGCCCGTCATAATGGTTTTACCTGCGCCGGGGTCGTCTGCAAGTACAAAGCGTAACGGTTGACGCGGCAACATTCTTTCATACACGGCTGAAATTTGATGCGGCAACGGCTCAATAAAAGATGTGTGTACTGCAAGATAACTTTCTACAAGGTACGCTGAATTTATTCTGTACGCCTCCGCCGCTAATTTAAAATTATACGCAGTGGCAGTGAATTTCCATTCAGCGGCGTTAATATTTTCCATTTTCCAATAAATCCTCCAAAAAATCTACCGAATCAAATGCAAAAAAATTTTCGTGATTCAATTTCAAATTACGATGAGCAAAGGCAACGTCAGCAACTTGCAACATTGGAATATCTATGGAGCTGTCACCGGCGGCAAAAGTTTTTGCAGGTTCAAAAATTTCTTTCAGTTTCAAAAGTGCCGCGCCTTTATTCAAATTTGGCGGAAATAAATAAATTTTTCGCCCGCTGTACTCAACAACTAAATTTGTATCGCCTTGAATTTCTTCAGAAACTTTTTTTATATCGGCGTCATCATTGGACTTTAAAAATAAAAAGCTGCCGTCAACAATTCGGCTGATTGTAAAATTTTTATCCTGCGAAAATCTTTCAAGTTGCCGTTGCAATTCGTTTTCATACGGGCGAATATTTTTGTAAAAATCTTTTTGCCAATTTAAATTTATTTCGCCGTTTTGTAAAAGATTTGCGCCATTGGAAACAACCGCAAATTCCGGCGTTGTACCTTCAAGCCATTCAATCCTGTTGTATTGTTCGATTGAGCGCGTGGTAACGGGAATAAATAAAATTTTTTCTGCAATTTCTTTCAACATTTCAACTGCGCGACTTGAAATAAAACTTTGCTCCCTACCGTTGTAAATTTCAATGCAAATATCGCCGTCCACCTTATGTTTGTAGGAATGTATCAAAGTATTGTCCAAGTCACAGGCAAATAAAATTTTTTTCATAAGTCATTCAGTGCGCGAATCAATCCGCAGGCTTTGTAATTTTTCAGCGGATATTCCATTACTTCAACGCGCTTTTCCTTTGCAAGTTGATAAAGATGCCCCAAATTTTTTTCGTCGTTCAAACTGTGTACTAAAATTTTTTCCGGCACTCTTCGCAATAATACTCGTGTTGCCTCTCCAATACTCGGCTTTATCAAATTTATATCAGTAATTTTAAATTCGTCGGCAATTTTGTAAACTTCGTCAAGCCCGCTGATTTTTGGACGTTCAAACTTTTTGAAAGTTGCAGAAAAATCAAAGTGGCGTTCAATACTTTCAATGAATTGGTAAGTTAAATCTTTGTCAATCAAATTTTTGTAAAACGCCGCGCCGTGAAAATCATTTTCGCCAATAATATCAGCGCGTAAAAAAGTACGACTTAAAAGCCCGGAAACTGTAGAATTTAAGCAGGAACTTGCAATTAAAAAATCTTCGTGCGTGCCGAATTTTGCGGCAACGTTCGCAGGGTCTGACAGCACGGCTAATCCCGCGTCAATTTCAGGAAAATCTTTCATAGATTCATTTAACTGTTTCTGAATTGCGCCCTTGCCCGTCCAGCCGTCAACAAACTGTATCGACGCGGGCGAATGGCGATTTAAAATAAAATTCACGGCGTTTTTGTCGATACCGACGCCGCGAATAATTGAAATTGTGTAATGATTGACGCGGCAATTATATTTTTTCTCAAGGTAATGCTTTATCAAAATTCCAATGGGCGTACCTGCGCGAGCCAACGAAACTAAAACTACTTCCGCGCCTTTTTCTGCGAAAATCCAATTTGAAACATTCGCCACAGCGTCTGCCGTAATTTTTGAAAATCTTTCAAGTGCGTCATAATAAGTTTTCAAATACGCCGCTGATGGTTCATATTCAAGCGGCAACATTTCTGAATAGTGTTTGCCGGATTGTATCAATTTTTCGCGTTCTTCGGTGGATTGCGGCTGTACAAGTCCGCTTATATCTTTGAGTAAAATTGTTACGTCTTCAGTTTTGTAAGTGCTAAACATTTTTGCCTCCGACAAAAATAATTTTTTCGCAGCCGTGAATATTCAACGCGGCAACCAAATTCTTAACCGCGCCAATTTGAAAATTCGCCGCATCAGAAATCACAAAAACCGCGTCGTAATATTGGAGATTATAAATAAAAGTCGTCCGCGCAGAATCGTAAAAACTTTTGAGTTGATAACCTTCAGTAATTGGATAATTTTTTTGACTGCAAACGCCAATAGGACTTCTTGTTGTGGAATGAGTGAAAACTTTTGCGCCGCCGTTTTCCAAAATCTTTCCCGTAAGAATGGCGGGGAGCATACTTTCTTCAGTACCCAAAACTAAAATTGATTTTTTATCTTGAATTAAATTTGCAACTTCGCCGCCGAGTTTTTCCAAAGTTTTAATATATTCGTGAATGTTGACGCCAAAACGCGGATTAAATTTAAAATTCACGTTGCTAAAAGAAATTTTTTCAAGTGAAATTTTTTCAGAATTTAAAATTTTTGGCGCGGCAGTTTCAAAATTTGATACGTCAAAATTTTCTTCGCGCAGTTTTACCAAAAATTCGCAAGTTATTCCGTCCAATTCAAGCAATTTTTCATTTTCAGCAGTCAAGCGGTTAATAATTGACGCGGCTACAAGTTTTCTGCCATTCAAATTCGGATAAATATTTTTCAACTGCCGAATCATATTTCTAAGCGTTTTTCCTGTCGATAATTCATCATCTACAAAAATTATAGTTTCAGTGGCGTTAATCCAATCAGCCAAATTTCCGGCGTACAATTTTTGTTGCGGCGCGTGACTGTGTTCCTCAAGAAATTCTATAAAATTGCCGCCGAAATTTTCCCGCGTCGTTTGAATGTAAATGCAATTTTCCAAAGACGCGGCAACCATTGCGCCAATAGCCGTTGCAGTTTCAGCAAATCCAATAACCAATTTTGCGGCAGGATATTTTAAAGCAACTTTATCGCCCAAAGTTTTCATCATTTCCAGCGCGGCAGTTGGACTAACCGCCAAATGCTTGCCTTGTAGAGGATTTACCAAAAGATAAGCGCGTTTGTTATTGTTGTGGCGTTTGGCAATTTTCAAAACTTCATCAGCAGTAAAATTTTTCATTCGCTCACCTCAAGACAAATTGGCGTTTCAATGTTCGCAACTTTGCAGGAATTGTAAGGCGGATAAATCCAACTTTTATTTATTCCCAACAACTGATTTATCGCAAGGTCGGGAATGTTAATTTTGGAGCCGAGGCAAGACAACTGCAAGCCGCCGGACATACGCGGATTAATTTCTAAAAGATATGGCTTGCCGCCGTGCATTTTGAATTGAATATTTACCGGCACGGAAAAATTTAAATTGCTCAAAATTTTTTCTGAAATTGCCATAATTTCCGAATCAAAGCGAATTTCCGAGTATCTGTGATTAGTTTTGTAACGCGGAATTATAATATTGCCGTGCGCCGTGCTTAGACAATCCACGCTAATTTCTTGCCCGTTCAAATAAATCATCACAAGCAGAGGAATTTTAAAACTGTACTGCGACAAAATTTTTTTTGCGGTGTTGAAAGTAACTTTGGCGTTTGGCGTATTGTACAAGCCGCTTGCATTTTCCAAACTGTCATCAATCACGCGGAAAGTTACCGCGCCTTCATCTTTGACGAGTTTATAGCAAATTCGATTGTCGGCAGTTTTCAAATTTTTGTAAGCGCGTTCAAATTCTTCAATCGAATTGACAATTTCAAAATTCGGTACAATTTCGCGCAGTCCAATTTTTGAAATGTATTCGTAAGTTTGCACTTTGTCATCAAGAATTTTCATCAAGTTTGAATTTTGCCCGGTTAAAACTTTTACGCCGATATTTTCAAACTTTGAAATATTCGCCGCTATAGCCGTCAAATTGCGGCGCGGGACAAAAATATTTATTTCGTGTTGCCTGCAAAAATCTAAGCAGTACGAAATATAATTTTCTTCATCAATTTCAGTTGGTTCAATGTGCCATTCGTCGCAAACTTGCTTGTAAATTGCGTAATCATTTTTGTTTGTACCGACGAAAATAAAATTGCCGCCGTCCTTGATTAAATTTATCAAGTGGTAAGCGGTACTGAACCAGTGATTAAACCAAATTTTTGTCATTTTGTACCCCGTAAATTTCGCTCAAAATTTTAATTTTTTCAGCCCATTTGTAATGGCATTTCAATTCATTCATTCTGCCGGAAACTTTCGCCACGCCGTGAGAATCTGAAGTCCAATTCAAAATTTGTTCGGCGTCATTTAAATCTGATTGAGTAACTTTCAAGCTGTCAAAAATGTATGGCAACTGCGAAGGATGAATTGCACTTTTGCCGATAAAGCCGTTGAGTTTGTCCAAATTCAATTCTTTTTTCAAGCCGTCAGCCCACGCCAAATTTTTTTCGTCGCCAAAGTAATTCCAAACTGAACCGGCAACCACATAATCTTTTGAAAAAATTTTGAGGATACTAATCAAAATGTCACGTACAACGCCAATATCGTAAACCGTGTGATTGAAATTCCAACGCAAGCCGTAAATGTTGCTTAAATCGTTGACGCCCACGCGAATATTTAAAATAAAATCTTGGACGCTTTCCAAAAGATTTTTTATCTCAATCAAATTTTCAGTCTCTGCAATATTTTCAGTTTCAAAAATTGGCATAAAATACAGCGGCATTTCACGATTAAAATTTATTTCAGAAATTGCGTCAACGTAATTTTCGGCGTTATTTAAATCAAATTTCGGCAAAAGGTAACCTGTAATTATTTCGGTAAAGCTTGAAAATTTTTCGTGAATCGCTTGCAAATGTTGCGGCGAACGAACACGAATAAAAATCAGCGGCAATTTTTTATTCAAAGATTTTAAATCGTGCAAAATAATTTCTAAAGTTTTTTCAGCGTCAGAAAGTTTTTCATCAAGAACGGAATCTTCCAAGTCAAACGCTATTGACGTTAAATTTTTTATAGAATTATTTTTAATTTTTTCGACGATATTTTTTTGAAAGGCAGGCATATAAAGCAAGCCGCCAATTTTGTATTGTAAAAAATTTTTGTTTGTCAGAATTATAATCACCTTACTTTCAATTTTGACAAAATTTTAATACAGCTTTTTAGTTTTGTCGAATATAAAAAAGCCCGCCGATTTTTCCGGCGGAATTTTTAATTTATATTTTTAGCAGATTTACTTTATAACTTCTGAAACGTTCGGTAACGGTACACGATTTTTAAATTTTATGTCAACGCCGTCTCTTTGTGAAACATCGCCGCTCATAGATTTAATTTTTTTTGAATCAGGTTTATTTTTCCAATCCAAAATTAAATTCAATTCGTCCATAATTTTTTGCCACACTTCAAGCATTTCATTTTTTTTGATATGATTTTTGAAAGCGTCAAGATAATCTGTGGCGTCAATTTTTTTATAGGGATTTTTAAAGCCTTCAGAATCAAAAATTTTTGTGTAGGCGTCGTTATTTTCTACAAAAAGTCTCCATTCAATTTGAATACTGCCAAAGCCAAAAGGTTTTCCCATACCAATTTTGTAAGCGGGATTTTTTGCGCCGTTTAAATCAAAAATCATCAGCAACGCGCCAAGTTCAATCTCACTCAAATTTTGAAAACGAATTTTAGTTTTAAATTCGCCCCTAGAAATTGGCGTTAATTCTTTAGTTAAATCTCCGCGTTCATTTGGATTAGCTTTCCAGTTCCAAGTGTTATTGTGCCAATAAAGTTTGTAACCGCGCAGTTTAGGTCTATCTTTGTCCCAGTGCGTCAAATTTTCGCCGTCCTGTTGTACAAGATACAACTGATAAGAAGTAGGATTCGGCTGCATAAGTGGATGAGCGGCGGCAGTTTCCAACGTATCAATTTTAGAAATTGGCGTGGCGTCTTCAAATGCAACACGGCTAGCCCAATTTTCTTTCAAGCCAAAAACTGCGTCCGTAAAATCTATAATTTTTTCGTTTTGCAATTCTTCAGGTACAGCAACGCCAATAGAATTTTTGTAAGGAATTCTGAAGCATTGCCCGTGCCCAAACGCCGTAACTTGCCCATCTTCCTCCAAATAATGACAAGGTATCAAAGTTTCAACGTCATCAGGAAGTTTATCTTTAAAAAATTTTTTAAGTTGCTCATGGTGTAAAATTCCTCTGTCTTTGAAAAGGTTAACGCCGCGCCGGTTTCTGTCGTGTTCGTAGGATTTTAAAACATCGTCCGGCAATTCAATTCGTTTGCTCCAATCCACATAATCAAGTTTTACAAAACGAATTATTTGCTTGCCGTAATTTAATTCTGCATTTTTTTTAGCAATTTCTTCAGCAGTCAGCCCTTTCAAACTTTCACGATATTTTTCGTATTGTTCCCGAGTTAATAAATTTTCGTGGTTATTGGGTTTTCTATCAGTATCAGCCCATTGGTTGCCGGTTAAAATGTACGCCCGCTTTTTTTTCAAATCCCAATAAACGCAAGAATCCTTAAATTTAACAGGGCGATATTCATTTTGAAAATCTTTAATCATTATAAAATCGTTTTTGCGTTCAATGTTTGGTTTCAGCGGCGCAATAAAATATTTATTTTTATCGGTTTTAATAAGAAAACCGGGACGCGCATTTTTGCCTTTATCGCCTTCCATTCGTGCCTTGTAAGTTGCGCATAAATCTTCCATCCACTTTGGAGAGCCGCTGGGAGCCATCAAACAGCGAAAATAAATATGTTCGTCGTTAAAATCTTCGCCTTTACCTTGAGACTTTGTACCGCCACGAAACGCGCTACAAGTTACAATTTTAAAAATATTTTTGAACATCCCACGAAGGGAACTTCCTGGAATTATAAATTTATCTTCTCCTGCGGGCGAAAAACTATTTTTGCCGTTACCGCCAATAAAAAGCGGCGTTAAAGTTTTAATTTCAAGTTCAATTTCTCCGCTGATTTTTTCGCAATTTTGAATGTGACTTTTGAAAGCGTCAACGGCAATACTTTCAATTTCTGAAGGCAAAATTTTTTCAGGCAACGAAACAAAATTGTAAGGCGCAGTTGCTTTTTCGTTATTCAACGGACGATCTGAATTTTTCGGCTTACCGTGATGGGAATTATTGCCGCTGTGATTAGTGCGCTGATTATTGCCCTGCCTGTCATTGCGATTGTTAAAATTTTTGTTATCGCCACGTTGAGAATTTTTTTGCTGATTATTTCCAAATTTTTTGCCTAAGTCATCAAGTGTCAAAGTTTGTCTAGCCAATTTCAGCACCTTCTTCCGCCGGTTCAATCGCAACAAAACGATAATCAGAATAGCCGCAAAGTCCCGTTGTTTCGTGACTGTAAATGTAATTGCGCGTCAAAAGTCCGTACCATTTAGCATTTTTATTTTCGCAGGGAATTTCCATATAAAGTTTGCGTTGCTTGTCCAAAAGTTTTATAAAACCGTCAGCCGCGCAGGATTTTTCGCCCCAAAATCTTGAAAAACTATCTGCGTAAAAATTTTTATTGCCTTCAGTTTCAGTAATGTAACGCCCACGCAATTTATTTTCAATTCGCTTTAAGTGCAATTCTGCAGTTTCGTTAAAAATTCGGCACTCTAACCAATATTGCGGCGTAATATCTGAACGCGCTGAAAGTTTTTCGCCGTCAAAATTTCCCCAAACAATATTTTGAATTTGCCACGCTACAAAAACTGCGCGAGTATTTTTAAATTTTTCTTTAACAAGATTTTCAATTTTATTCAAAGAAATTTCGCAAGTTGCAGTTTCAGAAACAATTTCACACGGGCAAATTTCTAATCCAACTTTTTTTGCAATTTCCAAGCCGCTCATTTAGATTCACCCCAATTCTTGACAGATTCGGCAATTTTTGAAAGTTTATCCGCGTTGCCGTCAATAATTTTGCCGTTTTCGCCGAGTTTGTAAGTTACGCCGTTAAAATTTATTTCGGCTGAAATTCCCGTAACAGTGCCGCGTCCAATGCACTTTTCGCCGCCAATCGCAACTTTGCCTAACCATAAATCGCGCAATAAAAATATCGCCAATCCTGCCTCAAAAGTTTTGGCGTCGGTAATTTCAAAATGAATCTTTAAAGTTGGCGCGTCGCTTTTCTGATAGACCGGCTTAGTTTTAAAAAGTGCGCCCAGCAAAGTGCCGCCGGTAAATCTGTCAATTTTATTGCGGGCGTGTTCAACTTCAGAAAAATTTTCCGGCTCAATGTAACTTTCAGAAACGATAAAGCGGCTTTTAATTTTTTCTTCGCCTTCAGAATAGCCCATTAAATTATTTAATAAATTTGCGTTCAGCCTCAATTTTTGAAAAATATACTCGGCGCGGTGGCGAAAAATTCCTTTCAAACTTGTACCGGGTATTACAAAATCTTTCAAACTTTTTAAACTGACAGCGGAAATATTTTTCTCCTTGTCTTCTGCGGTAATTTCGTAATTGCGAATAATGAACGAAGAATTAAATTTAAACTTCGCATCAACAATAAAATTTTTAGTGTCGGCAGAAATATTTTGTGTAACGGGCGAAATTTTATCAGAGGCGGGTTTATCAGTAAGCCACGCGATAACGTCGGCTTTTTTTGTGAAGTCGTAAAATTCGGCGTTGAGACTTTTAACCTTCGCAAGTCCAAAACCTTTTGAAGTCAACGCGCCAAGTCGAATACCATTTTCAAGTTTGCCCAAAATTTCGGCAACCGTCTTTTTGATTTTATCAATTTCGGAAAAATGGCAACCACGCAAATTTATTAACATTCGCAATTCGCCATTTGCACCGCGTTCAACTGCCTCATAATCGTATTTCCCGCCGTCAACGCCCGTACCTGTCAAGCCGTCGATTTTTACGCCGTCACGGGAAATAATTTCGCCGCCGCTAAGTGCAATATCTTCAATCTGAATTGCGCTTTGAAATTCTTCTGCGTCGCCGAAAAGTTTTTTGAAAACTTCAGAGCCGCTAAAATCTTCGCGCAGGACTCCGCAAATTGAAGTTCCGGGTATAAACGGCACGCCATCTTGATTTTTCAGCACGTGAATATCTTTGAAGTTGTCGGAAGTTTCGCCCGCGCCGTCGCCAATTAAAAGCGGTGACTCTAAAACTAAATCGCCTGTAATTTTAATTCTTCCAATAATTTGAGAATCAGTCAATTTCATCGCCGCCTTTCGTAGCCGCAATTTTCCGCGCAAATCTCAAAAAGTGTTGCAGATACTCAAAACAAAATCTATCTGCAAAATTTTCAGCATTGAAATCAATTTTATCAAAAAGTTTTTCATCGCCAATAGAAAATTCTTTATCTTCGTAAGGCAAATTTGCATTGGCGGTAAAAATATCATAGAGCGTTTGATCTTTTAAAGTTTGATCTTTTAAATAAAGATTTTTAAGATTATCTTGAAATTGTGTACCGTCTTTACTTGCGGCTAAAATTTTTTCTTTGAAATTTTGCCGAGTATTTTCTGTGCCGACGTTTGCAAGAATGTTATTGAGTCTTGAAAAAAAGTGCGTAAAATTACCGCGTTGAAGTTGAGAAGTTAAAGTTTTGGCGTCTTCGTGCGCGTAAATTCTCAACTGTTCCAAATATTTTTCAAGCAGAATTTTTTGAGCAATTTCTTTTGTTTCATCTGAAAAATCTTTGACTTCGTCGAATTTATTTTTTTCGAGTTTGCCAACTTCAAATTTTTCTTGTGACTTCCAAAATCTAAGCTGCCCAAAACCTTCTTCAGTACGAACGCCAAAACCGCTGTAAATTTTTTCGTGCAAAAGTTTTTTATCTGCGTCAGTCAAATTTTCAGTTCCAATTTCAAAAACTGTACCGGCGGCAAGGGCTTGAACGCGCGGGCGTTTCATTCCCCATTTCATTACAAAATTTTCAACTTCAACGCCTGCCGCAAAAACTTTTCCCAGTGTGAAATTTGCGCCCAATTTGTCAATAACTTCAGCTTGCAAAATTTTTTCCGCACTTATGAAATTATCGTCCGCAGAAATTAACGGACTTTCAAGCCGTAACTGAACCTCCCACGACTAAAGTCGCGGGGTTCTGGGGAACTTACGCTCCCGTTTAAGAAGTTTGATAGTCAAGCTATCCTTATTCTTATAGGCGTGTCCATTTCGCCTCTACAGTATAGCCCCTCTAGGAACACAACTTTACTTTTTCTAAGAATATTTAACGCTCCGTTTACATCTGCATTGAATTTGTAACCGCTTGCTGTCTTGTACATTCCTCTACAAATTCGTTTGCCGGAAAAAATATATTGTTTAGGATTATCTTCGTTGTATACCGGCAACTCGTCTTTATCCCAAAAACTTGCCTTTGATGTATATGATTCTTCCTGCTCAATATATTTAATTCCGTAGAGTTTGCAAAGATACTGCAGTTTGTCCCGTAACTTTCCAAACGGTATATTGACAAAGTTTTGATTGTTTACTCTGCCAATATCGCTGTTACGCTGAAATGTCACGTTATAACCGCAAACAAGCGTCCCAATATTATTCGCTAAACAGTAATTGATAATTTTTCGTGCCGCCTTCGCCATATAATCATTTACACGGTTATTTCTTTTCCGCGCTAATTCATTCTGCCGATTAGTACACTTTTTACCGAATTTCTGTTTATCTTTAATGCTCTGCAATCTGGAGTTTTCTTTGTTGTACCACTGATTGACAGATTTTAACCGCCGCCCGTCAACTATGAAGGCTTGCCCCGTATTTGTTGCACAGGTTGTAAGATTGTCTATTCCAAAATCTATTGCTATTGCTTTTTGTTCGTCTAAATTTCTCTGTTCTTCAACTACCTCGTAGGTATATTGAATTTCAAAGAACCTAGCCTTAGCCTTCGGAATTATCCTTATTTCTTTAACCTTTTTGCCTTCAAGTATTGGCGGGATATTGATTGTAACTTTCTTATGTTCCTTGCCGTAACTTTGCGAATACGGGATTATAAGTTGGTTACCTTTCAACCGCACAAAACCTATTATCAGTGTCGTGAAACCGTCTTTCGGAAGATATTTTGGCAACTTTACTGCTTTAAAGGAATACTTACCTTTTTTGGCAAGTCCCAAAAGTGCGAAGAATGACTGAAACATTCCGTCTACTTCTTTCATTGTCTGTTGAGCCATATTGGAATTTAACTCCTTGTAATTGGGACTTTCCTTTAACAGCGCATAGTTTTTTTGGTAATTCAAATATTTACCTTCCTGAAAAAAATATTGCCGGACGTTGTAAATTGCCTCGTTCGCTAAATTCTTTGCGATATGTGACAACCTTTTTATGTTTCTATAATCTTCCTTTGAAAGTTGTTTCACTTGTTGCTTTACAGTCAAATACATTTTTCTCACCTCACTTTCAAGGTAAGTTGAACATATTTTACTGTAAATTTCAATCCTTAGTAAAAATATTTAGACACGCTTTGAACCCTTTGACTTTAACCATTTTAGAGGTCTCGTTCACACCGGCTCGCTAGTTCCGGCGCAGTTCTCTTATGAACTTCCTGTACTTTCATACAGGCACAGACTATATCTCGTCCTTCACCATTACGTGTTAAGGTCTGCCCACTTCCAACCGCTTGGTTGTACTTACCTCAGGAGTAATAGTCGTTGAACCTTCCGCTATTCACGGCTTGGCTGCTGATTATCCATTTTTTAGCGTTTAGGATTTAACCTTGCGCCATCTACTGAATTTTTTCTGCTTTCGCCACGTTCGCACTTGCGCTTGTTTCATCGCTATGCTTTAGTTTCAGTAGCTTTAGGATATTCCAGCAATTCAGGCAGTAGAGGGAGTTTGTGAAACTCCACTACGTACAAATTTCTCTATACGCTTACTGGTTGCGGCGTTTCATCTCACGACTAAAGTCGCGAGTGTTCACGCCGCTATCAATAAATTTTTTTGCCCAAATTTTGAGTTTCAATTTTTTCAATACTTCCAAAAGTAAATTTGCAGTTGCCGTATTGCGTAAACTTTGAACGCCCAAGCCGCGTCTCAAAATTTTTATTTTCAAGGTTCAAATCTTTCAAATCATCTTCCGCGCCTAAAATCTGCCCGAAAAAAATTTGTCCTTCGTCCAACGCCTCGTAGTTATAAATGTGTCCTTCCTCACTTTTGCCGGAAATTCTTTCTTTAGGTTCACTGCGCGACATATGCATAAAAATATTTTTTTGAATCGACGTATTAAAAATTTTATCGCCGTCAACAATCCCGTAACCGCGCAAAGATTTATAACCGGCGGGAGTTTTATTAACCGTCATTAAATCTAAAATAGTATTTTCGCCTTTAGTGCCTTTCTTGCCGCGTTGAAGTGAAAGCGGCAATATAAAACTGCGCTTATTGTCAATGGCGGGCGTTGCTGATAAAAATTTTAAACCGCCGTAAAATAATTTTTGAAAAGTTTCATCAGCGTGGGCAGTATCGCCTAATTTTTTTTCTTGTACGTAACGTGCGCCCAAAATTCCACGAATGGCAGAGCCGCTAATTTCGTCGTGACTGCCCGTCATCAAAGTTGAATTGCTTGCCGCAGAAATTACTACAGGCGATAACGTTTCAATTTTAAATTCAAGTCGATACATTTTCACGCCCCCTTTGCAATTTCTTCAACTGAAATTTTTTTGTCCAAAGTTATTTCGCAGGAAATTCTACCAAAGCCACGATTTCTTTTTGTACCGGCGAAAGTCAAATTTTTTATTGCCAACGCAATTAAATTTAAAACTTCGTCAGTATGATTCAAAATTTCAAGCTTGCCGAAAAATTCTGTACCCGCGTTTAAAACGTTCAAATTGTGCAACGAGCCTTTCTTTGCAATTCCGTTTTCTAATTCTGTTTGGTAACGAATTGAAGTAAAAGTTTTCAGCACGTCCGCAGGGCGGAATATCGCAGGATATTTTTTCTGTAAAAATTTCCAATCGGCGCAAAGTTTCTGATAGTCTTTAAGATAAAAATTTGGCACAATAATTTGAGCCGCTGAAACGTTGCCCGCGTCATCTGAAAATTTATGAAAAAGACTTTCGGGATTTGCCAATTTTTCTTTATTCATTCCTGCAAGCTCAAACATTTCATAAACTTCAACCGCACTTTCATAGAGCAAGCCTTTAAATCTTTTGGCGGGGAAATACGGCAAGCCAAAGGCGTCGTGAACTATTTCGGCGTCCAAATTTACATCAGCTTGACCTGAACCCAAATGCAACGGCGATTCAATTTTTATGGTAACTGCAAACTCTGCCATTTTTCTGCCACCTCCGGCGAATAAAAATCCATTAACTCTATTGCGTCAACGTATGGTGTGCGTGGCGAATTTTCTTCGCTCCAAAGTAAATCTTTTATGCAATTTTTCCAATCTTCCACGAATGGCAATTTTTGTCCTTGAAGTTCCAACTGCTGTAAAAATTTTGCCGTGTCGTCTTTGCCACGCTGTAAAATTCCGCGCAATTCTTTAATTTTGCCGTGAGCCATTGTTCCTTTCGGCGGTTGCGGTTTTTTGTAATTCAAAAATTGCGTCGTGCAGGATAACAAATTTTCAATGTTGTAGCGGGATTTATTTTTGTTGCAAACTTGATAAGGACCAAAATGCAAATTGCCGCGTGTGCCGGTATATTCGCGCTGTCGAATTTGCTCAAGCGTTGGAGCTTGTTCGCCGTGTAATATCGCAAAGTCCAGCCAACTTGTACAGGATTTTAAATCATCTGCAGTCAAATTTGTTTTGTCATTAAAATCTTCTGGCAAAATTGCACGCATAGATTTTTTAGCGGAGTCACAAAGTTGCTCGGCAAGTTCGTAACCTCTAAAAAACGGGTACGCCGTCGGCAAAATTGCAATTCCCGCGCAACAATCCATTTTACTTGCCGCGTCTTGCGTCGTACATTCCGGCGAATTTTCGGTTGTTGTCTCGTTCAAACTTTCCATTAAAGTTTTTGTAAAAAGAATCGCCATATTTGCGGGACAAATAAAAGTTACGTCGTCGCCGCCAAGTATCAGCGGACGTATTGGCAATATTTTTTCATTTTTAAAATTTAAAATATCTGCGAAAAGATTTTCATTTTTTGCGGCAATAATTCTACGTAATAAATCAGCAAACGCGCCTTCAGTTTTGCGGCGAATTTCCCTTGAAAGTTGGCGGCGTTCAGTTAAATTTTGACAACCTCTAAATTTTACGCCCATATTGTTGCCGTCAACGTGAATTATTGCAAAATAATTTTCGCCGTCTTTTTGCCCCAATTCGTCAACTTTTGTTGGAAATTCATACTCATCCATTTTCACGGAAGATTTTTTTACTTTAAAAATTTCGTTGAAACGTTCCTTCAAACTTTTATTGGCGTCATTTGCCATATCAGCTTTAACCGCCGTTTCTTGTGAATAAAATCTAACTTCGCTGTTGGCGTCTTCTTTTGGGCGGACGATAAATTTTGTATCGCAGAAATTAGCCGCCTCGCCGTTTATTTCGCAACTCAAAGTTAAGCCGCTGTAAGGAACATTCACGGCAGGGAAAATACTATTTTGATTCTTTTTCAGTTCGGTATAAAGTGGAGTCATATCTAAATTGCCGTCTGTAACATTCAATTCGCCAAACGCCACGCCAACTTTTAAACCCGGTCGAGTTTCCAAAAGTTTCAATGTAAATTTTTGTACAACTTCACGGCGTTTATCTTCTTCATCGACCTTAAACAAAATTAAAGCGTTACCGCCGCCAATGTACGCCACGCAACAACTTTTCATAGTCTCCCACGCCGCTATTTCATCTTGTTTAGAATCCCACGCCGTATCTTGCGCCGATGAAAAATTTTCATTTGGAAAAATTTCTTGCAACGTTTTTACCAAAGTATCAAAAAAAATTCTGTCTACAATGTACGACGCGCCTATATTTGTTCGCAGTAAATTTCCGGAATAAATATATCGCTGAATTGAGCGCGTATCAAAAAGTAGTGCGTTAAATTTTATATCTGCCATAATCTTCCCTCCTTAAAAAATTTTTTCAACAGCAATAGGAATATTCCTGCAAACAACAAAACGCCTTTTCAACCGCAATTTCTATGATATAATTAAAAAAAATTAAATTGAATCAAGGGAGGTTAATTGAATGAAAAATATTTTGTTGCTTTTTCTTAGCGATGTGAAAGTGGATAAAAATACTGGCATTGTAAGTACGGCTACTTACTCAAATATTAGCAAAAATGAAGACGAACGCACAACTGAAACTACAAATGAATCTGCCGTGCGCTACCTTGCCAAAATTAAGAACGCGCCGCCGGATAAAATTTTTTATTTTGCCTCAAAAACAGTTAAAGCCCCTATCAAAAATTTTACAGTAGACGGCAAAGAAATTTCACACGTCAAATATTTTGAAAATCGTATCAAAAACGATATTGTCGGCAATGATATTGAAAAAGTTATGGAACCGTGTGAATTTGATGAAGATGCTGCCATGTCAAAAACAATGGATACTGTTATTGAAATGGCGTCGAAAATTCAAGCATACGTTGAAACTGAAAAAAATGATAAAGTTACACTGCACGTTGATATGACGGGCGGTATGCGTCACGCCTCTTTGATGATGTTGGTTATTACGCGGCTGATTCAATATTCCGGCGTTAAAATAGGATATATTTTATATTCCAATTTTCATCGTGGTATTGTTGAAGAATCAAACGACATTTATAATTTGTTCGATTTAATTTCTGGTGCAGAAGAATTTGTAAGATTCGGTAGTGTTGAGGCGATACAAAGTTATTTTGAAGGAAAAAAAGACGTTCCAGGCGTTTTGAAAAATTTGTTAGACGCAATGAAAAAATTTGCTGATGCTATAAAAATTTCCCGCCGCATGGAATTTCAAAAAGCATTGGAAGGACTCCAAACAGCTTACAAAAAATTTAACGAAGAGGCGGGAAATATTTCTTCGCTGAATTATAATTTGATGCAGCAGATGAAAAGCCGTATAATTCAAGAATACTCCACACTTTTAACCAATAAAGCTGACGATTATATTTCAATTATTGATTGGTGTTTGGCGCATGGATATATTCAACAATCTTTGACGCTTTACACAGAATGTTTACCATATATGCTTATTACCAAAAATGCAGTTATAGACGTGGAAGAAAATTTGAAAAATGCTGTAATTAACCAAGCCGAAAAAGACAGAATGAACCGCGAATGGGAATATTTGTTGCTTAATGAATCTGATCCAGAAGGCTACCCAACAATTTTTGAAACTTATAGAAATTTTATTAACCAAGTAAAATCTGCCATTGTTTTAATTAAATCCAATCAACCCTATATTGACGACTTCAACGATGACAAGCGTGAAGATTGGATTTCTCAAGGAATAATTTTCTGGGATTTTGATGAATTTAAAAATCTTTTGCAAGACTTGCAAACATTAAAATCTGTTCCGAATTTAGCGGCTGATTCTGATACTGTTGCCGAAAATCTTACAACGCTTTATTCATTCTGGAATTTTATACCGAAAGATATTTTTGCAAAGCCTGTCGCTGAAAGAGTTGACGAAATATTAAACGCATTTGCTCCAATAAACCCCGACAATTTAAGAAAAACAAACAGCAACACGCTTATAACTCACTACATGATAATAAACAATATGCTTAAACTGAAGGTTGACGAAGAAAAAATCTTGCCAATTATCGAACGCTACTTCATTATAAAAGTTGAAAGAAATGACATTGCACATGCTCGACTTATGCCGAAAGAAAAATCAAGCGATTCAAATTTAGAAAAAACTCACGCCGAATTTTTAAAAGACTATATGCAACAAGGGCTTGATGAATATTCCGAGATTATCTAAAACTTTAAACGCGATTAAAAAATATTTTCCAATAAAAAAACCGCTTTTAGCGGTAATTTTTTTGTCTTGTTCAAATTATTTCTACAACAAAATTGCTCTGCTCATTTTTTCAAGTATTTCTAATTTGTCAGCAGAATTTTTTGCAACGCTGTCAATCAATTTTTGCCAGCCGTCAAAAGGCAGTTGCATTGATTTAATATTAACTTCAGCAAAATATTCGTTCAAATAATTTTTGATTGTCTGTATAATTTCATCAGCTTTTTTGACGTGGTTATTTTTTTCAAGTGTCAACAGATAACTTGCCAACATAACGAGACGAAACGCCGCCGCGTTTGCATTAACTGAAACATTTCCGGCAATTTCTGAATCAACGCCGCGCAGTGCTGCCAAATATAACTGCATTGTAAGTGAACTATCGCCCAAAATATTAAAGCATTCTCCCATCTTAATGAATGTAATATAATCTGGATATTCCGGCGATTCACCAATTTTGTTGCGGTAATTCAAAAATTCTTGCCTTGAAATTTCTATGACGTGTTTGGCAATTCCAAAATATTTTTCGTCATTGGATTTAAGCAGACGTTCGGAAAATTTGGCAAAGTGATACCAATCAAACGCAGAAAAATTTTTAAACTGTTCAGCTGTAGGATTTTCAAACGAAATATTCAAACCTTTATCCAACATTTCGCAAGCAGTTTCAAAATTGCCAACTTCCGCCTCAATTTGCGCCAAAGTTTGATATGTTCTCATTTTATCTGAAGTACGAGTAAAACCATTTAACGCAATTTCTGAACAATTTCTTGCAAGTTCCAAATTTTTATGGGAATTATTCAACGTAAAATAACAAGTCAACGCAAGTGAACCGCAAAGGCGGAAATATTGATCTTTGTAAATTGTAAAATTCGTGCCATTTTCGGCGTTAAATTTATTCAAAGGTTTAAGCAAATTGTCAAGCAAATCTAAAATTTTATTGCCAAGCTCCAAACTTTCCTTATAATCAAAAGTATCCTGCAGATGAACTATCATTCGGTTAATATAAATTATGTAAAGCTCCAAGTTGCCGCCGGATTTAATGGCGGGAAGGCAATCATTTTCAGCAATTCTGCGGAATTGTTTAACCTTGCCCAAATGTGTAATAGCAGTAAGTTTATAAAGGCGCAAATTAGCAACAAATTCGTTTAAACATTCGCCGAGAGTTTCTTTATCGCCGCCGATGAATTTCATAGTTTTATCAATCAGCGCAATAACTTCCTCACTGTTTCGATAAACATTCAAAAGACGTTTCAAAAGTTGCCCGTAATGTGCAAGTACAATTTCTTTTTCGGCGGTAGGCATACGCTTAATCGCAAATTTGAAATTTTCGCTGAATGTTTTATATTCGTCAGTATCTTTATCAGTACCCATTGCGTAAAAGAGAGCCATACTATAATTGCCGTCCGCCATATAACGTTTCAATCTTTCAACGTTCGGTTCTTCCGCAATTTGGTAAATGTGAAATTTTTTCGCGCACTTTTGATATTGTTTTTGCAAACTTCCTTTGAAAGTATTTTGGGTAAAGAAAGTATTGCTTATATAATCGCTCAAAACAAGCAATTCATTTTCATGATCGTTATCCGTCCTTAAAGTAACGCTGAAATTATTTTTGAATGAATATTGCTCCCGAACTTGCGCCATTGCCATATATTTATCAAATTCCGCCTTAATATCTGGGAGCTGTATATAAAAAGTTTTTTTGGTATGTTTCTTTTTTTCAAATTCTTCTTCGCGTGCAATATCTCTTCTTCCGCCAACAGTTACAGTCAGATGAAAATTTTTTTGAAAATTACAATCTTGAATCAGCTTTACAAGACCATCTACCAAAAACATTATATAAGTTGTCGTTGAATCGTGGATACGCACTTTTTCAGATTGACTAAAAACTATTGGAATAAATCCATACTTGTCTGTTGTTATGGCGTTCAACATTTCAAGTTTGATATTGGCTTTCAAATTTTTTTCTTCTGGTGTATTGCCGGGAAATTCTGTTGCATGCTTGAAATTGAAACGTCCATAATCGGGATTATCTTTTATATAGTCGTTGCGTACTGTAGAAATTATTTTTTTAGCGGTATTTAAAGCTTGAATTTCATCATAGCACAAAACGCCGCCAATCAGCGAATTATTTTTGTTGTCGTCGTTTTCGTTAAAATCGCCGCTTTCATCAAGGTACAAGTAATAGCGTCCACTCTTACTTTCGGGAAGTTCAACCATTGTAACGCCCTCCAATCAATAAAATTTTTTTCAGTTTAACGAAATATCTGTAGGCTGTCAATTTTTTTATATTAAAAATCTTGTCAAATAGCGACGCCGTATCTATACTATTAGAAATTAAATCGAAAAGGAGTTGATTTTATTGGGAAGTATCAAAATAGCTAAAGAATTGGTTAAAAATGATAAAGATTCAACTGATAGAAAAGAAATTTTTGTAGATCGTGAACCTCAAAGAAAAATTTTCCGGAAAAATATTGGAGCTATTGGCGAAGGTAGCCAATTACTTTACTACGCGGGCGCGGGCGGAGTCGGCAAAACTGCTTTAATTCGAGAACTTGAAAAATACGTGAACAGTGATTCCAGTAAAAGCTTAAATTTTAAATCTGTCAGTTACGATTTTACTTTTGGAACGGAAATGTTGACAGTATTAAATGCGTTGAAAAAATTTTTGACTGATAATTGTGAAGGAATAGAATTTACACTTTTTGAAAGAGGTTGTTTCAGCTATTACAATAAGTGTGGCAATGAATCCGGCAAAGATCAGATAAAAAAAATCTGGAACGAAGGCAAATATTTCAATAAAAATCAAATCCGCCAAAAATTGGGTATGCTCACTCAACAATCGTACAATGCAAGAAATGTCGATAGATTTATTGATGAAAGTATTGACGCGGTAGAGTATATGGCTGAAAGTATACCGATGTTTAGATTGGTTAAAACTGCCATTAACTTTTTAGATGAGCGTATTGCTGATATTAAAAACATTAGATTTGAAAATGATGAATCTTATAGAAAATTTATGGACGAATTGGAAAAAAGAGAAAAACATTATTCAGCTGAAGCGATTAAAGAATATTTGCCGACGCTTTTTGCTATGGATATTTCGTATTGGCTTAAGCAAAATAAAAAGTATATGGTAATTTTCCTTGACACCTACGAACAATTAACCGAAGACGAAAAAGGCGTAAAACGCCACGAAAAACTTATTTACGGAAATAAAGATGTTCCCGTTGATTGGTGGATTGAAGATTTATTACTGAATACAGAGCGCGTTGCGTGGGTTATTGCCGGACGTGGTGAAGTAGAAAAAATTGGCAAAGACATTACACTTAAGGCAAAAAAAGATATTTTTCAGTTAAAGTCTCTGGAAAATAATTTTGTTGACGAATTTTTAAAATTAGCCGAAATTGAAGATTCTAAACTGCGCGAAGGTATTATCAAACTTACAAGAGGTTATCCTGTTTATCTTGCTGCTTGCGTCGATACATATAGAGCAATTATCGCCAAAAGTGAAATTCCTACCATTGAAGACTTTGGCAAAAAACGTGAAACTGTTATAAATCGCTTGCTTGCCTACATGGACGAAGGCGCAAGAAATATCGTCAAGCGTCTTTGTATTTTGGGCAAATGGACAGACGACTTTGCAATGCGTACATTTAGTATTCTTCACGAAAATAATCGTGACACCTACAATCGCGTTAAAAATCTTTCGTTTGTTTCGGAACAGAATGAAAAAATTTTCGCCTTCGATAGAAGTATTCAAAAAATTTTATTCGATCATTTGTTAAAGAATGAGCCGGAACTTATTTTTCAGACACGTGATGCCGTCTGTCAATTTTTAAAGAGTGCTTTTTACAACGTTGATGCTGAAGAAAATCAAAATATCACTAACGAAGACAGAGTTTTATTTTTCAAGTTTTGGGCAGAAATTATTTTGCGTACTACCCAAAACGCCGAATATCTTATGAAACAGTACGCTGATAATTTAGAGCCGGTAAGCGTTTATTTAGATGATACTGTTACCGAAGAGGTGACATTTCAATTTAAGGACAGGATAGAAAAAAAATTTGGAAAAGAAAATATTCCTTACGCATATTTTGAACATTTGTTCGCGCAGGTAAAATTTTCAGATGGCAATGACATATATATTAAAAAACTTTCACAAGTTGCTTATGAAAAAATTGCAAGTGAATCGAACGTTGCAAGATTGAAAAATTATTTTACAGCCGGATATTACAGTATAGCCCTCTTTTACGCAATGGATACTGATAAAGATACTGATGAATATAAAAATTTCAGCGAAAATTTTAAACTTGCAATTAAAAATATGCCTACGTCTGAAAAAAAATTGGTTATTGCTTATTATGGACGTATTTTAAAAACTCTTTTGAACGTATACAGAAAAAGCAATAAAGTTATCGCTACGGTTGACCAAACTATAGATTTTAAAGAATGTTTCGGCGAAAGTGCAAATGAATTTGTTGCCAATCTTTTGCTTTACAAATTATCGGCGATGAATCATTTGGGCAAGATTGTAGAATTTCATCAAATTTCTACAGAATGTTCTCAAGCCGTTAAAGCCGCCGGTAATTTTGAACTGAATGTAATTTATATCAATCTCATGGTAGTCAATTTACAAGATGTTTTTGATTACGCAGAAAGTTTAAAACTTGGAAACAGAGGTATTGATTTAATTGAAAGTACGAATTTTTCAGTTTATAAAGACCAATACTTCCGCCTTTGCGGTTCACTTGTGCAGACTTGTTATCTGACGCTGAATAATTCCACAGAAAATTTGAAATTTGCAATGGAATATTCGGACGCTGCAATAAATGGCTTTACTCGTACTTTTGATAAAATGCGTCAATATCAACTTCGAGCGCAGATTGAGGCAGAAGTTGGAGAATTTGAAACTGCTTTCAAAATGTTGGATAAAGGCTTGAATATTTCGTTAGAAAATCCTCAATCAGAGCATTTTAAAAATTTCCTTGATTATAGTTGGAATTGGTATCACTTTGCCAAATTTTCCGAACGTCTGCTTAAATCCAATGACGAAACATATTTTGAAATTGCCAAACGTGCTATTGAAACTGCCAAAGACGAATTTTTAAATTATCAAAACAAAATTGGTAAAGTCCCTGAGCATCCTGTTTATATTACCTTTAGCAAAATGGGAACGTGTTTTGATATTTTAGGCGATACGTCGTTGGCAATAGATTTACATTTGGCGGCAGTGCGCGGCGTTGATTCAGAAATTGCCGGAAATATTTCAGTTAATGCAAACGCGGCGGCTTTTCGTCTCGTTATGTTGGCAAGTTATTTGTTGACGCTCGAAAAAAATAACAATCGCCAAAAAGCTGATGACGTTATACAGAAACTTAAAAATTATTTAGACGAATATTTTACTCAAGTTAATATTGGATCAATGAAAGTTCCTTTTGACGGCTGGCAAGATTTGATTGACAGCGTTGAAAAAAATTCTGCTGACAAATTAGAACTACTTGAGAAAATGAGCAGGGCAATTTTATTGTAATATCGAAGTCTGCGGCGTGAAAATTTTTCTTGCCAAAAATGAAAAAATCAATTATACTAGGCAAAGTAAAAATCCGCGCCGCGGGCGTTGTAACGCCGTTTGTAGCACTTTTGGAGGTGAATTTGTCTTGAAATTGTCAGAAAATAATTTCCGCGCCGCAAAGTGCCATTTTAGCCCGCATTGTAAAGCCGTTTCTAAGGCTAGGGTTTGAAAGTATTGTCTCCGCAAGGAGTCTGAAACCCCGCAAGGGGTCGGAAACCATGACATCCTTCGTTTTCGACGCTTGAAAAACCATAGTTTGAAAGTATTGTCTCCGCAAGGAGTCTGAAACGTCATCCCCGTTATAACGACCCGCTTGTACGGCATTACGAACGGCGGTTTGAAAGTATTGTCTCCGCAAGGAGTCTGAAACACTGCAAAAGCACGTTCTGGACATTCGATTCTTTTCGCAAGTTTGAAAGTATTGTCTCCGCAAGGAGTCTGAAACTTAACGTGCTTGCTGATATTTTCGTAAGGATTTTCAATCCAGTTTAAAAGTATTGTCTCCGCAAGGAGTCTGAACAAAAAAATAACCGCTCGTAATTGAGCGGCTTTTTTAGTTTAACCGTTAAATTTCAAATTTATGGCGCGGTATTTTTCTTCCCAAATAAATTACTGAAAAAATTTCTTATTGTTGCCAGTAAGCCTTCATCAGCAGATTGTTTTTCTGTAGGCGAAATTTCTACTTTTGAGGAACGCGGCACTTTTTTTGAAGATTTATATTTTTTCATTGAAACTTTAGAAAAATTACCTGCGCGACGGCTTTTTAAATTTTCCTGCGTATAAATGTTTAAATTCGGCGGCAGATTCTCCAGCCTTTTATATTCAACGGCTTCTATTGGAATTAAAATTGTATCGTTAATTTTGTAAGTCAAAATAGTTTTGCCGGAAAATGAAAATGGCGCAGACTCCGCAATATTTTTCAGTTTATCATCAAGCAATTTTCTACATTGTTCAGCTATAGAAATAAAATCTTGCTTAACGTGCGTTGCCGAATTGTAGTAGCCGTGAACAATGTTAATTTGCTGATTCAACGTCTTTAAAATTCCCTCTGACTTTTTCAAACTGTTACCGATTCTTGAAATAATTTGGCAAAGTTTATTTTTGATTTTAATTTTGTTGTCGTCTGAAATATGACTTTCAACAGCATATACACCATTTTTTACAGTGGCTTTTATTTTAAAGCCGAGAAATTCTGAACCTTGCGTCTTGAGATTTAAAATTTTTGATTTTTCGGGTGATACATTCAAATTCAGATTTTCTTTAAGCCAAACTTTAACCGCGTTGAATACTTTAAAAGCCTCTGAAAATGACTTGCACAAAATTTTAAAATCGTCAGCGTATCTTACAAAATAAATTCTATCATCCGCCGGATTTTTACCTGCCATTTTACACTGCGCGTTTATCCACCAATCAAGCTCATTGAGAACAACATTGCTCAACAGAGGAGAAAGAATCCCGCCTTGAATTAAGCCAACTTTTTTAGTGCCTTCGTTTTCAACATTGGCTTTAAGCATTTTGGAAATAATGGCTAAAAGTTTTTTATCACGAATACCAATTTTGCAAAGTTGCTCAATCAATATTGCGTGGTCTACGTTGTCAAAAAAATCTTTTATATCAACGTCAACGCAGTATTCGTACTTCGTCATTTGCAGAATCATAACCATTTTATTTACGGCGTGTTTTGTTGAACGTAGCGAACGAAAACCAAAGCTGTTTGAGTGAAATTTAGATTCACAAATTGGCTCCAGTATTTGCTTGATACATTGGTGCAGTATTCGGTCTTCAACTGTCATTATTCCCAAAACTCTTCGCTTGCCGTTAGATTTTGGAATAAAAACGCGCCGAATTTTCATAGGCGTAAAATTATTAAAGCGGCGTTTCACAATTTGAATTAACTTTTCGGCGGGCAATTTTTCATAATGTGAAACAGTTTTGCCGTCAACGCCTTTAGTATTTCGCCCAATGCTAAGACGTGTATTTTTCATGGCAAGCAGTATATTATTTTCGCCGACGATTAACTTGTATAAATTATCAAAATTTTTTTCGGTTTTACCTTGTACAAAAAGCTGATTGAAAGTCTTTTCAAGGTCATACTTTCTTTCGACTTGAAATTTTTTTTTGATTTTCACCCTCCTGCAAAATTTTCAAATTATGATTGTATCTTGAGGATAATTAACGCTCAATCCCCAATGCTGAATATATGAGCCGTTCGGCAAAAGATAAACTCTCAATGAATCTTTAGTTGCGTCGATTATTTTAGTTGCACGGTTGAACATTTCTTCAAAATGCTTTTTCGTCAAACGCGCCTCAAATGCAGATTTTTGAACTCTAACGCCGTAACCTTCCAAAAATTTTGCCATACGATTTCTTTTTTTGTCGTCGATTATGTCATAGATAATTAACGCCTTGTAGAATTTTTCTTCGCGGGAAATAATTTTTTTATCTGATTCTGAATGGTTCATATTTTTTTGCATCTCCTTCCATCAAGGCGCGGGCGTAATTTTCGGCTTGCGTTCGTATCAAGTGGCGATAAGAATATTTCTTTTCTGATACGGTTTGTAATTTTTTCTCGTAAGCATTGAGAAAAATTTTGCGCCCTGTCGAATTTAAAAAAATTCCGTCTGAATTTGGATGCTCAAAACAATTTGGCTTAATTTCGTTGTGACTGACGAGTGCCATAACCATTGAATCTATTAAAACCGGTCGCCATTCTTCCATTAAATCCGATGCTAAAGTTGGGTGATGTTCCTTTATGGCGTGCATAAATCCAAAATAAGGATGCAGTCCGGCGTTGTTTATTGCCGTGTGTACTTCTGACATTAGCAACGAATAGCCGAAACTCAACATAGAATTGAACATATCACGCGGAGGGCGGCGACTTCTTTTTTCAAAGGCAAAATCTTTGGGAACCATTTCAGAAAGGGCGGAGAAATAATTTTTGGCGGCTATTCCTTCATAGCCCATAATTCGGCTAATCAAAATGGTATTCGGGATAAATTTTGAAATTGTTTCAATGGATTTAATAATTTTTGATACGTTGTCAGAAATTCTGCGGCGGTAATATCTGCGCAAAATAATTTGTTGATTATGCAGTTTCGCTTCAATAATTTTTTGCGCCATTGACAAGGAAAAATTTGAATCCTGCATTTTTATTTGTTTGGCTTGCCGCAATACATTAACGCGGGACATTGATTCAAGGCGACCATAAAATTTTTGCATACCTGAAACCCACGTAACCGGCACACCGATATTTAAAAATTCTACGATAGCTTGAGAAGTTATTTGAACGCTCCCCAGTATTACCATTCCGTCAATAGTATTTTTCGGAATTTCGGCAAGAATTTTCTTGGCTTTTTCGATAATAATTTTGCCGCCGCTTAACCTTATTAACGCACCATGTTCGGTTACATATACAAAACTCATGGTAACACCTCCAATTTGAATTTTCCTGTTTAAAAATGCTGTTGTTTTCTTTCATATGCATCACTCCACTTATTTTATAAAAAATATATCGACTGCAACGCCGAAAATCTAAAATATTTGCAAACTAAAAAAGCCGCTCCACTACGAGCGGTTATTTTTTTGTTCAGGCTCCTTGCGGAGACAATACTTTTAAACTCGAGGAGATTTATCAGATGTACAAGAGAAAGCAGGTTCAGGCTCCTTGCGGAGACAATACTTTTAAACCTAGCCGTTAGAAATGGCGTTACAATGCGGGCTAAAAGTGGGGTTTGCGGCGCGGATTTTTACTGCGCTTAGTATAATTGATTTTTTCATTTTTGGTAAGAAAAATTTTTAATAATCTTCAAATCTGATAAAACGCAATATAAAAATTTTCTTCATTTTTTTATTTTACATAACTAAAATTTTGTTGTCAATTTCTGAAAATTTTTTTATACTGTGAAAAATTTTGCTCTGTCAGGAGTCTGAAAAGAAGGTATTAAAATGCCTGTATCAATGGAAATTGTTTTGAAATTGCCTAAAAATGAAAAAGTTCATCGCGCAATGGGTTCAATATTACAAGGCGCGTTAATGGAAATTATTGGCGTTGAAACTTCCAAAGAATTGCACGCCGAAGACTCACGCCCTTACACTCAATTTATCTACTTTGATAAAAATAAAAACGTTCCAATATGGCGCGTTAATGTTTTAAATGATTGGGCTTGTGAAAAAATTTTAGTTCCATTGGAACATCAGCGACAAATTTTTTTGCGCCATAAAAATTACCGCGTCGATTTTTTGGAACATCAAATTATTTCTGAAGAATCTTACGACAATTTAGCCGAAAGATTTATGAGCAACAACGCACCAATTATCAATGGCGTTGCCGCTGATTTTTTGACTACTACGAGTTTTCGCCGCTCCGGACGATATGTTATTTTCCCTGAAATTTATTTAATTGTGCAAAGTCTTTTAAATCGCTGGAATAATTTTTCTGACTCTTTTACAGTTGAGGGCGAAGATTTGCCGCACATTCTGGCTGATTTTATTAAAATTCAAGAATACAATTTTTACAACCAAAGTTTTTTATTGGAACATCAAAAAATCGATGGTTTCTGTGGGAAAATGAATGCAATTTTTGAAGGTGAACGCACTACCAAAAATTTATTGGGGTTACTTTTTGAATACGCCAATTATTCCGGCGTCGGAATTAAAACGGCTATTGGAATGGGTGCAATTAAATCAAATGTAAAATAAATTTTTTGCAATAGAAAAAGCCCGCCGAGTTTTTTCGACGGGTAAAATTTTTTTTGGAAATTTATTTAATCACTGCGGTTTAATTCTTTTTACAGCCTCACTAAGCGGCGGGATAATTTGTTTTTTACGGCTCATAACGCCGGGCAAATAAACGTGTGTACCGCTTGCATCTTTCTTGAACGCCTCACCAATTAAAGTTTTTGGCGAACCGGCGTAAAGCAAATAGGTTGATTCTTCCAAAATATCTGTAACCATTAAAAGGTGCATATCAAAGCCTTCACGTTCGCAGTTGTCCGCCATAACGTCAATAATTTTGCCTTCAATGTCAAGGACTTCTTTTGGATCCATAACAGAAATTTGACTTACAATAATTCTATAATCGCCAATTTTAAATTCTTTCAAGTCATTCTTTGCAATTTCAGTTGGAGTTTTGCCGCCAATTCCCGCACCTGCGCGAAGCATTGCCAAGCCGTATTCTTTTAAGTCAACGCCCGCAATTTCTGCAAGTTTTTCGGCAGTTTTTCTGTCTTTATTCGTACAAGTCGGCGATTTAAACAAAACGGTATCAGAAATAATCGCTGAAAGTAAAAGCCCTGCGATTGACGGCGGAATTTCTATATCAGCGTCCCAGTGCATATTTGCAACAATCGTACAAGTGCAACCAACCGGCTCTTGACGAATATAAATTGGCTCGGAAGTTTGAACGCCGCCCAATCTGTGGTGGTCGATAATCTCAACTATTTTTGCGTCTTCAATACCTTCAACGGCTTGTCCGCGCTCGTTGTGGTCAACCAAAATAACTTTCTCGCGTTCGGGGAGCATAATTTCATCCGCGCTGACAATTCCAACAAGTTTGTTATTTTCAACAACGGGATAACTTCTGAATCTGTTTTCGTCCATAACGCCCTTAATATCAGAAAGTAAATCCATTGGGCGGAAACAAATTGGATCAGAGTGCATAATTCGGCGAATTGGTACACACTGATTTAAAAGGCGTCCAACTGTGTAAGTGTCGTAAGGCGTGGCAAGTACAAAAACTTTTGCATTAGCCGCTTCTGCAAGTGCTTCAGCCGCAACTCTACAGCCGCCGGTAACAATCATACAGGAAATACCGCAATTCAAAATTTTTCTCAAAGTTGTAACGCTACGGTCGCCAACCAGTACAATATCTTTCGGCTGAAGATTTGAAAGCGTAGTTTCGACACTGCCCGCCGCTATTTTTATATTGCCTTCGATAAATTCATTTTCATCGCCTGCAACCAAAACTTTTGACTCCGTAGCCTGAATAATATCACGGTAGCGAACGCGCATATCAACCAAACTTTGCAAGCCCAATTCAAGGAAATAACGTTTCGCCAAATCGCTAACTGTAACAATCCCGACTAATTCGCCGTTGCTGTCAGTAACCGGAACAGATTTTAAATCGCTTTTACGCATAACTTCGCCCAAATGACGCAGTGTATCATGTTGACGAACGACGGTTTTACATTCCAACGCCACATCTTTAACGCGGGGATATAAATCTGTTACAAGAAACGGCTGATCCATTTTGAAATATTCCAGCGCGTACTTAGTTTCATTGTTGATTTTACCGCAACGCGCAGGAACGGCATTAACGCCGAGTGCCTGTTTTAAATGTGAATAACCAATCGCCGAACAAATAGAATCTGTGTCGGGGTTTCTGTGTCCAATAACATAAATTGGTTTTGTACCGCCTTTCATTAAAAAGCCTCCAATCTTAAAATACAATTCTAAATTGCAAAAATTATAGCTAAAAAATTTTGCAATGTCTATTTAAATTTTTAGCAGGTAGAAATTTTTTTGAGGCGAATATTTTTTGTAAAACAATATAATTTTGAAAAGTTTAACGGTTAAAAAATTTGGCGGGTGAAATTCTTAATGGTAGGAATTGTAGTTGCGTCACATAGCAGCAGACTTGCTGAAGGCGTTGTTGAAGTTGCAAAGATGATGGCTCCGGACGTGCCAATAATAGCGGCGGGCGGTATGGATGACGGCAGTATGGGTACAAGTTGCCGGAAAATTATTGGCGCGGTAAAAAAAGTTTATTCAGATGACGGCGTGGCGTTAATTGCTGATATTGGCAGTTCGATTTTTACGGCGGAAATGGCGATAGAAATTCTGAAACGTTCCAATTTAAAAATTATAGATTGTCCATTGGCGGAAGGTACATTTGTAGCGGCAGTTGAGGCGCAACTTGGTAAAACGCTTGATGAAATTGAAATTAGTGCAATTCGTTCGCGTGCAATAAAAAAATTGGCGTAATAGTATAATTTTTTCGTAGTATAAAAACCGCCCGTCATTGGTTTCAGAGACCGCTTTTACTTGAAATTACAGGAAAGTTGGAGGAGGTGGTTAGTTGGAATTTCTACACCTTAAGAAACCCTGACGGGCGCGGCACTTTTTCTTTGGTACTTTCTTTTTTTGCTGCAGAAAAAAGAAAGTACATATAAAACATAAAATTAATTAATGGAACTAAAAAACGCCGCTATACAAGCGACGTGTAAATTTCTAAGTGGTGGGCAGGGATGGATTCGAACCATCGTAGCAAATGCAACGGATTTACAGTCCGCCCCCTTTAGCCACTCGGGCACCTACCCAAATTTTTCAGTGGTGACCTTGGAGGGACTTGAACCCCCGACCCTTTGATTCGTAGTCAAATACTCTAATCCAACTGAGCTACAGAGTCATTTATGAAAGTTGGTGGATCCACTAGGACTTGAACCTAGGACCGACCGGTTATGAGCCGGTTGCTCTAACCAACTGAGCTATAGGTCCTCATTAACCGGCAAGGTTTCCAACTGATTTTCAAAAATTGGAGCGGAAAACGAGGCTCGAACTCGCGACCCCAACCTTGGCAAGGTTGTGCTCTACCACTGAGCTACTTCCGCGATATTTAGTTTGGAGCGGAAAACGAGGCTCGAACTCGCGACCCCCACCTTGGCAAGGTGATGCTCTACCACTGAGCTACTTCCGCTTGTCCCTGACTCAACGTCAACTGACAGGGCGTATTATATTCGTTAATTTAAAATTTGTCAAGAAAATTTTATTTCGTCATTGCGAATATATTTTTTTTTATGTAAAATGTAGCAAATACAACGTGGGAGGAATTTATTTGCCGAGACAAAATAACCGTAAATCAAATGAAATGCGCGAAGTTTTTTTGCAACGTCGCTATCAAATGTATCCTCACGGCTCCGCTTATATCGAAATTGGAAATACAAAAGTTATCTGCGCGGCAACCGTCGAAGATAAAGTACCGCAGTTTTTGAAAGGTACAGGTACAGGCTGGGTAACGGCTGAATATTCAATGTTGCCATCTGCGCCAATTTTACGTGCGCCGCGTGAAGTTAAACGAATGAGCGGCAGGACTATGGAAATTCAAAGATTAATTGGACGAAGTCTACGCGCTGTAACAGATATGGCGGCGATTGGCGAACGTACAATAACTATAGATTGTGACGTGATACAGGCGGACGGCGGCACTCGTACAGCGTCAATAACCGGCGCGTTTGTGGCGTTGGTTGAAGCTTGCGAAACAATTTACGAAGTTGGCAAAGTTTTTCCGGTAAAAAATTTTGTGGCGGCAATTTCTGCCGGAATTTCTCCGGACGGCGAAAAACTTTTAGATTTATGCTACGACGAAGACTCAAACGCGCTTGCAGATTGTAACGTTGTTATGACGGATTCAGGCGAATTTATCGAAGTGCAAATTACCGGCGAAAAAAAATCTTTTACTCGCGTAGATTTTAATGAAATTTTAGATTTGGCTGAAAGTGGTATAAATCAACTGATTGATCTTCAAAAAGACGCGCTCGGCAGAGATTTAGTTTGGCGCGTAGGAAGAATTGATTAAACGGCGAATTTTTTATTTTAAAATTAATTTTTTAAAATTTGTTCATAAAAAATTTTGAAGTTCCAAAAATGCACTCGATTAAATTTTTTCACGTATAGGACAAATTGGCTAAATGGCGAATTTTTTATTTTAAAATGCACTTTTGTAAATTTTTCATCAGAATTTTTGAGTTACCCAAATAACTCAATCAAAATTTTTTTACGTATAGGACAAATTGACTAAATGGCGAATTTTAAAAATTAAAGTGCAGGTTAAAATTTTAAATATAAAAGTGCGCTCGTCAGAAATTTTATCGGCGAGTAAGGGGGTTGGTTGAATGACAAAAAAAATTGTTATTGCTACAAAAAATTTAGATAAACTTAGAGAGTTGGAAATTGCATTTGACGGCTTGCCGGTTGAAATTTTATCGCTGGCTGATATTGATGATTTTCCTGATGCCATTGAAGACGGCGAAACTTTTGAGGCAAACGCCGAAATTAAAGCGCGTTTCTTCAGCCAAAAAACAGGTCTTGCGTGCCTTGCAGACGATTCCGGCTTAGAAGTTGACGCGCTCGACGGCAGACCCGGCGTATATTCTGCGCGATTTGCCGGTTATCATGCTCACGATATTACTAACAATTACAAGCTGGTTGAGGAAATGGAAAAAGTTGGAGCTAGTGAATCTCCCGCCCGTTATCGTTGTGCGCTTTGCTTTATTGACACGGACGGAACGAAAATTTGCGGCGCAGGCAGCGTTGTAGGTACAATTAAACTCGATGCAAAAGGTGAAGGCGGTTTCGGTTACGATCCCTATTTTTACATTGAAGACAATAAAACTATGGCTGAACTTACTACCGAAGAAAAAGATTTAATCAGTCATCGCGGCGCGGCATTACGCGATTTAGTACCAAAATTGAAGGAGTGGTTGTCGTGTTCATCGGAATAATCAGCGACACTCACGGAAATTTTGACGCCGTAGAAAAAGCCGTCAGCATTGCGCAAAAAATGGATATGTGGTTACATTTGGGCGATTGTGAACCGGACGCCGAATATCTTCAATCTTTGGTAGATGTGCCGGTTCATGGCGTGGCTGGAAATTGCGATTGGCCAATGAAAAGTACTTGCTATGAAAGAGTTGTTGAGGCGGAAGGACACAAAATTTTTATGACGCACGGGCATAATTACGGCGTAAGATATACGCAAGAATACGTTATGGAGGCGGCGGCTAATCAAGGCGCAGATATTGCCTTGTACGGGCATACTCATATTGTTGATTATAGAATTGGTCCGCCACTTTTATTAAATCCCGGCAGTGCGTCGCGTCCGCGTGATGATAATCGCGGCTCCTTCATTGTTATGGAGTTGAAACTGCAAGCTGAACCGCGCGTTACTATCATTCGGTTAAGGTAAAAATTTTTGTTTTATCCGTGAAAAAAAATCCAGTATGTGTTGTTTCCAGTGCCGCAATACTCGAAATAATAAAATTATCATCCCGCCCGGTAAAATTAACGACGCTATTATTAAAAAAAATCGTTTCATTTTAAGCACCTCCAATGGTTTTTTATTTTATAATTGAATTATAACCAAAGGAATTATTTTCTACAATAAATTGTTAAGAAATTATCTCAACAAAAATTTGACAATAATTATCATTTATGCTAAACTTCGTACAAGCTTTTCGTTAAGCTCTCCTAAAAAATACTACACGTACCTTAAATAAAGGAAATCCCGTCAAACGCGTTTTGTTGACGGGTTATTTTTCTTTTATAAAACTTTTTACAAATTCAGAAATTCGCTTGTCAACTGTGTTAAAATTGTACTACGAAAATTTATTTTAGTTATAATTGAAAGGAGCGAATTTCAATGGCAATTTTAGTTTGCGGCGGCGCGGGTTATATTGGATCACACACTGTTTATCAGTTGATTAAACGCGGCGAAAAGGTTATTATTATTGATAATTTGCAGACCGGACATCGACGGGCGATAAATCCTGCCGCCAAATTTTATGAAGGCGATATTAGAAATTTTTCGGTACTTGAAAAAATTTTTACCGAAAATGAAATTGAGGCTGTAATTCATTTTGCGGCAAATTCACTTGTCGGCGAAAGTGTTGAAAATCCTCTGAAGTACTTCAGCAATAATGTTGGAGGTATGCAGGTTTTACTTGAGGCAATGAAAAATTTTTGCGTCGATAAAATTGTTTTCAGTTCAAGCGCGGCAGTTTATGGCGAACCTGAAAAAATTCCAATTTCTGAAACTGATAAAACTTCGCCGACTAATCCATACGGCGAATCGAAATTAATTATGGAGCAAATGATTAAATGGATTCCCAATTTGCATTACGTCAGCTTGAGATATTTTAACGCGGCGGGGGCGATTGAAAGCGGCGAAATTGGCGAAGCTCATAAAATCGAAACTCATTTAATACCGCTTATTTTGCAAGTGCCGCTCGGCAAGCGCGATCATATTACAATTTTTGGCGAAGATTATCCCACGCCGGACGGTACTTGTATCAGAGATTATATTCACGTTTTGGACTTGGCGGACGCGCACATTTTGGCTTTGAATTACTTGAGAAACGGCGGCAAGTCTGACATTTTTAATTTGGGCAATGGCAAGGGCTTTTCTGTCAAAGAAATAATTTCGGCGGCTGAAAAAGTTACCGCTCAAAAAATTAAAACTGAAATTGGAATGCGTCGCGCAGGCGATCCGGCTCAATTAATTGCGTCAAGTGATAAAGCTAAAAAAATTTTGAATTGGACGCCAAAATTTAATGACGTTGAAAAAATAATTTCTACAGCGTGGAAATGGCACAAAAATAATCCCGAAGGTTACAGCGATGAATGAATATTTAACACTTGGCGCGGTTTTAATTTTAAGCGTCGTCGGTCACAATATGACGGTAGTTTATGCAACGTTGATAATTTTGGCGGTAAAATTTTTTGGTACGCCGGAAATGCTAAATTATTTTGGAAGTCACGGCTTAAACTTCGGAATAATCATTTTGACGGCGGCAATTTTAGTACCCATCGCCAACGGCACTGTAACAATTTCGACAATGATAGATTCATTCAAAACGCCGATAGGAATTGTGGCAGTAACGGCAGGACTTTTGGCGGCAATTTCCGGCGGCGCGGGCGTTCCATTAATGCAAGAAAATCCAAATGTAATACCTGCGCTAATCGTCGGTACAATGGTAGGAGTATTTTTTTTCAAAGGAATTGCTGTAGGACCTTTAATCGCGGCGGGATTCACATATTTTGTAATGGCAGTGTTTGAATATTTTAAATGACGTGGTAAAATAAAAACAAAAATTTTGAGGAAAATCCATTGAGTGCACAAATTTTTATAGACGCTGAAAACGTCAAGCCGGAAATTGGCTTTAAGGCGATTGAAAAATTTAGCGGTAAATATCAAGTTGAACAGGTTGATATAATTGGCAACGAGACGACAATTTCAAGCAAGTATCTTGAGGCTAGCAACCGTTACAATATAAAAAATTGTTTTTATGGCAAAAATTCGGCTGATACGTGGCTTTGTACCGAAATTGCCAAAACTATTTTTGAAAAACCGCACGTTGATACGATAATTATAATTTCGAGCGACAGAGATTTTTTGGCGGCGATTAAACTTGTTACCGACCAAAAGCGAAAAGTTATTTTTGTGTCAGATGGCAACGGACACAGAAATTTAAAGGCAATGTTTTACGATTTGCGAATTAATCCAGATTTTGTTGAACTTGTGGACTTTAAAACGGAATTAGCAATTTCGCCGCCGGTAAAAAATAAAGTTATCTTCAATTACTTTAAAATTATTCCGCAAAACTTAACTGCAGATGAAGTTAAAAGGTTGATAAAAAAGCGTTTGCCTATACATTTAAAAACTTTTTACCAAAGAAACGAAAAACAATTTAAATTTATAAAGCTGAAATATTCCGGCGGATTTATTGAAGTTCCATTTTTTGCCGGAATAAATCTTTCGACGTTCACAAATTTTTTAATTGGGCTGAAGATTATTCCAAACGGCAAAGTTATTCCGCAAATTTTGGAAGATAACCAATTATTTTTGTACGAAAACAAACTTTATCTTGACATGGTTGAAAGTATTGAATTTGAAAAATTTGAGTCGGAAGATATTGAAAAGCAAACTGTTGAGCCTGAAATTGTTGAGTCGGCTGAAAATCCCTTCAACGAAGTTATAAATTATTTTGTGGAGCACGCCGCCGAAACTAAAAATATTTTTATAAAATTTGATGGCAGCCTTCACGAAGTACCTTTTATTAATGGAATGTCTTTGGAAATGTTTTCCGAACTTCTCAAAGGATATGAAATTACAGACGACTCTGATAAAATCAAAAAAATTATCGCCGAAAGTTTTTTAAATCTTATTGACGATAAAATTTATTTTCACGACGAAGAGAAAATTTCAGACGAATTACGAGCATATCTTAAAATAATTCCGCCCGAAACTCTCAATGTTATGATGAAGAACGAAAACAAACTGAAAATTGTTTCAATCGCTCACAATGAGCAAGTTAATAAAGTTCCTTTCGTTGAAGGCATGCACCTTTCGGCGTTTGTTTATATGTTGCGACATTTGAATATTTTCAGCAAAAATAGTGCGTCTGTTGAAATTTTAACCGGCAACGGCTTTACAATTCGCAATAATTTAATTTACTTTCAAAATTGCCCAATTTCAAAGGATAAAAAAATTTCTTCTGAATTTGAGAAATATTTAAAAAACATTCCGTCGGACGCTCAAACATTTATGCTGAAAAACGAAGAAAATTTAAAACTCGTTTCAATCGCTCACAATAACTTAGTTCATAAAGTGCCATTCGTCGAAGGTATGAATTTTTCAACCTTTGTACATATGTTGCGCCATTTGGGAGTTTTCGGCAAAAATGCTTCTTCGCACAAAATTTTAACCGCCAATGGCTTTACCGTTCGTGATAACTTAGTTTTTAAAAAATCAGTGAGGTGAAATTATTTTGAAAATCATTGAATCTTCAGTTGAACTCGCGCAGGATTTAAATCCGGCGGAAATTATGAAACAGATTGAACGCGCCGGACGCGTTTGCTATAAATCTGAATCCAACATTTCAGACGATTCCGCCGAAAAATTTATTGCAAATATCATTAAAAGCGGGCATGAATCAGTTATTGAACACGTCAGCATCACTTTTAAAATTATTTGCGATCGCGGCGTTAGTCATGAAATTGTCCGCCACAGGTTGGCTAGTTATTCGCAGGAAAGTACCAGATATTGCGATTATTCCGGCAACAAGTTCGGCGGCGATTTGACTTTTATTAAGCCGTGCTATTGGAATGAAGACGACGAAAATTATTTAATGTGGCGGCAAGCAATGGCAATTTTGGAACATCTGTACATAACAATGAGAGACAAAGGCGCACGTCCCGAACAAGCACGCTCAATCTTGCCCAACAGTTTGAAAACAGAAATTTTTATGACGGCAAATTTGCGGGAATGGAGACATTTTTTGAAATTGCGTACATCAAAAAAAGCGCATCCACAAATGCGCGAAGTTGCTTTGAAAATTTATGATATTCTCAATGAAAATCTTCCGGTACTTTTTTCTGATATTGAAATTGAAGTTTAATTTTTTATTTTTAACTTTATATTTTAAATGTACTTTCTTTCCATTCGATGAAAGAAAGTACCAAAGAAAATCTCTAATAGCGCGTCAGGGTTGCAAATGCGACGAGTAGGAGCAGTTGCTCAATTCGACGAATAGGAGAATTTGCTCAATTACCTCTATCTGAAACCAATGACGCGCCACTCCTAAAACCTAAAACCTGATAGCTAAAACCTAATTCCTAAAACCTATAACGCGCCAAATCTGGATATATTAAAGTTATCAATTTTTTATTAATGTGCGCTCAAATGCGAGTGTACGTATCATCTTTTTCTGAAATATATCCTTTCATTTCCAAACTCAACATTATTGAAGAAATTTCTGAAGGCTCCACTTCCTCAACTTTTTCTAAAATTTCGTCCAGCGTTATTGAATCATCAACGGGAATTGCATCATAAATAAGTTTTTCGGTCGCGTCCAATTCAGCCTTCGGCGCGACTTTTTTTTCTTCGTGTTCAATTTCAAATTTTTGTAAAACTTTTTGTAGAATACTTTTATTGCTGTCTAAATTGTAACAATCTGAATCTAAAACATCAGCCGCGCAAGTTATCAAAGTCGCTCCATCACGAATCAAATTGTTACAGCCCACGCCTTTTTGTGAAAAAATATCGTGCGGTATTACAAAAACTTCACGAGAATTATCAGCCGCAAATCCGGCGGTAATTAACGCGCCTGACTTTTCGCCTGCCTCAACAATTATAACACTGCGCGACAATCCTGCAATAATTCTGTTTCGTGCCGGAAATGTTCCTGCATTCCCATCAAAATTTGGCGGAAATTCCGTCATTATAAGCCCGCCACTTTCAGTAATTTCTTCAAAAAAATTTCGTTTTTCACGTGGAATTTTATTAATGCCGTATCCTAAAACTGCAAGCGTTCGCCCAACTTTTAACGCGGCTTTGTGCGCCAAAGTATCAATTCCTCTTGCCGCGCCGCTCACCACAGTTAAACCTGTTGCCGCAAATTCATTTCCCAACATTCTTGCTATTTTTTCACCGTAAAAAGTAGGATCACGCGTGCCAACAATCGAAATTCTTTCAGCGTTTGGTTTTAATTCACCGCAATAATAAAAAATTACCGGCGAACCGGAAATTTCCTTCAAAATTGGCGGATAACCTTTGTCAAAAAATGTGCAGAGTTTTACTTTCTTGACGTTGCAAAATTCAATCAGTTTTTCAACTGCGTCAGGATGTTGGCTGCGAAATTCTACCAAATTTTCTGCCGCGCCTTTATTAATTCCGGCTTTTGTCAATTCATTTAAATCAGCCTTCCAAACATTTTCCGCACTGCCGAAAACTTCAACTAATTTTTTTACGCTTTGATGTCCAACTTTACTCACCGCGTTCAAAGTCGCAATGTAGTATTTTTCCATAAGTAAAATTAACCTCCACATTTTGGAAAGACAAATATTTTGTCTTCATTTTACAATAATTTTCGCTGTCGTTCAAATCATTTTTATTGATAATAGCTTTTTTAAGTGCTATTATTCAAATAAAAAATCGCCGTAATTCCATTAAAGCCGCGTATTTTATTGGCAAACTCTCCGTTTGTCATTTGATACTTGAAAATAAAGTTTTTTCCATCGTTAAAGATACTCACGTTGATAATATCGGAAATATGGTAAGTGTTTAATTTTCTATTTCGCCGCAATTTCCAAAATTAAATTTGCAATATCGTCCGCTGCCTGTGGTTTGCCCAAACTCAAACTTGCCGCCGACATTTTTTTAAGTTCGTCAGGATTTTCTAAAAGTTCATTCAAAGTTTCAGATAAAATTTCTGCGTTTAAATCTTTGTTTAAAATCATTCTTGCCGCGCCAACTTTAACTAAGGCTTGCGCGTTAAATTCTTGATGATTTTCAGCCGCGTATGGAAAAGGAATTAAAATCGAAGGTACGCCCCGCGCCGTCAATTCTGCAAGTCCCGTAGCTCCTGCGCGAAATATCGCCAAGTCTGCCATTGCCATTGCTTGCGGCATATTGTACAGGTACGGCACTATTTTTATATTTGGATTGTCAAAATTAAAGCCGCCGGCTTTCAACTTTTGAATTACAGAATCAAATTCGCCTTTGCCGGTAACGTGCAAAAATTGCGCGTTGTCTTTGGAATTTAAAAGTACGTCGATCATAGCGTTATTAATTGCACGTGCGCCGCGACTTCCGCCGGAAATTAAAACTACAGGCTTTTCATCAGTGAAGTTAAATTCTTTCAAGCCGTCCTCACGAAAGGCGGTTAAAACTTCCGAGCGAATAGGGTTGCCGGTGTAAACAGTTTTATCTGCAGGAAAATTTTTCAGCGCAGGTTCAGTACCGACGGCAATTTTATTTACAAATTTTGACAAAATTTTATTGGTAATACCTGCAACGGCGTTTTGTTCCTGAATCAGAGTAGGAATTTTCATAAGCGCGGCGGCAAGTAAAACAGGTCCGCAAACATAACCGCCCGTCCCAACTACCACATTTGGCTGAAATTCTTTTACAATTTTGCTTGCACGTTTGACGCTCAAAATTGCATCGGCGGCGCGTTTGATATTTTCCAATGTGAAATGGCGTTCAAAGCCGCCCTCCAAACTCAACGCAGTAAAATTTATTCCCGCCTTTGGTACAATGTCAGATTCAAGCCCTTGCTTAGTTCCAACGTATAAAAATTCGGCCTTCGGCATTTTCTTTTTAACAGCGTCAATCAAAGTCAGCGCGGGGTAAATGTGTCCGCCCGTGCCGCCGCCACTTACTATTATTTTCATAACAAAATTTCCTCTCAAAAAAAATAAATTTAGCATATTCAACCATTTGCAATAATTGAAAAATTTTATACATTATTGAAAATTGCGCCCCTTCCAGTTTTCACTTACAAAAAGGAGCGCAATTAGTGTTAAAAAATTCTTTAATTGTTTAAATTTCCAATATATCTCGGAGTAGTAAGAAAAACGATATTTATTGATTTAGATAAATCGCTCAATACGTCATTCATTCCTTGATTTCTTGTTTCAGCGGTAAAATTATCAACCGTTAAAGCCATATCCATATCTATATAATTTTCTTCCGAATTACTGGAGTAGCCATCAAATCCTGCCAAATATACCTCTTTTACTCCACATGAAATTAAAAAACGTATTGCCATCATTCCGGCGTTATCACTAACATATTTTTCATTGCCGATCAATTCAGAATAATTTACTCTCAAATAAACTTCATTAGAAAAAATATTAGATGTAATTATACATTTGCTACGCTTGCTCTTTTCCAATTCTCGATAACGTCGGAGGTTACTCAAAAAAATAAAATCCGTTTCAACAAATGGATATTCATAATTAACACTTATTTTGCACACATTTGGAGTTTTAGAGAAATCAATTATTTTTTGCTTTTCAATTAAAGCACTTTTTCCGGGAGCTATAAGCAATATTTTTTTATGAATAAAATAATCTTTAAGCTTAATTTTCTGTTCAGTTTGCAGCTGATCACGCGACATATATTGAATATACACGCTTTCAACATAATTTTTATCAAAACTAAGTTTCTTTTGTTTATCCATCATGTTGAAAATATTGTTCATATCCTCAAATGTCAAGGTCTGCTTTTCTACCAAGTACTTGGCGTAATTCGGATGAGCATTATTATTCGCCGAAAGATAATTTGGCAAAGAGTAGCCCCAATGATGACGTTCATAAAAATTATTCAGTACTTCATCAATAATATTCAAAATTGGTCTTAATTGATAATCAGCTCCAAAATTATCGCTCAAGTATTCTACAAAAAGCTCTGTACAAAGGTTACCTGCGCCGCGTCCCATACCATAAACACAAGAATCAATTATTAAATCTTTTTTGGTATGCAGATCAGCAAGTAATTGGGCGTTAGAATAAGCAAGTTGCAAATTATTATGTGCATGATAACCTATAGCAATTCCGTCTTTTAGATTATGCTCAACCGTATAAAAAAGTCTAAGCAGGTCTTTTCTTTTCATTACGCCAAAGCTATCAACTATGTAAAAGGCGTATGGTTCAATTTCATTAACTCTGTGAATGAGTTCCAAAAATTCTTCGTCAGAATAATTCAAAGAAACCATTGCTTGCACAAAACATTTGTACCCTTTTTCTTTTACGCCACGACAAAAATTTAACGCCTCAACCATATCCTTTTTGTGAAACGCAACACGAATAGCATCAACAGAATTGCCGTTACATTCGTCAATATCTTCAATTTTATATTCGCCGTAATTGATCATACAGCAATATATTTTTCCGTCACGGTTTTTGGGAAGGAATTTAGCTATTTCTTCAATACGATTAAATTTTGTAATGTCAGGATGGTTGGGAGTTTTATTTGTCAAAAATCCACATTCAATTATATCTATACCCGCTTCAGTTAAGCCGTCAATAATTCGCTTAATATTATTTTCTCCAAAGTGCCATTCATTGCAATATCCGCCGTCGCGTAAAGTACAATCCAACACTTTCAAAATTTTCACCCCTCTAAATTCATTCTTTGAGTTAAAAATTTTTTTACACGCTCTAAGTCTTTTGGCGTATCAACAGAGACAGTTTGCGAATCTACTTCAACATATAAGACTTTGTAGCCATTTTCTATAAAACGCAAAATTTCAATATCTTCAATAGATTCTGCGCGAGACTTTCCATAATTCTTTCCATAATCATAAAAAAATTTCAAAGCCTCCGCACTGAATCCATAAACGCAAACTTGTTTGTAATAATCGTAAGTAATGCTGCCTTTTGGATAAGGCGCGGCTGCACGTGTAAGATAAATTCCAATATTTTCTTTGTTTACAATCACTTTTGGCACTGTAGAATTAACTACATCTACAGGATTTTTAATTTTTGTCATTAAGTTGGAAACTTGCAAAGAATTATTTTCATAAAATGGCAAAATAGCGGCACGAATAGTTTTCGGCTCTAAAAGCGGCTCGTCGCCCTGTATGTTTACGTAAATATCAGCCGGAATTTTTTGCGCCACTTCAGCAACTCTGTCTGTTCCGGTAAGATTATTTTCATCAGTCATTATAACCTGCATTCCTAACGATTTACAAGAATTAAAAATTTTCTCATCATCTGTAGCCACATAAACATCATTGAAATCTGAAACTTTCAAGCATTGCTGATATACCCACCAAATCATAGGCTTGCCGCAAATGTCAACCAATGGTTTACCCGGAAATCTTGAAGATTTATAACGCGCCGGAATAACTGCAACAATTTTCATTTATGCCGCCTCCCTTTCAAAAATTTCAG
>ERZ842401.249-NODE-249-length-75167-cov-13.802655_pt1 | contig 75167 bp, 84 predicted proteins | sample MGYA00521270_ERZ842401 | MGnify/ENA primary metagenome ERZ842401 (study PRJEB31892, sample SAMEA3878208) | bioreactor metagenome | biome: Moose rumen | place: Sweden | collected 2011-10 | study: EMG produced TPA metagenomics assembly of the PRJEB12797 data set...
TTAAAAGAGCAGAAAAATTATCTGCTCTCTCAAATGTTTATATAAACATATTTTGCAACAAGTACGCTTTTTGAAGTTTGCATGAATTTAATATAGAACGTTCTATCTGCAACTTATTAGTAATCAAATCTAATATGTTGCAGATTGATTTTTGTTCAATAATAGGTATAACAGGAATTTTCACGCGTTGAAATGTATCTAACCTTAATGATGGTACTGTTGAACCTACGGCATTGCGTACAAAGTAATTATTTAGCGTTTGCATATAGTGATATATATATATTACACAGAAATCATTTGAGATGTCATAGATCGCGTAACATCTTTGATGTAACGCAAACTTTCCCTTATGGTAGCGAGGATAAAACTCACTTCCCTCACCCGCATATATTATTGCTTCTTTATCAAGGAAATATGAGTCCAAATACTTAATTACATCTGAACGGTCATAGAATGGATATAATCCTTCACTATACTTGACTTCTGTATCTTGTACATCATTCGTTCCGTTAGTTATTGTAGAAATATTGCCTAATCTAACTGAGTGCTTGCTACTAAGGTTTGAAAATATGTGAAACCTAATTCCCTTAATTAAGGATTCTAATTGGTCAAATGGATTGAATCACAGCAGCCCCGTCATATAAACTAAAAATTTTTTTCGTCATAAGATGTATGTGAGATTATTGTAGCCAGTCCAAATAGTTTTCCGGAGTGATAACCACCGTTTGCTTGATATTGTATGCTTCAAGGAAGGCTTTTGGGAATATTACCTTACTTTTATTGGGGTTCCATTTCATCTCAAAAGCAGTCATCGTACCATCGCACTCCTCAATATAATCAATCTCTTGCTGCTCGCGTGTGCGCCAAAAATACATATTAACATATCTGCTATTATAATGGTTATATTTAACTCTCTCGGAAATGAAGAAATTTTCCCACAATGCCCCCATATCCTGTCGCAAATTGACGGGATTGAAGTTTTGTATTAGTGCGTTTCTGATACCATTGTCGTAAAAATAAATCTTTTTGCTCTTTTTCAATTCACTGCGCAAATTACGGCTCAGCCCATTCAAACGAAATACAATATAACATTTTTCAAGTAAATCAACATATTTCTCTATCGTTTTACTATCTGTGCCAACGGTCTGTGCCAACTCATTGTACGAAACTTCACTACCTACTTGCAAAGCCAACGCAACAAGCAATTTTTCTATAATTACAGGCTTTCGCACACCCTCCATTGACAATAAATCTTGATACATATAACTTCCTGACAAGTTGAGCAGAATGTTTCGTATATCATCCTCTGCGTTAATCACATCTGGATACGAGCCATATATAAGGCGCGATTCAAAAGACTGCTTTACTCGCAACAAACCACCATGATTGAGCAGTTCTTGTGTTGAAATAGGATAAAGATGATACTCATATTTGCGACCGGTGAGCGGTTCATTGAGTTTGCCTTGTAGCATAAAGGAAGATGATCCGGTAACGAGGAGTTGTACATCTTTGAAATGGTCTGTGATAAGTTTTAGAATCAAACCTATTCCTTGTATGCGTTGCGCTTCATCTACATAGATAATTTTGTTGTTTGCAACTAATTGGCGCATGTCTGCCAAGTTATTTGCGTGTTCGAGTAACTCGCGTGCTTGGGCGTCATCGCAGAATAGTGTTAGTATTTGCTCTTGAGTAATGGGCAAATCCTTTGAATTGAGAATTTGTTCAAAGAGGGTTGATTTACCTACTTGTCTTGCTCCAATCAAAATGATTGCCTTACCGCGAAACATTCTTTCGCGAATAGCGGTCTCTAATTGTCGTTTTATCAATGCCATATCTTTTTCAATTTTCTCTGCAAAGGTAAATAAAAAAAATGATATTCCAAAATTAAACGCAATATTTTTGGTTTATAATCCAAAAATGTGGATATTTTTCTTGGGTTAGTTTATAATGTGGGAGGTTTAAGACTACATTTATATCTGTGATAGTATTGGTTATATTTGGAGAATCACAACCTTTAATGAAAGCAATTAGGACAAAAATATTTAGAGAGTTGGGATTAGAATATGAGCCTAATCATCAAATTATGGATGTCTTAACTTATGAGCAACCCACAAAATATCTTGTCAGCGATACGGAGTATTCCGATGACTTTTCACTAACGCCTGTACTTACTGCAAACAAGGCTTTCATTTTAGGTTATACAAACGAAACAACAGGAATTTACTCAAAGGGAAATTGCATTATACTTGATGATTTCACACTTGATTGTAAGATTGTTGATTTCCCATTCAAGGTAAAATCTTCCGCAATCAAAATTTTGACTGCAAAAGACAGCAATAATTTGCGCTACTTATATGAATATCTGAAATATCTTGATTTAGATACAACGGAGCATAAAAGGCATTACATTGCAGAGGTTGAACCACTTGAGATAATTATTCCCTCAAAAAATGATGTAGAGGAAATAGCCAATATATTTGAAGCGATAGATAAAAGAATTGATATTGCAGAACAATTACTCATACAATACCAATTACAAAAACAATACTTGCTTCAGCAGATGTTTATATAAACATCGCTTGCAAGAAATATGACTTTTGTCTTTGGAGATAGGACAAAAAAAATTGTTCTATCTCTTCTTTTTTTGATATGACTTTAAGTAACTTAGTAATCCGTTCCTGTTCCTGTAAAGTTGGGATAGGTACTTTAATCTTACTAATATCTTTCAAATATGCAGTTGCCATAGTCCCATGTGTTATGATTCTATTTACTTGACGAGTAAAATAAGATGATGACATCAAATAGTACAAGTATTCTGTACTTGCTTTGTCATTCGGCACAATTCCTAAAATCCCTTGTTTTGTGGCTACTTGGTATGTATTTATAGATAATGCACCGATAGTTGCACCATTAGAGTAAATTATTGAATTTGTAGGAACTAACCAAGCAGATGATTTTTTTAATCCTAATTCAGTTATATAGTCCTTATTCTCTGTTAGATATTTTTTATTCAAATCATCAATTTTAATAAAAGGTATCACACCTCCTTTATAATACTCTTGTATAGTAGTATCAGGCGTTCCTCCTTCGCCTGCGATTGTGTATGTATCTGCAAAAGGAAACAATTCACTGCTATTTACTAATTTATCTATTATAGAATTTGTAATTGCTTTCTTCAAGGACTGCAAATCCTCAATTATCTTGTTTTGAGTAGAGATGCGCTGGTCGATATTGTTGAGCAAGTCAGCGATTTTGCATTGTTCTTGTTTGCTCTTTGAGAGATACATTTCTGTATTACCAAGTATTTCTGTATTGATTGAAGGCATTGTTTGACCTACCGCCCTTTGACTGATATTATTTCTATTTGCGCTTGTTGATAATGCCCAATGAACAAAATGAGTATTCCAATTATCCTTCAGTCTAACACGCAAAACACGACCAGAAAACAGCCACCCTTCTTGTTCTTCTTCAACATGTGCATTTATATCAACCGAACCAACTCGTGAAAAAACAATATCGTTTTTTCTTAAAATATAAGACTTTAATCTTATATAATCATCGGTACTAACTTGTGGTAATCTACACTTATTGATAGGTAAATTACCACTTTTGAAATGTTCAGTAGTAATGATTGGTGTGCCTTCTTCTACATAATCATCTGCATGAAGGACACTCCCAAATGGACCTGTTTTAATTTCTGCTATTTCTCCCAACTTGTATTTTTCCCACTCCCCTGTAAATTCGGGAAATCTCAAAGGTGGTACATTAGAAAAATCAAATCCTTAATTGCAAGGGCATAGTTTTTCCATATTATAATATATGTTTAACCAATAAACAGTTATAAGTATGGAAAAGAGTATGAATTTTGAGGCAGTGGCACAACTTTGGACTGCCGGTAAGAAACAATTTGTTAAACAATCTACGATGTCAGCCTACCAACTGACACTCGCCAACTATCTGTTACCGACCTTTGGCGCACTGTGCGACATCAGCGAAAACGATGTACAGCAGTTTGTCATTGATCAACTCGCACGAGGACTGCAACAAAAAACCATCAAAGACCAACTTATCGTGCTGAAGATGGTCTATCGTTTCGGCTGCAAGCAAGGTGCATTTACCCTCAAAGAGTGGGATATCCATTTCCCAACCGAGCAACACAAAACAGACATCAGCGTCCTCACCATCGACCAACAACGCCGACTGATGAAGCACCTCACCGACAATTTCACTTTCCAAAATCTTGGCATACTGCTATGCCTCTATACCGGCTTGCGTATTGGTGAGGTGTGCGCCTTGCGCTGGGAGGATTTAGACACCGACAACGGTATATTGCATGTCAGGCGCACCATTGAGCGTATTTATATCTTGGACGAAAACAGACGCCGGACAGAGATACATATCTCCACACCCAAAACACGCAACTCCTTGCGTGAGATACCTTTATCCAAAGACTTATTACGTCTTGTCAAACCCTTGCGCAAAGTGCTTAATCCGCAGTATTATGTATTGACCAATAGCGAACACCCTACAGAGCCGCGCACTTATCGCAACTACTATCGACAGTTGCTGACTTCGCTCAATCTGCCGTTGCTTAAATTCCATTGCTTGCGACATAGTTTTGCTACACGGTGCATCGAATCCGGGTGCGATTGCAAAACGGTGAGTATTCTCCTTGGTCATGCCAATATCTCCACAACTCTCAACCTCTATGTACACCCCAACATAGAGCAAAAGAAACGTTGCATAGACACTATGCTTCGCCGCTTAAAGTAGTGTCTTTTCTCCCACCCACTGACTGCCATACCTTTGCGTAAAAAACAAAGATATGGCAGTTCCTTTTTCCACCACTTTTCCCAACGAAACGGTTTACACCTATGAGTTGCAGGACATTGTTGTTAATGCACCTGTTTCGCAGTTGCAGGCAACTATCTATCGTATTAACCAAGACTATCTTTACCTAAAAAGTTGACTCTGGGTTATTTATGTTAATTTGTTGGGGAAATTAATGGGGCACATACATGATTTTCTTAATAAGTTTATTCTCGGTGCTCTTAGCGTATTGGGGAAGGCATGCGGCACATTCATGATTTTTCCAATAGGTTTATTTTCAGTACTCTTAGCGTATTGGGGGAAGGCATACAGCACATACATGATTTTCTTAATAAGTTTATTCTCAGTGCTCTTAGCGTATTGGGGGAAGGTATGGTATTAGTTAGTCATGAGACGATAGTGAGGGGATTGGCCGTTGTGGAAAAATTGCCAAATTTTTTTGATGATTTTTTTGTGGGTAGAGAGTAAAAATGGCCATTTTTGTGCTTGTAATGTGCATGGAATAAGGATGTTATACCACAAAGTATGCACGATGTCCGCTGCATGTCCGCTACATGTCCGCTAAAAAGGTACACTTTTTTGGAAAAAAACGGAGTGATTATCGAGTGGAAAAATTGCCAAATTTTTTACTTGCATTCAGCGAATGGGTAACACATAAAGCGAATGATGTCCTGCCAATAGAATGATTTGATAACAAATGAATAATTCGTTGACAGAATAAGCAGCAAATCAGAGGTTGTAGTATGAGTGAGGATGTAAAATACAAAACAGTAGAACCTTATTGCATCGTTTTGACACTCCATTTGGATAATTCGGAAAATAAAAGTATCTTTGCAGTCGCAAATATACAAACAAAACACAGCCCTATGAATTCAAAAATATACACAATCATCATGATAACGCTCATGACTACAGGATGCATCAAGAACAATAACGCCCCACTTATAGAAAAACACCTTCCTCCGATACAGAACCGTCAATTCTCCGCTGAAGCCCTCTGGAGCATGGGCAGAATGGGAAATGTGAGCATCAATCCTCTAACAGGTGATGCTCTCTATCAAGTAACCTATTTCTCCGTTGAACAAAACAAGTCCAACACCGAACTCTTCTTTCTCGCTAACGAGCCCGAAGCCCAACCCCGACAAATCACCCGAAGCGCATGTCATGAGAACTCTCCGCAATGGGTAGATGACAAAACAGTCCTCTTTCTTAGTGATGCAAGCGGCAGTTCGCAGTTGTGGCAGATGAACACCGACGGCTCGGCATGCAAGCAGATAAGCAACTTTGAGCAAGACATAGAAGGTTTTGCCCTTTCGCCCGACGGCAAGAAAATACTCTTTGCGGCGCAAGTCAAGACCATCCGCGAAACAAAAGATATCTATCCAGACCTCCCCAAAGCTTCGGGCAGAATCGTCAACGACCTCATGTACAAACATTGGGACGAGTGGACAGAAACGGCTCCTCATCCTTTTGTCGCCCATTTCGATGGCAACGCCATCTCCGACATTAAAGATCTGCTTGAGGGAGAGCCTTACGAAAGTCCCATGAAACCCTTCGGAGGTATGGAGCAACTCTGCTGGGCTCCCGACTCGAGGCATATAGCCTACACCTGTCGTAAAAAAACAGGCATCGACTATGCTATCAGCACCAATTCGGACATCTATCTTTATGACCTCGAAACAGGCGAAACGCGTAACCTCACCGAGGGCATGCACGGCTATGATACCAACCCTCAGTTCTCACCCGACGGCAGGCGCCTTGCATGGTTATCCATGGAAAGAGACGGGTACGAGTCAGATCAGAATCGGCTCTTTGTTATGGATATGGAAACCGGTGAGAAACACTTTGTCAGCTCTCGTTTTCAGAGCAATGTGGATGAGTTTGCATGGCTCAATGATGACGAAATAGTTTTTGCAGGTTGTTGGCATGCGTTAGAGCATCTTTATCTGATTGATTTGGACGGCGAAGTGCGCGAACTCACCGATGGCCAATACGACTATCAGTTGGCAGGTCTTTTCGGTACAAAGGTCTTCACCCTCCGGCACTCCATGCGCGAAGCCAACGAACTGTTTACTTTCGATATCAAGGACCTTCCTGCTGCAGCTGAAGGACATGAAGATGTCTATTATGTTGAATCGTCACTTGAGCGGAAAGGCATTCTCAAGCAACTTACTTTCGAAAACAAACATATTTACGATGCGGTGGATATGGGCTCTGTAGTTCCGCGGTGGCAAACCACTACCGACGGGAAACGTATGCTTACATGGATTATCTATCCTCCTCATTTTGACCCCTCGAAGAAGTATCCGACCCTTCTTTATTGCGAGGGAGGTCCGCAATCGCCTGTGTCACAATTCTGGTCCTATCGCTGGAACTTCATGCGCATGGCGGCTCACGACTATATCATCGTGGCTCCTAACCGCCGCGGACTCCCCGGCTTCGGCATCGAGTGGAATGAACAAATCAGCGGTGACTATGGAGGACAGTGCATGAAAGACTACTTCACCGCCATCGACGAGTTTTGCAACGAGCCATACGTTGACCGTGACCATCTTGGCTGTGTTGGTGCTTCCTTTGGAGGGTTCTCCGTCTATTGGCTGGCAGGACATCACAACAAACGATTCAAAGCCTTCATCGCCCACGATGGCATCTTTAATATGGAAATGCAATATCTCGAGACCGAAGAAAAATGGTTTGCCAATTGGGATATGGGCGGAGCTTATTGGGAGAAAAACAACAAAACGGCGCAGCGCACTTTTGCCAACTCGCCTCACTTGTTTGTTGATAAGTGGGATACACCGATTCTGTGCATTCACGGTGAGAAAGACTATCGCATTCTCGCCAATCAGGGTATGGCAGCCTTCGATGCCGCTAAGATGAGAGGCGTGCCAGCAGAACTTCTTATCTTCCCCGACGAAAACCACTGGGTGCTGAAACCGCAAAACGGCATACTCTGGCAGAGAGAGTTCATCGGTTGGCTTGACAAATGGCTCAAATGATAAAGACACTATCAAACGCATTATGTTTGCAATATGAAGATTTATAAGGTTCAATATCAGGAGGTGGATGCCAATCGCAGGTTGCGCATCTACACTTTAGAAAATATGCTGCTCAATACAGCAGGCAGCAATGCCGATGATACGGGTATAGGAATTCAGTATCTCATGCAGCAAAACTGCACTTGGGTCATTACAAACATGTCGATAGAAATATCCTATCTACCCACGCACGGTGAGAAGATAGGTATCGACACGTGGGTGGAGAATGCGGCACACATGCTTTCTGTGCGTAACTTCCGCATTTTTTTGTTGGACAGCGAGGGCAACGTGCGTTGCGAGATAGGCAAGGCAAGGTCGGTATGGGCAGTCATCAACCTCACGGACCGCACAATACAGAACATTTTCGACCAGCCTGTTTTTCTTAACTATCCTTATGGCGGTAAAATTGATATAGCAAGGCAAACACACCTGCCCACCATCGAGCAGCCTGACGGATATTGGCAACACGAAATTGTTTATTCCGATATCGACTACAACGGTCACTGCAACTCCTGCAAGTATCTTGAATTCATGCTGAATGCTTCCGAACCCGTGTTGCTCAAAGAGCAACTCCCCCAGCAGATAAACGATAATGAACCTCCCTCAACCATTCTCCGTGTTGACCTCAAGTATGCCAAAGAGCTTCACAAAGGAGAAAAAGCCGTTGTCAGATATTTGTGGAATAACCAAGAGGATGTGCAATATGAAGTCCGTAATTTTGCGGGCGAATTGGCATGCAGCGCTAAAATTGCCGTGAAAAGCAACATACAAGAATAACCTCTTCCTCCCTAAGGAAAGCTTAGGGCCTTCAAAAACAACCGATAAAAAACGATAATACAAGATAATGAAAACCGCATTAATAACCGGCATCACAGGGCAGGATGGCAGTTTCCTTGCTGAATTTCTGTTGTCAAAGGGCTATGAAGTTCATGGCATTATCCGCCGTAGCAGCACTTTCAATACAGGCCGTATTGAGCATCTGTATCTCTCCGAGTGGGTGAAAGATATGCGTAAACCGAGGGCTGTCAATCTCCATTACGGCGACATGACCGACTCCTCTTCACTGATTCGCATCATACAGGAAGTGCAACCCGATGAAATCTATAATCTCGCTGCGCAAAGCCATGTTAAGGTAAGTTTCGATGTGCCTGAATATACTGCAGAGGCTGATGCCATCGGCACGCTGCGACTGCTTGAGGCCGTGCGTATGTTGGGTTTGGAGAAGAAAACCCGTATTTACCAGGCTTCCACTTCCGAGTTGTTCGGCAAAGTGCAGGAGGTTCCCCAACGCGAGACAACGCCTTTTTATCCGCGAAGTCCCTATGGCGTGGCAAAACAATATGGATTCTGGATAACGAAGAACTATCGTGAAGCCTATGGAATGTATGCCGTGAATGGTATCCTGTTTAATCATGAGTCGGAACGTCGCGGAGAGACATTCGTTACGCGCAAAATAACCCTTGCCGCTGCTGCCATCGCCAAAGGAAAGCAAGACAAATTGTATTTGGGTAACTTGTCTGCCCGTCGCGACTGGGGCTATGCCAAAGACTATGTCGAGTGTATGTGGCTCATGCTTCAGCAAGACACTCCCGAAGACTATGTCATAGCCACCGGTGAGATGCATACCGTGCGCGAGTTCTGCTCGCTGGCTTTTGCCGAGGCGGGTATTCTGCTGCATTGGGAAGGAGAAGGCGTGGAGGAAAAAGGTATAGACGAGCAGGGTAGGGTATTGGTGGAAGTGGATGCAAAGTATTTCCGTCCAACGGAAGTGGAGCAGCTTTGTGGTGACCCGACTAAAGCCCGCACAAAATTGGGATGGAATCCAAGAAAAACTTCTTTTGAGAAGTTGGTGAAGATAATGATGAAACACGACTTGGGAGATGAATAAAGACAGTAAAATATATGTAGCGGGTCATCGCGGTATGGTGGGAAGCGCTATTGTTCGCGAGTTGCAAAGACAAGGATATCATAATCTTGTGGTCCGCAGTCATCACGACCTTGACCTCACTTCTCAGGAAACCGTCAACTTATTTTTTCAAGCGGAGAAGCCTGACTATGTTTTTCTCGCCGCTGCCAAAGTGGGGGGGATAGTGGCAAATCAGAAAGCACCTGCTGACTTTATGTATCAGAATATGATGCTTGAGATGAATGTGATTCATGCCGCTTGGGAAAATAAAGTCAAAAAACTGCTTTTCCTCGGCTCTTCGTGTATCTATCCTCGTTTGGCGCCGCAGCCTATGACCGAAGACTGCCTGCTGACAGGTTCCTTGGAGCAGACCAATGAGGCTTATGCCCTTGCCAAGATAAGCGGACTGAAGTATTGCGAATACTTAAACCGCCAATATGGCACTGACTATATATCGGTTATGCCAACCAATCTCTATGGACCTAACGACAACTACCACCCCGAACATTCTCATGTTTTGCCTGCTTTGATACGACGTTTCCACGAAGCCAAAACAGCCAAGGCAGAGAGTGTTACCTGCTGGGGCGACGGTTCCCCTTTGCGGGAGTTTCTCTATGTGGATGACTTGGCTAACCTTTGTGTGTTCCTGATGAACAATTATAGCGGCAATGAGACCGTCAATGCAGGAACCGGCAAAGAATTAACTATAAAAGCACTGACAGAGTTGGTGGCAAAAGTGACGGGATATGAGGGAGAAATAATATGGGACAAAACACGCCCTAACGGCACTCCGCGCAAACTCCTTGATGTGAGCAAGGCAACAGCTTTGGGATGGACCTATAAAACGGAATTGGAAGACGGCATACGTCTTGCCTATCAAGATTTTCTTACCAATCCGGTGAGAGCCGAAAGGTAAATGCAAGTTGATGTTAGAAGTCTGTTTGATACATAATGTTATTGAGGCGGGGTGCGATGAGGCAGGCAGAGGGCCTCTGGCGGGCAGCGTGTTTGCGGCAGCAGTGATTTTACCACCCTCCTTTCAAGAGAAGAAACATGTGTTCTCGGAAGAATGGCAACTGCTGAACGATTCCAAACAACTGACGGAGAATGAGCGGGAACGGCTCCGACCCGTCATTGAACAAGAGGCGGCTGCATGGGCGGTGGCAGAAGTAACGGCAGAGGAGATTGACCGCATCAACATACTGAATGCCGCTATCCTTGCGATGCATAAGGCGTTGGGACAACTGAAAATCAGACCTCAACATATCATCGTGGACGGCAACAGATTCAAACCCTATATAGACCCCGATTCAGGTTGGGCAGTGCCTTACAGGACGGTGGTCAAAGGGGATGGCAAATATATGTCGATTGCAGCGGCATCGGTTTTGGCTAAGACACACAGAGATGAATATATGCGCCGCTTGGCAGAGCAATATCCGCAGTACGATTGGCAACACAACATGGGATATCCTACTCCCAAACACCGTGAAGCCATCAAACAATTCGGGTTGACACCCTACCATCGCCTCAGTTTCAATACTAAATAGAAAACAAACAACAATATAAACAAATAAACAAATAAACACTACGACCTATGAAAGATTTTTGGAAGTATTTCTTTGCCACCGTATGTGGCATTTTGGCAGTGAGCTGCCTATGCAGTATTCTTTGTGGTGCCATCCTCGGCGCTATGCTGGCTATGGGCGAAAGCGAAACAGTGCTCAAAGAACACAGTGTCTATCGTATTGACCTTGACGGCACACTTGTAGAGCGGGCTGCCAACGATGACTTCAGTGCTGCTTTTGCACAATTGGCAGGTAGAGAAACCGAAACACAAGTAGGACTCGATGACCTCCTGCGTAATATTCGTATCGCTAAAGAAAACGATAAGATTGATGGTATCTACCTCAAAGGTGGTTCGTTGGGATTAGGCTTTGCTTCCGGACAAGAACTGCGTCGGGCACTCCTCGATTTCAAAGAGAGCGGGAAGTTCATCGTTGCTTATGCCGACCAATATGGACAAGGTAACTATTGGCTGGCTTCTGTTGCCGACAAGATTTATTTGAATGCTCACGGCACTGTCAGCTGGTCAGGTCTAAGCACGACCCTTATGTTCTATGCGCGCGCTTTGGAAAAACTCGGCGTAGAGGCACAAGTGGTGAAAGTAGGCACCTTCAAGTCTGCCGTTGAACCATATATCCTGACCGGTATGAGCGAGCCCAACCGTCTGCAGATGAATACTATGCTGCAAGACCTGTGGGGTGTTGTTACTGCTGACGTGGCAGTCGGAAGAAGTCTGACGGTGGAAGAACTCAACCGCTTGGCAGACCTGAATATGACCTTCCAACCCGAAGAAGAGTTAGTGAAATGCGGTTTGGTGGACACACTGGTCTATATGCAAGACATGAAAACGGTTCTCACCTCATTGACCGGAACTGAAGACTATAAAGAAGTGTCACATTCAGCAATGAATAATCTTCCTTCATCTGAAAAGTATCAGAAAGACAAAATCGCCATCATCTATGCAGAAGGTGAAATCACTGACGACAGCGGTGATGGTATTGTAGGCACTAAGATGGTCAAGACTATCAATGAGGTGGCTGAAAAAGACAACGTTAAAGCGGTAGTGCTCCGTGTCAACTCCCCCGGTGGTAGTGCCAGCGCAAGTGAACAAATATGGCATGCTCTCTCTCTCTTGAAAGAGAAAAAGCCGTTGGTGGTTTCTATGGGCGACTACGCTGCTTCCGGCGGTTACTACATCTCCTGCATCGCCGATACCATCCTTGCTGAACCTAATACATTGACAGGCTCTATCGGCATCTTCGGTATCATTCCTTCGTTCGGCAAATTGGCAGATAAAGTGGGATTAGATTTCGACGGTGTGCAAACCAATAAAATGTCACGTATGGAGACCAATATGATATATAAAGGTATGAACACAGAAGAACGGGCGCTGATGCAAGGAATGATTAACCGCGGTTATGAACTCTTTGTGTCACGTTGCGCTGCCGGACGTGGCATGACTAACGAGGAAATAAAGGCCATCGCCGAAGGACGTGTTTGGAGCGGACAGCGTGCATTAGGCTTAGGGCTGGTTGATAAAATGGGTAATGTCGAGGATGCTGTCGCTATTGCTGCACAAATGGCTTCGCTGGATAATTATCAGTTGACTACTTATCCCGAAAAGAAAGATAAAATGACGGAGTTGATGGAGACACTTTCCGGTAGAGATTCTGAGGAGATGATATTGCTCAAGGAGTATAAGCATATCAAACAAATGGCTCAGAAACCGTCAATGCAGGCCCGTCTGCCCTATGAGATATATTTCAACTTCTGATTATTAACTAACTCTTGTCATTCTTCACTACCATATTATCCAGGGTCTATGGCTTCTTCGTCGGCTTGCGTAATCTGCTCTATGACGAGCACTTGCTGCATTCCGCTAAACTCCCTATTCCCACCATCTGTATAGGCAACCTTTCCGTAGGGGGGACAGGAAAAACTCCTCATACCGAGTTCTTTGCCGGAGAACTGCAACAACACTATAAAGTGGCAGTACTGTCACGGGGCTACCGACGGAAAACACGAGGCTTCCTATTGGTGGACGATAACGCAAATGCTTTCACCGTCGGTGATGAAGCTTTGCAACTGCATCATAACCTTCCCGAAGTGATAGTGGCGGTTTGCGAGAACAGAGTCAGAGGGTGCCGACGACTGATGCGACTGTTCCCTGATTTGGAGGTTATACTCTTGGATGACGGATTCCAACATCGCAGGTTGCATTGTGGATTCTACGTCCTGCTCACTGCTGCCGACAACCTCTTTATTCACGACCACCTACTGCCTCATGGCAGACTCCGAGAACATAAAATGGGCAGTCTGAGAGCTAACATGGTTATAGTGACCAAGTGTCCGGAGAAAATGCAACCTATCGACAAACGAGTTATCGATACGGGTTTACATCTGCCACCTTATCAGCAACTCTTCTTCTCATGGCTTAACTATGGGCAGCTCGCTCCATTACAAAACAACGCAGAACAAGATATAGCCCCTGACGCTATTCGTAAACCGCTATTGTTGACAGGGATAGCGCAACCGCAACCGCTGATTGATTATCTCAAAGCCCGTTATCCTCAAATGGAAACGATGCGCTTTGCGGACCATCATCGCTTCACCGCTCGTGACATGCAGCATATTACCAAATGCTATACCTCAGCCTGCTGTGATGCTCTCATAACTACGCAGAAAGATGCGATGCGACTGCTCGCTATGCCTTCATTGCCGCCACAGTGGCAATCGCGCTGCTTTGTCTTGCCGGTGCAGGTTGACTTCCACGGAGAAGAGAAAACTGTCATGCAATTATTGGAGAACTATATTAAAGAGAACAGAAGACGAAAGAGATGATTAGATTACTTGTATTAGCAATAGTCCAAGCTTTGTTCCTGGCAGGAGGACAAATTTTCCTTAAGTATGCGATGGTGTCATTGCCTGCATTCTCTTGGTCATGGAATTTCTTTCGCTCCGCTCTTCTCAACTGGCAATTAGCTTGTTGTGGCGTTTCTTTTACGATAGCTGGACTGATGTGGATGTACATCCTTCGTCACTATCCATTCTCACATGCCTATCCCCTCTCTTCTATGGCGTATGTATTCGGCATGGTGGCTGCAATGCTCTGTTTTCACGAACAGATAGCCTGGACACAATGGGTGGGGATCCTTTTTATTATGGCGGGTTGCTATCTCGTAGTTCACTAATGAACATATACTTGCACTGACCTTTTCTCTGTGGAGGATAAACCGATAATAAGGTAGATAATAAGGTAACAACAGAAAAGCTTATTAGACTCTCCGCTAATAAGCTTTTCTGTTGTTATAGATCAAATGCTAATGGCCGATGGGGGATTAACAGATTGTAACCTAATGCCAAACTGGGGCTTAACTTAACTATTACCCCATGATGTGGCGTTTTAACCAATATATACTGCACTTTCAGCACCTAAACACGATAGATACACGATAGATATACGATAGATACACGATAGATATACGATAGATAAACGTTAGATTCAGCACCTTTCGTAAGCGGAAAAAATAGGTGTACTATCCCTCGATTGTGACATGCTCTTATCCCTGTCGGGCAAGTCTTCATCCTCCGCGGAGTGTTAGTTTATACCGTAACGGGAATGGAAGTAAAATACTGTACCCAAGCCCCAAGTCCCAAGTCCCAAGTACCAAGTACAAAGCCCCAAGTACAAAGTCCCAAGTACAAGGTACAAAGAAATCATACGGGCGGCTCATTGAGCCGCCCGTTTCTTCCTGTTATAATCCGTTTGTTTTGGGAAAATAGGTTGGGGGTTAGATAGCTTTACATTTTCCTCGTAGCCATGATGCTTCGTCTGCATTAAGCAACGGACATATCTCATCGGCTACACGTTGATGATAACTATTGAGCCATACTCGCTCCTGCTCGGTAAGCAACGATAACTCTATCAATGAGGTGTCGTAGTAGCAAAGTGTTAACGTCTCCCAGCAGAGAAAATCGTCTTCGGTGGTAGCGGCATGAGTGCGTTCGCAAGGCTGTACTGCCACCAAGTTCTCTATCCTCACACCCCATTTGTTAGTTCGATAGATGCCGGGTTCATCACTGCATATCTGACCTGCTTCCAATACTGTGGGATTCATATCCGTACGCACATTCTGAGGACCTTCATGGCAGCCTAAGAAATGCCCCACACCATGGCCCGTACCGTGACCATAGGTGATGCCCGCTTGCCACATGTATTGCTTGGCTAATGCGTCCAACTGATTGCCTCTTGTACCGCGAGGCCAACGAATGGTGGCTAAAGCAATGTGACCCTTCAATACATAAGTATAGTCCAATTTGGCTTGCTCGGGTATGTTCCCGCCTAACCAAACCGTGCGTGTGATGTCGGTGGTGCCGTCCAGGTATTGTCCGCCGGAGTCCAACAAGAGCATGCCTTCGGGGCGTACTATCGCGCAGTTGTCTTTTGTGGCGGCATAATGCACAATGGCACCATTGCCCTTGTAGCCTGCTATTGTGCCGAAACTCTCTTCCACAAAATTCTCGCCCATCATGCGGAACTCATGCAACTTCTCCATCAGCGTCCACTCGGTCTGCTCACTTTGGAATGCTTCCTCCTCCAGCCATTTGAAGAAACGGGTCAGGGCAACCGCATCCTGACGCATCGCTTTGCGCTCGCCTTCCAACTCCACGGCATTCTTATGACTCTTGTCTTTCAATATAGGCGACTGGGCATTGATGGTTTTCTGCTCGGTATTGATGGCTTCAAACAGAGCTTGATTCACTCTTGCTCCATCGTAAAGAATAGTGCCCTTGATAGTACGGATGTAGGCATATACGTCATCATATCCGCGCACTAAAATTCCTTCTCGTTGAAGATATTCGGCTGCTTTCCGGTCAACCTTCTCCGGCAGAACAAAGAGCGTACATTGGTCTTGTTCCAACACCAAGTAGGAGATGACTACAGGGTTATATTCCACATCGAATCCTCTGATGTTGAGCAACCACGCTATTTCATCCAAGGCCGACACAATCATGGCATTCGCCTTCTTCTCTGCCATCACTTTGCGGATGCGACGAAGTTTTGCGGCTACTTCCTCTCCTGCATACTGGACGCTATATTCATATAGCGGCGTTTGCGGAATAAGAGGTCTGTCTTCCGTCCAAAGAGGTGCAATGAGGTCAATGCTTTTTAACGAGAGACCTGCTTCTTGCAGAGTGTCGCGAAGATTATTATAGCCGTTCACGCTCCACATCTCAGGATTGATACCCACAACACCCTGACAGTTGTCTGTAAGCCATTGGGGAATAGTCGGACAGTCAATGTCCGATTCCCGCATCAGTTCTATGCTGCTGCCTTCCAATTCCTTCTCTGCTTGAAGGTAGTAGCGACTATCGGTCCACAGAAATGCCTTGTCATGGGTAACCAACACCGTACCTGTTTCACCATTGAAACCGCTCAACCATGTGGTCTCCATCCAATGAGCTGCCATATACTCGCTCGCATGGGGGTCAGTGCCCGGAACTATATAGGCGGTCAACCCCTCTTGAAGCATCAGTTTCCTTAATGCTGCTAATTTCTCAATTACTGTCATAGTTTTAATGCTTATTTTACTGCCTTAAACGACATATCAAGTGACTTGACGGAGTGAGTCAATGCACCTACTGATACAAAGTCCACTCCGCATACGGCATAGTCGCGAATCGTGTCAATCGTGATGCCGCCGGATGACTCTATCTCTATTTTCCTACCGTTCTGCTTCTCCCAGTCCCGTATAATCTGAACTGCAGACCGTGTGCGTTCGGGAGTGAAATTGTCAAGCATGATGCGGTCGGCTCCGTTGGTTTGAAGCGCTTCGCGTATCTCTGCCTCGTTGCGGACTTCTATCTCGATGCGCAAGTCCTTCTGCTTATCTTTGCAATATTGCTGAGCACGAGTGATAGCTGCTGTGATGCCGCCTGCAAAATCCACATGATTGTCTTTGAGCAGTATCATGTCAAAGAGCCCGATACGGTGATTGGTTCCGCCTCCTATGGCCACCGCCTCTTTCTCTAAGAGACGTAGTCCGGGGGTAGTCTTACGAGTGTCCAATACACGACAACCGGTATCAGCTATAAGCGACTGGTAGCGGTGAGCCGTAGTCGCAACACCTGACAAACGTTGCATGATATTGAGCATTGTGCGCTCTACTTGCAACAACGACAATACCTTGCCATATACTTTGAAAGCAATATCACCCGGGCGGACATGAGCACCGTCGCGGATAAAGATTTCTGTACGAAGCTCAGGGTCGAAATAGCGGATGACTTCTTCTGCCACTTCCACGCCTGCCAAGATACCTTCTTCCTTAATTATCAACTGCTGACAGCCCATCGCTGTAGGCGGAATACAACTTAGTGAGGTGTGATCACCATCACCAATATCTTCTTTAAACCATTGCGCTATAAGGCGGCGCAATTCTTCGCGTGAGATGTATTTCATACGGATACAATTATTTTTGGCGCAAAATTACGAAATATTCTTCAACTTTCCAAAAATTATTGTACCTTTGCAACCGCATTAAGTCTTAACTTCTAACTTTTAATATCAATATGTCTTTCAAAGAGTCACTACAAAATTGTAGTAAGTATCTGCGCTCTATCGTCAGTTTGTCTGACCATGTGGATGCAGAGGCAGCAATGGCGAACATACGCGGAAATATTGCTTTCCGCGGACCCAATGTATTCATTCTCTTTTTCGCTATTATCATTGCCTCCTTGGGACTGAATGTCAATTCTATTCCCGTCATCATTGGTGCCATGCTTATCTCTCCATTGATGGGTCCTATCATAGGCTTTGGATTAGGGTTGGGAACTAACGATACCGATTTAGTGGCAGACTCCTTGCGAAACCTGTTGGTGATGGTAATTATATCTATCATTGCCTCCACGCTCTATTTCGTACTCACGCCGCTTGATATGGTCAACCCCACAGAACTGCTTGCACGTACTAATCCTACCGTGTATGATATCATGATTGCTTTCTTCGGTGGATTGGCAGGGATAGTTGAGATTTCAAGAAAAGATAAAGGGACGGTAATGTCCGGCGTGGCAATTGCTACTGCCCTCATGCCGCCACTCTGCACTGTCGGCTATGGCATCGCTCAACTGAATTGGCACTATGCGCTCGGAGCACTGTATCTATTCTTTATCAACTCTATATTTATCGCACTCGCCACTTTCATTGTGGTCAAATACCTGCGTTTCCCGCTCAAAGATGCTGAAAACAATAAGAAGGCAAAACGACAGAAATGGATTGTCTATGTAATTCTCATTATCATCATCATTCCAGGCACCTTCTCCACCATTGATATTGTCAAGGATAATAACGTGCAAAGGGCGGCTAACCATCTGATTAGTGACCATAAAGCAATGGGGAAATCCTATATCTATGATTTCACTGTTGATACTTCCTCCGACCCCGCCCAAGTGCACCTCTATATAGCCGGAGAACCGCTGCCGGGCAATCAGCGGGAACAATTCTTACAAGATGCCGAACAAAAAGGTTTCTTGCGTTCTCAGATTGTCTTTCATGAGGATGCCGTTACAGAAGGCTTCAATCAGGAAGAACTCGTTCGTGACATCTTCGATTATCACGAAAAACAACTTCGAGAAAAGCAAACCATGATTGACTCCTTGCAACAACAATTATTGCAGCAAAACGAACAGATAGATTCGCTCCGACAATTGCTGCAAAGTCTGCAACCTACAACTGAAGAAGAATGAAAGTCACACTCTTAGTGGTAGGTAAGACCACCGACCCGCATCTGCAGGCGCTTATCAGCGAATACGAAAAACGACTCTCCCATTATCTGAGTTTTTCTCTTTGTGTCATACCGGAACTGAAGAATGCCAAGAACCTGACACAAGAGCAACAAAAAGAAACAGAAGGAAAACTTATCTTGCAGCAAATCGATTCTTCCGCCACTCTCATTCTCCTTGATGAACACGGACAACAATATCGTTCTGTAGATTTTGCCAAGCATCTACAACAACGTTTCTCGGCAGGCAAGAACCTCACCTTTGTTGTAGGCGGACCTTACGGCTTCTCGCAGGCAGTTTATCAGAGAGCTGATGCCAAACTCTCACTTTCCGACATGACTTTCTCCCATCAGATGATACGCCTTCTCTTCGTAGAGCAACTCTATCGCGCTCTAACCATCCTTCATCACGAACCCTACCACCACGAGTAAGAAAACTCTTCTTCCCACGGGTGCTTTCTAAATCTCCACCGGATGTTTTCTAAATCTCCCACGGATGAAACGGATGATTACGGATGTTTTTATTCGCCCATAGATGATGCAGCCTTTATTGTCATTCAACCCCATGTTGTCATACTTATAGATAGTTCGAACACAGTGAGATGATAACTGTTTAAGCCTCTCACCCTCCAGATGACGAATGGATGACACTCTGAGAGTGCTTGGAGGGTGCATAAATGCTAATGAGCGATTTGGGTGAAAAGGATTGATTGTGGTTGCGGACTGAATGTCAAGAGCCATGGATTGGGGGACGTTGAGGGTTCGGTGACGTTTTTATGAAGTTTTTGTCACTTTATGAAGTCCGCAGAATGTGTCGTTTATCTAACGTGTATCTATCGTATATCTATCGTGTATCTATCGTATATCTATCGTGTTTGTTACGTCTTAGTCGGCTGCGACATGGCTGAAAAGATACTGTCTATTGGGGCGATTTGCGAGAGAAAAGAGGAGATTCCTTTGTTTTGAAGTATTTCCAATGGATACTTCTAAATATTCCACGATTTATGAGATAACTCTAAAACAACAGTGGCAACCTGAGGGGTTGCCACTGTTGTTTATTGTTCTGTTATTATTACGGTATCATTAGAATATTATTAGGATATTATTACGATGTCATTGCGATATTATTATGATATCATCACGTTCGTAATATATTACGTCATCTATCTTCTTGAAGCGGAAGAGGCTCTCGGAGAGGTCGCTGTTGATGAGGTTGTTGTATTGCTGCTGCGAACCTGTCCGCTGCGGCTCACGCGACTGGTGGTATTTGTTGTGACTGAAGCGTTGCCCGCCGCTGCACTGCGAGACGTTGCAGAAGTAGCGGAGGAACTTGCGGAAGAGGCAGTGGCTGTGTTGCTGCGCGAGGAGGTGGCAGCGGCTGTTTGACTATTAGCGGCTGACTCGCTGCGTGAGGTGGTGGCTGCGGAAGAGGTATTGCCCGAGCGACTGTTTGTGGTGGAAGAGGTTGCAGAATTATTCACGCTTTGAGAAGCGGATGTGGTGTTGCTGCGCGAGGAGGAAGCCGAAGAAGTGGCGGTAGTAGCGGCAGAAGAACTGCGCTGAGTTGTTGTGGAACTTGCTGCAGCACTGCTGCGAGAGGAGGAGTTGCGTGAGGAAGAAACCGTGGTGGTCGTGGTGGAGGCAGCAGCGGCACGGCGCACATCTGAGGCATTTGTTACCTGACGAGGGTTGTCGGCAGCGCCAGCCACGTAGGTCATGCCGCGTGTTCTCGTATCAAAGTCCTCTTCCGGATGCTGCTTCTGATAATCGTTGCGAGACACAGACGAGGTCTGACTGCCATACTGCGGATAATGCGGTTCGGTAGGGTAGGACACTTGCTGACAATAATGGTTGCCGTGCATATAGGTATTGATATAGGCTTGATAGTGCCCTAAATGCTGAGGTACCGGACGAGCATAATGAGAGGGGAAGTGGTCCCAATAGTAGGGCGAGTGCCAAGGCTGATAGCCCGGTCGGCGGAGTGGGTCGAACAAAGGAGGCGTCTTCGCAAAGACGGGTTGCACAATATAGTGCCGGCCATATATATAAGGCGCACCAATCACTTGGCAGTAGGTGACGCCCGGGGTAAACTCTACCACAACGGTTGCCACATCCTGAAACACTCCCGGAGCTAATACCGATTGGATAACGAAGAGGTGATTATAGCCGTTCAGCACTTCCATCACACGCAGATAGTCAACAAACCCGTCCCGATTGAGGTCTAAGTTGGAAATCATGTAGCGTGAGGAGTTGAGAATCATCTCAAACTCTTGCACGCTGTTTGATTGTGCAAAAGCGGCTCCTACTGCCTGCAAGTCGAGATGCAGACAAAGGTCGCGCGTCACGTTGTTCACTTGAATAACGGTGGTGGTTTGTTGCCCTCGTGAAGGCCGTACTATGGTGGTGGTTGATGCCGGTGTATATACCACTTGTGGTTCTTGCTTGACAACCACAACTTGGGGTGTTGTCTTCTCTTGAGGGGTGTCAGATATGGCTGCCACAGTCATCAATGTGGTCAGACAACTCGAACATACCAAACTCGTCGTAGCGAGTAAAAAGATTCTGATAACTTTCATATAGATTGTTTTTTTGTTTTTCTACAACATGTCTTTTATAAGCATGCTTTGGCTATTTTTCCGCGCTTCTGCCAGTGCGGTATATTGGTTCCAAAACTGCTTCATCTCTTCCGAAGGATTCTGCAAGAAGAACTCTGTCCCCTGCTGCTCCACTTGTGCAATAACATCGCCCGCGGTCAGATTGCTGATGTCGCGCGCCGGAAGATAGGTTTTTTCTTCTTTGCCTTCAATATAACTCTCTCTCACCACTTTTGTTTCTGTAAGCCGACTCAACAGTTGATTCACCAGCCGAGCAGGGAGATGGTTTTCATGCGCCATTTCATAGGCGGTCTGCGGATCTAAGCCTTTTTCAAAACGTTTCACAATCAGACACGTTAAGAATAGCGTGATATAGTCCTTATAACGACGAGACATGTGGCGCAAGTCGGTGTCATAATCAAAATCTTCGTTGTTCTCGATGGCAAAACTCAACTCCGCCCCTGAGAGAATGAACAGACAACTCAGTTGCAGCCAAGTGAGGAGTAAGGGTAGGGCGGCAAACACACCGTAAACGATGCTGGTTCGGCTCAAAAATGCCACCAAATAGACAGTGAGCATTTGCAGAAGTTGAAAGAGAGTGCCGACGAGGATGCCTGGTATGAAAGCAGCCCATGCGCCTACTTTGGTGTTTGGAATAGCCCAATACATCCACGAGAAGATGAGCCAACACATGACAAAAGGAAGGAGTTTGAGAAGGAACTCTTTCAGTGGTGCCATGGCTTGAAAGAACTCAATGTCGGCTGTTGTGGTGTTGAGGAAGATGCTTACACCCGAGGAGACGACTATCAGTATGGGGACTACTATGAGAATAGAGATGTAGGTGGAGAGTTGACGTGGAATAGAACGTGATTTCTTAACTTGCCAGATGGTGTTGAAAGAGGTCTCTATGTTGTTGAAAAATGACCAAACCGACCAAAGTAGGATAATGAGTCCTACTCCGATGAATGCCCCTCCTTGCGCAGTCTCGAGATAGCGTTGTACAAATCCCATGATAGTGGGGACCATATCCATTTTGCCCAAAAAACTCTCATACAGTTTTTCCTCTATGATCTGCTCAAAGCCGAAGCCTTTTGCTACCGCCAAGACAAGTGCCAGGATGGGTACCATGGCAAACGTCATAGAGTAGGTGAGTGCATTGGCCCGCGTGTTGATGTCATGGTCAAGAAAGCCCCGCACGGTAATGACGAGACTCCTCAGCGTGAGGTAGCCCAATCGTTTCCATCTACCGAACTCCTCTCCGGTTTTACGCCAGAGGTCATAGAGAATAAAGTCGGTTGCCCGTTTGAAAAAGGAAGACATATAAATGTTCAGTTGTTGAATTGTTAAATAGTTCAGTTATTCCATTTCTGAGTAGCCCATAGGTGGCTCAATAAAAAAGAATACAGCAGGGTTATAAGCCGGGTTCTGTGCCGCGGAAGCGGTGTCTATCATTAATCTGGAATGAGTGTTACCACCCATTTCTTAGCGTTCTACCCTCCGACTCGGGCGAGCCACCCTTGGTGTCGGTTTACTTGAACTTGCAACACGCAGTGTAGCCGTTTCATCTTCCCCGAAGAGAAGCCATCGTCGCTGTTCCATTGACCAAACATTGCTGCCTGTAGGGCGTTACCCTATGCGCTGCTCTGTGTTGCCCGGACTTTCCTCTACCGGTGAGTAGTCAGAATCGTTATTTCTCTTGCTCACAATAGCGATAGACCGCCCTGCTGTATTCGGGGGCAAAGTTACAACATTTTTATAAACTATGAAAAGAAAACCTGCAAATTGCTTTGATTGCAATCTGCAGGTTTGTGTGTCCTCCGAGGGGCTCGAACCCTCGACCCACTGATTAAGAGTCAGTTGCTCTACCAACTGAGCTAGGAAGACAAAGCTCTTGAGAAAGTCCTCCTCCAGTGCACAAGTGCACTCTTCCTCAAAAGCGGGTGCAAAGGTACGTCGTTTTTCTGAAATGTGCAAGAGATGGTCGAAAAAAAATGCATTTTTTTGCTATGTTGTATAATTTTTGTACCTTTGCAGATGAAAACGTGGGGATGACAATAACGGTGCAGAAGAAATCTAAAACATAATATATATGGAATTCAAGTATTCACCTATGTTTCAACTCGGTGAGGACAAAACCGAGTATTATCTGCTGACCAAGGACTATGTGTCAGTCGGCGAGTTTGAAGGCACCCCGATATTGAAAGTGGAAAAAGAAGGCTTGACGCGAATGGCCAACGCCGCTTTCAGAGATGTAAGTTTCATGCTTCGCAGAAGTCATAATGAGCAAGTGGCAAAGATTCTTCGTGACCCGGAAGCCTCTGCCAACGACAAATATGTGGCTCTTACCTTCTTGCGTAATGCGGAGGTAGCCGCCAAAGGCAAACTGCCCTTGTGTCAAGACACAGGAACGGCGATAATACACGGTGAGAAGGGTCAGCAGGTATGGACAGGCTACTCGGATGAAGAAGCTCTTTCTCTGGGTGTATATAAGACTTATACCGAGGAGAACCTCCGTTATTCACAGAATGCTCCCCTGTCGATGTATGAAGAGGTGAATACGAAATGCAACCTGCCTGCTCAGATTGATATTGAGGCTACAGAAGGCATGGAATATCGTTTCTTATGTGTGACCAAAGGTGGTGGTTCTGCCAATAAGACCTATTTGTATCAAGAGACAAAAGCCCGCATCCAGAATGCCGGAACACTGGTTCCCTTCTTGGTTGAGAAGATGAAAAGCTTAGGCACTGCGGCTTGTCCTCCCTACCATATCGCCATTGTGATAGGCGGCACTTCGGCAGAGAAAAACCTGATGACAGTGAAGTTGGCATCCACTCATTATTATGATACTCTTCCCACGACAGGCGATGAGACGGGCAGAGCTTTCCGCGACATAGAATTGGAGAAAGAACTGCTCCAAGAGGCCTATAAGATAGGCTTGGGAGCGCAATTCGGCGGCAAATATATGGCTCATGATGTGCGAGTGGTCCGCTTGCCTCGTCACGGAGCCAGTTGCCCTATAGGTTTGGGTGTGAGCTGCTCTGCCGACCGTAATATCAAATGCAAAATCAACAAGGATGGCATCTGGATAGAGAAGATGGATGACAAGCCGTACGAGTTGATACCGGAGTCGTTGCGTGAGGCAGGCGAGGGGGATGCCGTGCGGATAGACCTCAACCAACCGATGCGGGATGTCTGCAAGATACTGACACAATATCCGATAGGTACTCGCTTGAGTTTGAACGGCACCATCATAGTAGGTCGTGATATAGCTCACGCTAAGATTAAGGCCCGTTTGGATGCGGGTGAGGCAATGCCTCAGTATCTGAAAGAACATCCTATTTATTATGCAGGTCCTGCCAAGACTCCTGCCGGAATGGCTTGCGGAAGCATGGGACCCACCACTGCCGGCAGAATGGACCCCTATGTGGATGAATTCCAAGAGAAAGGCGGTTCACTCATCATGCTGGCCAAAGGCAATCGTTCCATAGATGTAACCAATGCGTGCAAGAAACATGGCGGTTTCTACTTAGGTTCTATCGGTGGTCCTGCCGCTATCTTGGCACAAAACAACATCAAGTCAATAGAATGTGTGGAATATCCTGAATTGGGTATGGAGGCAATCTGGAAGATAGAAGTGGAGGACTTCCCCGCGTTCATCTTGGTGGATGACAAAGGCAATGATTTCTTCAAACAACTGAAGCCCTGCGAAGGATGCACGATTCTATAAGGAGAATCTCCAAAGAGAATTTTGTCGGCAGAATTGATTCTATTGTTTGACAGATTGACGCAAAGAGAAGAGACGTAATGATACGTCTCTTCTTTTTTGCTATGATTATGAAATGGAAAAATTGAACATTTTTGTTTTTGATAAGATTTGTCAGGTTATCACTCAAGCCTTACGAAGTGTGCAGAATAACCTAAGAATCACCTAAGAATCACCTAAGAATCACCTAAGTTTTGGTGCTTGATGTGTGCAGGAAATGAGTTGGTTGAGCGTGTGGTGTATTTATTTTCTTATATTTTCGACAAGGGATGGTTGTTAGTTTGCTCAAATCAAGCCGGATGAAAGTATGATTCCAACGGCGAGTCGGAAATTTGTGAGTATAATTTTTATTTATTAAATTTGCAGGCTGATTGCGTGTTTGCCGAATAAAGTAGGAGCGCAATGCTAATTAACAATGATAATCAGAAAATACCGCAAAACTGACAATATGAAGAAAATATCTTTTGTGCTGTTCTTTGCAGTTCTTGTTTTGACAAGTTGCAATCGTGATGTATGGTTTATGGAGGGCGAATACTCCTATAAAATCTCCGGCAGGGTGGAACTTAAGAGTGCCGATACTACTATCAACCGCAGTATTGACGATGAGATAGGTGTGCTGCGTATTCTCTCGCAAGACAGTAAGGATGAGGAAGTGGTGTTGGCTTTCAATCCGCTTGGAGGCAGTGTCGTTACCACCACAGCTCGTATTGATGGAAAGAAAATAGAGTTGCAGAACTTTGAGAAGATTCTGCATCTCAGAGCCGCTTCTTTGACCGATGAAGAGTTCGTCGTTGACGTGAGTGGAACAGGAGAACGCTACAAAACGACTATTGTATTCAGCCTTGATTACAAAGGAAAGAACTCCGACGGCACCTTCTCTCTGGAGGGCAATGACCTGCGTATGGTGGCCTATTAATGAGAATATGAGCAGTAAAACTTGTCAAATATTATTTTTTGTTCTCCTGTTGTTTCCGGGGTGCAAGCATGTTAGAAAGCAGGAGCTTTTTGAACAGAAACCGGTCAGTGTGGAAGTGGTGGAGACGCGGGCATGCGTTTCTGACAACCGACGCGTGTATGTGGGCGAGATAGAGACGGGTACCCAGATAAATCTCACTTTCCCGCTCGGAGGGAAACTCAAACAGTTGGCAGTCAAAAATGGTGATGTGGTAAAAAAGGGATGCCTGATAGCCCGTATTGACGACCAACAGCAACAGGCAGCGCTCAGGAATGCCAAAGCACAACTCGCCCAAGCAAAAGATGCTTGTGAAAGGGTGAAAAAGGTGTGGGAGCAAGGAGCTGTTGCTGAGGTGAAATGGATTGAGATGCAGACCAAAGTCGAGCAGGCACAATCGCTCTATGACATGGCGCAGAAGAATCTGGATGACTGTACGCTCACGGCTCCCGTGAACGGGCAGATAGACGGATTGCAGATGTCTGTGGGGCAACAGTTGGCTCCGGCACAGAGACTATGTTCTATTGTAGCTTTGCAGAATGTGAGCATCCGTTTTTCAGTTCCCGAAAATGAAGTGAGAACAATCAAAAAAGGACAACCCTGTACGGCTGTTGTATCAGCGATAGGTGAGGATGAGTTCGAAGGCGAAATCTCGGAAATAGGACTCACTGCCAACCGGCTCTCGCACTCCTACGAGGTAACAATGCTATTGCATAAGCGTCATGCATCTTTGCTACCAGGGATGGTATGCAAAGTGCTGGTAGATGCAGCTCCTTCGTCAGGAATGGTTATACCTGCAGCCTGTGTGCAGATTCATCCCGAAGGCCCTGTGGTATGGGTGGTAGGAGAAGATGATATTGTCACACGGCGACCCGTCAAGGTTAGCGAGTATGTGAAGAACGGCGTTCTGGTTTCCGAAGGTCTCAACATGGGAGAAAAAGTGGTGGTGAAAGGATATCAGAAGCTCTACGACGGTGCTCAAGTGGAAATAAAGAATAGTAAAGACTGAATACTGAATGATAGACAGAAGAGAGGTCAACGCGTCTCTCTATGAGAATAATAGGAGTACGCCAACTGTTTTCTCAGTATGACGAATCAGAAAGTATAAATGATAAAACCCGATGTTCAAGCGCGACCACATACAAGGAGCCATGCGCAACCACAACCTGATTTTCTGTGTGGTGGCTGCTTTGGTGGTGTTTGGTATTGTGGCATTGCCTCACTTGAACAAAGATGAGTTCCCGCAGTTCACCATTCGGCAAGGGGTAGTGGCTGCCGTTTATCCCGGAGCTACAGCGCAAGAAGTGGAACAACAGGTGACAAAGCCCCTTGAACGATTTCTCTTTACCTACAAGGAAATTGACAAAGAAAGAACCTATTCTGTGACAGAAGACGGTATTGTTTATGTCTTTGCCGAACTCAGGGTGGAAGTGGAAGACAAAGATGCGGTATGGGGTAAAATCCGCGACGGCTTGCAACTCTTTCAGCGATTGAGTCTCCCACAAGGAGTGGTGCAGACAGTGGTGATTGACGACTTCGGCAATACGTCCTCCATCATCTTGGCAGTGGAAAGCGAGCAACGAAGCCCGCGTGAGTTGGAGCATTTTGCTTCACAACTATGCGACCGGCTCAGAACGATTCCCGAGATGGGAAACCTGCAAATCAAAGGTACTCAGCATGAGGAAATAGCGATAGAGGTGGACGTGGAACGGCTTTCGGCTTACGGAGTGGACCAGACAACTCTCTTGGCTCAACTTGCCACACAAGGATTCAGAACACTCACGGGCAATATAGCCAACAATTTCGGGGAGGCTTTGGTTCATATTGACATACCCTATCAAAGCGAATATGAACTCAGTGAACAGATTATCTATGCTGACCCCGTCACAGGACACTCCATTCGTTTGAAGGATATAGCCACCATCACAAGGCGATATAAAAAGGCAGACAGTTATGTGGACTTCTATGAGCAGAAGAAAGCATCCTGCGTCATCGTCAATATGGAGATGTATCCGGGAAACAACATCGTGGCATTCGGCAATGATGTCCAAAAAATATTGGACGAGAATATACTTCCGCCGGATGTGAAGATTCACCGTGTCACCGACCAGCCTAAAGTCGTCAACGACTCTGTTATGTCTTTTTTGCGCGATTTGCTTCTCTCTATTGGGGTGGTCATTGCAGTGATGCTGCTGTTGTTCCCGCTGAGAACGGCATTGGTTGCTTGCACCGGAGTGCCTGTCTGCACTGCTATCTGCATCGGATTGATGTGGGTTTTCGGCATCGAACTCAATACTGTCACCCTGGCTGCTCTGATAGTGGTGTTGGGTATGATAGTGGATGACTCCGTTATCGTCATCGATGGCTATATGGCACAGATTGAAAAAGGACACTCTCGATGGTATGCTGCCTCTGTGAGCACAAAAGAACTTTTCCTGCCCATGACACTTGCCACTTGCAGTATTTCGGGCATGTTCTTCCCCATGACAAAGATTATCACAGGGCCTCTTGGAGATTTCGTTCAATTATTTCCATGGGCGGTTGCTTTTGCCTTGGGGGCCAGTATCTTCTATGCCGTCTGGGTGATCCCCTATCTCTCTGTGAGATTTATAGGTCGGCAAGACGACAATCATCTCAACCTCTTTGAGCGCGGTCAACACTGGTTCTTTGAACGCCTGCAGCGAGGATATAATTGGCTCTTGGATAAATGCTTCCGCCTGCCTGTTACTACCATTCTCGTATCGGTGGCTTTGGTTTTGTTTGGTGTGTTTATCTTTACACAACTCAATGTTCAAATGATGCCTAAAGCTGAACGTGAATGCTTTGCAGTTGAGATACACTTGTCAGCCGGAAGCAGTTTGGAACAGACGGCTCAGGTGGCAGATTCCCTGGCAAGAGTCTTGCAACAAGACAATCGGGTTAAAAGCATCACAAGTTTCGTCGGGAGCGGCTCACCGCGTTTCCATTGCACTTATTCGCCTCACATGGCGAGCAAGAGTTATGCTCAGTTTATTGTCAATACCACTTCTCAACAGGCTACAGCCGAGTTGTTGCAAGAGTATGCTCCTCGTTATGAGAATGCCTTCGCTAATGCCTATATACGGTTCAAACAAATGGACTATCAAGCGGTGAAGAATCCGTTGGAAGTCTATTTGACAGGAGATGACTTGGAGACCATGCAACCGGTGGCAGAGCAGATTAAAACCTTTATGAATGAACAAACTGAACTCACCTGGGTACATAGCGATTATGACGAGTCCGCTCAAACCATTCGCTTGCAACTCAATGCCGATGAGGCCGGACGCTTGGGGGTGACTCAAAGCCTCCTGTCTATTTATTTGAGTAGCGCCCTCGGAGGACAGAAACTTACTTCCATCTATGAGGATGACTATCGGATTCCCGTTACACTTTACACCGTCAATACCGATTCCGTCTGTTTCCAGGATATAGAGAATCTGCTTATACCCACAGCCTTGCCTGGCGTGTGGGTGCCGTTGCGGCAGGTGGCTACTGTAACACCCGATTGGCATCACTCCTCCTTGACACGGCGCAATAGCATCCGCACCATTACCATTGGAGCAGACCTGAGAGGAAAAACAAGTCAACCTTTTATGCAGAAGCGTGTCAGCAAATACATAGAGGCAGAGATTCTGCCGAACCTGCCGGAAGGAGTCGAACTCTCTTATGGAGGACTGACAAGCCAGAACAACGCCGTCATTCCGCAATTGATATGGTCTGTTGTTGCCGCTTTGCTCGTGATGTTCATACTGATGATTTACCATTTCGGAAAGATATCTACTGCGGTTCTCTCACTCTCGATGAGCCTCCTCTGTATCTTTGGAGCATGTCTCGGCTTGTGGATTTTCAATCTCGACTTTTCTATCACGGCTCTCTTGGGATTGGTCAGCCTGATAGGTATTGTGGTCAGAAATGCCATTATGATGTATGAGTATGCCGAAATGCTTCGAAAAGAAAAACATAAGTCTGCCAAAGAAGCAGCATTTGAGGCGGGACTGCGCCGTATGCGTCCTATTTTCCTCACTTCTGCTACCACCGCTTTAGGCGTTATACCCATGATTATAGCACACACCAGCCTCTGGATGCCTATGGGTGTGGTTATCTGTTTTGGTACTATATTCACCCTGCCACTCGTTGTCACCATGCTGCCCGTGGCATATTGGAAAGTGTATGAATAGTGAGTTATATTGGTTGGAATGCTAAAACAAGAAAGAAAAAATCGTGGCACTTAACGTCACTTGAAGAATATTTTAGTTTCTAAAAAAATATATTATTAAACGTTATCTTTACATATTATTTTTTCTCTCTCTGTCTTCCTTGCTGCAGGCTCAGATGACACTTGACAATTGCTTGGAAGCTGCTCGCAAGAACAATCTTCAGTTGCAGCAGTCTGCTTTGCAGGTCGGAAAAGCAAGAGAGGTGAAAGCGCAGGCATTCACAAAATACTTTCCTCAGGTTAGTATCATGGCTTTTGGTTATCAAAGCCTCCGCCCCATGGTCAACTTCGGAATTGAAGATGTTGACAATAGTGGCCTGCGTGACTTGCTGAACACCCTCTATGGAAACTATGGAGCCGCCATGGGTATCGATAACCATCTTTCGCTGTTCCAACACGGAGTGGTGGCTGGAGTAACAGCATTACAACCTCTCTATGCTGGTGGGCAGATAGTAACCGGAAATCGGTTGGCAAAACTGGGAATCAAAGCCGCTGAGTTGCAAGAGTCGGTGGCTGCAAGAGACGAACTTTGGCAAGTGGAAGAATATTTCTTTCTCGTGCTCAAACTTGAAGCCAAACGTACTACCATCGCCGTAGCCGACTCAATGATACAGGTGATAGAGAAAGATGTGGAAACAGCCATGCAGGCAGGCTTGGCTATGAAAAATGATTTGCTGCAAGTGCAACTCCGTCAGCATGAGTTGAACGCTCAACAGCAGGAACTGGAAAATGGCATACGGCTCGCTCGCAGCGCACTCGCCCAACTGATAGGCATCAGTGTTGACTCCATTGGGCAACTGATTTATGAGGACAATGATGAGACTCTGCCCGATACGCTTCAGCAAAGTCATCGTTCAGAAGAGGATTTGCTACGATTGCAAGTGACGGCAATGCAACTCAAACGACGTATGGAACTGGGAAATAGTCTGCCCCGAATTGCTGTGGGAGCCGGATATGGATACGCTAACTTGTTTGATAAACACTCACATAATGGCACTATCTTCGTTACTATGCAGATACCCATCTCCTCATGGGGAGAAACAGCACATAAAATGAAGGAGTTGGATTATGATATCAAGTTGGCAAGACTGCAAGAACAAGACCTCACTCAAAAGATGCGTCTGCAGGAGAATCAGTTGATGGATAATGTGAATACCTCAAAACTTAAATGGGAGAATTCACAGAAAACTGTGGATTTGGCTAAAGAAAACTATCGATTGTCAACCGTCAGTTATGAGGCAGGACTTATTCCTCTCTCCGAATTGATGCAAGCACAAACACGCTGGCAACAGGCAGAAAACGAACATACGGATGCACGTATCGAATACCATATCGCACTGAGAAAATATATGATACTGAGAAATTGAAAGATAATGTGAGATATTTTAGTTCTTTTCTGCAAACGGGAAATTTAGAAAAACATTACTAAAACCACTTTATACATGTATTCCAAAGAACTCCGCTATTATTTTTCCACACCTGTTGCTTATATTGTCATAGGTTTGTATTTGTTGGCTGTCAGTCTTTTCTTGTGGCTTATTCCGGGAGAGTGGAACATTCCCGATTCCGGCTATGCACAAGTCGATGGGCTCTTTCGCTTGTCGCCGTGGCTGTTTATGTTTTTCTGTCCTGCACTTACCATGAGGCTTTTTGCAGAAGAAAAACAAACTGACACGTGGAGTCTGCTTTGTACTAAACCTTATCCCCTGTTCAGAATTGTGGCGGAAAAAATGTTGGCTGCGTGGACTGTAGTGGTGATAGCTCAACTGCCGTGCTTGATTCATTATGTTCTTGTCTATTATTTGGCAGAACCGATTGGTAATATCGACTCCGGAGCATTCTTCGGTTCTTTCATTGGTCTCTTCTTCCTTTCTCTTCTGTTTTGTTCTGTCGGTGTTTTCTCTTCTACTCTTACACGCAGTCAGATAGTGGCATTTGTGACAGGACTTCTTCTTTGTTTTCTGCTCTATTGGGGATTCGATCTGACCGCCTCTCTCTTTCATAATGGCTCTGTGGTCAACGGCTTGCAATGGATGGGTATCAACCATCATTATCTGAGCATCTCACGTGGTGTCATTGACATGAGCGATATCGCTTATTTCCTTGGTGTGGTTCTCGCCTTTTATCTGCTCTCTGTTCTATCCCTTCGGTTAGATAGAAAGTGATTGAAAGTAAGTGATTTGTCAGGTAAGTAATATAAACTCGTTGGCGGAATTATCCCATATATCTTTCTCCCCATAACTTTAGTTAATACCCATCGCACATTGACGAATAAAATAATAAAACAAATGAATATAACCTTGCTGCCCTTAATAACCTCATTTCCTGTACACATAATGCGGACAACAAAAGGATAAACTTAGGTGATTCTTAGGTTATTCTTAGGTTATTCTTAGGTTATTCATAGGTTATTATGTGGACATCATAATGATATCATACCTATATAAACAGAATTCCTACCCCTATAGTATTCTTGAATCCACATCTAAAAAGTCATGCAGGAATTAATTCCATCAACGAGCAACATTTTGTTATTTTTTATTTCGCCAATTGGTATAACCTGTATAATAATATAAATCGCTATGACTTCAATAGGCATATTGTCGGATACTCATGGTTTGTTGGATGAGCGTGTCTTTGAACATTTCGCTGATGTAGATGAAATATGGCATGCAGGCGATATAGGCACTACAGAAGTGTTGCAACGCCTGCGGGAATTCCGCCCTACAAGAGCCGTCTTCGGTAATTGTGATTCCGGAGATGTGAGGTTTTCGCTCTCGGAATTTTACCGTTTTAGGGTGGAACAAGTGGAAGTGTTGCTGACTCACATCGGGGGATACCCGGGAAAATATAATCCGATCGCCTATCGGCATCTTGTTTCCAACCCACCGCAAATCTTCGTTTGCGGGCATTCGCATATTCTGAAAGTGCAATACGACCCTGCCCTCAAATGTCTCTGTCTTAACCCGGGTGCGGCAGGGAAATATGGCATTCACACCATACAAACTCTCCTCCGACTGAAGATTGACGGCAGTCGGATTTTTGACCTCGAAGTGATAGAAATGGAACGCAAATAAAAGATTATGAATGTCTTGGTTGATTTCGTTTCGAAATGTTTATGTTTCGAATATATGTTGCAGAACATAAAAACTGCTATTGTGCATGTCATAAATTTGTAGTTACTTTGCAATCGAAATCAAAACAACACAATCTTTTTTGTACCTTAAAATCAAAACAGACTAATACCTTATAGTAAAAGGGTCGCCGTGAGGCGACCCTTTGCACATCTGTTTACAGCGAAATCATTTGAGCTGAAAACAGTTTGTTTGCTGTAAAAGGGTCGCCGTGAGGCGGCCCTTTGCACTTTGTTTACAGCGAAATCATTTGAGCTGAAAACAGTTGTATAGAATCATCCTTCCAATTTCTTCAACCCTTCTTTTATTCTTCTGAAAGCCTCTTTAATCTCTTGTTCTGATGCAGCATAGGATAAGCGAACGGTTCCGGGAGAAAAGAATGCCTCACCGTCCACAAGGGTAACATGAGCTTCTTCCAAAAGATACATTGTCAAGGCAAATGAGTTTTCCATCGTTTTACCTTTGAAGCACTTTCCTATATAAGCGCTCAAGTCAAGCATCAGATAAAAGGCTCCTTCCGGATGTGTAAATCTTACATCAGCTAACTCAGATGCCAAATCCAACACCAAGTTTCTCCTTTTTTCAAACACTCGGCGCATGTCTTCCACGCATTGTTGGCTTCCCCCCAAAGCAGCAATGGCTGCCATCTGGCTCACCGACGAGGGACACGACGTATACTGGCCCTGTAGTTTCTTGCATGCCTTGGCAATCTGCTCCGTAGCTGCCAACCAGCCAATACGCCAACCCGTCATCGCGTAGGCTTTCGATACGCCGTTGATGACAATGATTCGCTCACGCAAATCTTCTTCCTGAGCTAATGAGTAATGGGGTTCTGTTGTGTAACGGATGTGCTCGTATATCTCATCGGAAATAACCAGTACTTCAGGGTGTTGGCGTAATACTTCTGCCAACGATTGCAATTCAGATTTGCTGTAAACACTTCCGGTCGGGTTGGAAGGAGAGCAGAGAATAAGCAATTTGGTCTTGCTGGTGATGGCATGCTGCAATTGTTCAGGAGATAATTTATAGTTATTCTCGGCTGTGGTAGTAAGAGTTATAGGTTTGCCGCCTGAAAGCAGTACCATTTGAGGATAGGACACCCACGCCGGGGTCGGAATCAGCACTTCGTCGCCTTCGTTTACTAATGCCAAAACAGCATTACATAAGGCCTGCTTGGCACCGCCTGATACCACTATCTGGTTAGGGGAGTAGTTCACATGATTCTCCCGTTTCATCTTGCTGCAAATAGCCTCTCGTAGTTGAAGCAGACCATCAATGGGAGTATAGTGCGTCATTCCGTTGTCAATGGCAGTTTTGGCAGCTTCGCTGATGTGGGAGGGCGTGGGAAAATCAGGTTCTCCGATGGAGAGGTTAATTACGTCAATACCCTCAGCCTTCATCTCGCTTGCTCGCTGCGACATCATCAGTGTGGCTGAGGCTGCCAACCGACTGACTCTTTCTGATATGATATTCATAAAGACTATGTTTGTTTTTTTTCTGCAAAATAACTAAATTTTATTGATATATGCAAGCAATAAATATCGAAACTTTTTTCTGTGATTTTTGCAATCAAGAATATTTTATTATCTTTGCAAGCGAAACGGACTGAATAAGTTCTAATGAAGTAACCAATTTTTTAATCAATCAGGAGATGGAAAATCGCAGATTTGAAGACCGGAAAGAACCCGAGATCGTTTATTCTCGTTCGGTCAAAGCAGGAAAACGCATCTATTATTTGGATGTAAAAAAAGCACGAAATGAAGACCTCTATTTGTGCATTACAGAGAGCAAGAAGAAGTCTGGCTTTGAAGAGGAAGCACCTATGTTCGAAAAACATAAAGTATTCCTTTATAAAGAAGATTTCAAGCACTTCACCGAGGCTTTGGGAGATGTTATTGGCTATGTAGAACAACAATTCGGTAGCATTGAAGAACGCCCGGAATGGGTGCCTGAGCAGCACGCTGAAGATGCTCCCGAAAAAGCTGCAGAGCCCGAGAAAGTGGCTGAGGAACCGGCAGAAGAGAAATCTGGTTTCTTTGCTCGATTCAAGAAATAATTGGAATCTTAAATAGTTATCTCAAAAGAGGTATGTCTGTCGGCATGCCTCTTTTGGCATAATGTTTGAAAATACCTTGTTGACTTGTTCTGTTGGTTGAATCAATCAATGCGCGGAAATGCAAAGCACATATTTGTTCTTTTGTTGGGCCTGATGCCGCTGGTATCGCAGGCTCAACTCAATACCGACCGTATCACTGCCATCGGCAGGAATGCTTTGTATTTTGATGACTATGTGCTCTCTATCCAGTATTTCAACCGGGTTATACGACTTAAACCTTATTTGGCAGAACCCTATTTGTATCGTGCTATAGCAAAGATTCAGTTAGGCGACTTTGCAGGTGCTGAAAACGATTGTACCTCTGCCATACAAAACAATCCTTTTCTTCCCGGAGCTTATTACACACGAGGATATGTGCGGATGCAGCAGCAAAAATGGGAGAAAGCGGAACAAGACCTTACGGAAGCTCTCGTCTTTGCGCCCGAAAACAGAACTTACATCATCCTGCGGGCTGAAGTGCGTTCCAAACGCAATAACTTCACAGGTGCGCAAGAAGATATCGACTACCTTCTTAAGCGTGAACCACAAAATGCCGGTATCCACTTCGAAAAGGGTGTGATATGTATGGCACAGAAAGATACAATTTGTGCTTTACAAGCCTTTTCCAAATCAACAGAATATGATAGCCAAAATCCCTCCAATTGGTCAGCCCTGGGACTGGTAAATATGCTCCTGAAAGAAGAAGATGAGGCATTGCTCGACTTGACTAAAGCTATCAACCTCGGCTCACGATGGGCTGGCGACTACGTTAATAGAGGTATTCTGCAATATCATAAACATAACTATCGGGGGGCACTCGCTGACTATGACAAAGCTGTCGAGTTGGACAAACAAGATGCCCAATGCTACTACAATCGTGGCGTGCTGCGGGCCGAACTCGGAGACTACAATCGTGCCCTTGAAGACTTTGAACAAGCCATAAGTCTTGAACCTGATAAAACAGAGATGCGTTATCAACGTGGTGTGGTGTTGCTCCAACTCAAGCAATGGGAGCAGGCGGTCAGCGATTTTGACACGCTGATTAGTCACTATCCTTATTTCTTACCTTCATACTATCTGGCAGCACAAGCAAAAACTGCTATGAATGACCCTAAGGCTGCCTATCAATATCAGCAGACGGCTCATCGGTTGGAAGAAAATAAAGAAGCCATTCAACGACAGGCACAACAAGTGAATACTGATGTACAATTGGCAGATAGTCAACCACAGAAGCGAGACAGAAGAAAGGAATTCTCACAGTCGGCAGCTCAAAATAAGCAAGACACTGACACAGAAGAGCGATACCAAAGCGAAGCACGGGGAGCCGTGCAGAAAAGGTATGCTGATGTGGTGAATGAACCCAATATCGTACTCAGTTATTATCAGCAGAATTCCTCTCTTCGCCGTACCGCCTATTTTCACTATCTTGTAGATGACTACAATAAACAGCATATCCTGCCTTCGCCTTTGCATTTCACTTTGCAGGAGACTCCCCTCACAGCTGAACTGGTGAACCATCACTTCGAATCAATCGACCGCTTGTCTGCTAAAATAGATGAGTGGGAGAACCGTGAGATCAAGTCCGACGATGGAGCCGACTTGTATTTTGCTCGCGCTGTCGAGTTCGCTTTAGTACAAGACTATACTTCGGCTATTGACGATTGTACAAAAGCTATTGTCAATCGGCAGAACTTCACCCTTGCTTTCTTCTGTCGGGCCAATTGGCGATACAAACAATTGGAATATATGCGTTCCACTGGTGAACTCTATGATGAAAAATACGATGGGAAACTCGATTTCGAAATGCTGCTGCGCGATTACGACCATGTCATCCGTCTGCAACCTGATTTCAGTTTTGCGTACTACAATAAGGCTAATATCCTCTGTACACAAAAAGACTTCAAAGATGCCATTCGATACTATACCATGGCTATCGAACACGACCGCGATTTCGCAGAAGCTTGGTTCAATCGTGCTCTGACACGTATCTATATCGATGACACTGAGGCAGGATTGAACGATTTGAGCAAGGCTGGTGAATTAGGCATTTATCAAGCTTATAATTTAATAACACGCTTCAAATGAAAGGCCTGCGATGCATATTGATTCCTGCTATGTGCTTAATGCTCACAACGGCTCAAGCACAACTGCTCTATGAAATTTCCGGACGTAGCGCTAAAGCCAAATCATATCTGTTTGCTACCAACCGGCTCACCGACATCAGCTTCTTGGATACAGTGCCTAACCTCTTTAAGGCGTATGCCAATTGCGATAGGGTAATTACCGAGATGGCAATCAACGATCTGGATGCATTGAAAGCTTTGGCGGAGGCTGCCATGTTGCCTGATTCAGCTCAACTGCGCGACTTATATTCCTATGAAGAATACGAGCAAATCAATCAAGCCATGCAACTGAGTCTGAATCTCAGTTTGGACAAGGTGGGGCGTATGAAACCTTCTTATCTGACGGAACTCTATCGAAACGAACTGCTTCGTAAGTGGGCTGATTATGACGAGAATCGATCATTGGAGAATTTCTTTCAAGTGGTGGCGAGCGAACAAAATAAACCCTTGGAAGCCTTGGATGGTATAGGGGGAGCTATCTATATGACTTTCGACCGTGAGCCGATGCATTGGCAGGTGAAAGAACTGCTTAGGATTATCGAGTATCCCGAGCGGGAAATACGCTTGGAAAAATCAATTGCTGAACTCTATCGAAACGGACGACTGACTGACATCAGTTATCAGGTAGCAATGCCTGACAACCAAAGCACTCTCAGCTATTCCGACTATCAGGTATATTGTCAACGCAATCTCACATGGGCAAAACGATTGGAGCCTTATCTGAGCGAAGGAAAGTGTTTCATTTGCCTCAATGCCATTTATCTCGGCGGCGACAAAGGACTGATAGCTGTCCTCCGGCAAAACGGCTACAAAGTAAAGCCCATGAACAAAGGGATGAAAAATTGATGTATCAATGTAACTTATGCTTAAATATACCGATTACGATATTGTTTTTCAAGAGATACCTGACGAGACTACTCTGGCAATCAATCTCAGTCTTTGCCCCAATCGTTGCACGGGGTGTCATAGCCCCCAATTGTGGGAGGATATAGGTGAAGAACTGACAGAAAAAGCCATTGATGGTCTGCTGGACCGTTATGGAAGTGCCGTTACCTGTATAAGTCTGATGGGTGGCGACAACGACGCGGCGGCTGTTGACCGATTGGCTATGTATATAAAAAAACAAGGCAAAAGAGTAGGGTGGTATTCCGGCAGGTATAAGTTGCCGGATGACTTCGTGCCACAACACTTCGACTATGTTAAAGTAGGTCCTTATATCGCCCAACTCGGTGGGCTTGATAAACCCACCACCAATCAGCGACTCTATAAGATTGTGGACGGCGAGCTCGTGGATATAACAAACCGAATGCAAAAGAAACAACCCCTTGGCTAATCTATGAGTTGTAAAATTGTTCTATTTTTCACTAAAGGTGTTTAGCACTCATCGTGCGGACAGCGTGCGGACATAGTGCGGACATAGTGCGCCTTTCGTACACTCTCAAAAATGTTCTATTTCTCTTTTTTTTGATACTCCTCATATAATCGTCTCGCAAAAGAAAACAAGGCAACCATTTCGGTCGCCTTGTTTAATTATTTGAAGAAGCACATCGCTTTTGCACGAACGGCTTATTTCCAGTATTGATCCACAAACTCTTGTTTGATGTTCACCTCTTCTTTGCGGAAGTGTTTTTGGAATAGTTGCCATGTGATGTCAAGCATCTCGGTGGTGTTGATGTTGACATCAATAGCAAGAATCTTGTCAGAATAATCTTTTGCAAAGGCAAGGCAGCGGTTGTCGTAGTCTGTCAGGTCGAAACCGTTCTCAAGTTTGGTCTTGGCATTGGCAGCATCGGCATACAATCGTACAGCTGCGTTCATCACTTGCGGGTGGTCCGCACGAGTTTTCTTGCCTGCCACAAGTTGTTTGAGTCGAGAGAGTGAGCGGAACGGGTCTACTATCACCTTACCGATATCGCTGTCGCGGCGCAGATAGAGCTGTCCTTCGGTGATGTAGCCCGTGTTGTCGGGAATAGCATGTGTGATATCACCACCGGAAAGGGTGGTCACTGCAATGATAGTGATACTGCCGCCGCCGGCTTCCTCAGGGAATTGTACGGCCTTCTCGTATATCTTGGCAAGGTCACTATATAGAGAACCCGGCATCGAATCCTTCGAAGGAATCTGGTCCATACGGTTCGATACAATAGCCAAAGCATCCGCATAGAGAGTCATGTCGGTAAGCAGCACCAGCACTTTCTCATGTTTCTGCACTGCAAAATACTCTGCTGCCGTCAGTGCCATATCCGGAATGAGAAGACGCTCCACCGCAGGGTTCTCGGTGGTATTGACGAAACTGACAATACGGTCAAGTACACCCGCATTGGAGAAGATATTCTTAAAATAAAGATAGTCGTCGTTTGTCAACCCCATACCGCCTAAGATAATCTTGTCAGCCTCTGCACGCAGGGCTACATTTGCCATCACTTGGTTGTAGGGTTGGTCCGGGTCGGCAAAGAAAGGAATCTTCTGACCGCTGACGAGGGTGTTGTTCAAGTCGATACCCGCTATACCGGTGGCTATCAGTTCGGAGGGTTGTTTCCTGCGAACAGGGTTGACGGAGGGACCGCCAATTTCCACTTCTTCGCCTTCTATATCAGGTCCCCCGTCAATAGGGTCACCATAGGCGTTGAAGAAACGACCTGCCAACTGGTCGCTTACACGCAGAGACGGCGATTTCTTTAAAAATACCACTTCTGCATTCGTAGGGATTCCTTCTGTACCTTCAAACACTTGCAGGGTGACTTCATCACCCATAATCTTTACTACTTGAGCCAATTTGCCATTCACGGTTGCCAACTCGTCGTTGCCGACATCGGTTGCACGCAAGGTGCAAGTCGCCTTCGTAATGGCGGTTATTTGCGTGTAGATTTTCTGAAATGCTTTTGCCATATATGAGAATTACAATTTTTTCATCGTCATGCAGTCGTGTCAGAAACTTGCCTTCCAACTGCGTTGCAAAGATACACTTATTTTTTTAACTACGCAAGTGGTGATAAAAATAGTAGGACTACCCCACACAGTAATCCTACTATGGCGTTATTAACGCTTCATTTTATTCCAGACAATCGTCTAAAGCTTGTTTCAATGCGACTTTGTCAAGTTTCTGCCCGATGAACACGAGGCGCTGCATGCGGTCGCCGTAGCGGTCATCCCAATCTTTCTTGAGTTGGGGCTCGCGTTCAAGCATCTCCATGAGTTCGTTTGTCGGCATCGTGGCATACCACTGACCCGCATTACGAAGTTTTACTTGTGTACCCGCTTGTTCAAATACATAGCAGATGTCATAGTCAGAGGAAAAATAGCACATGCCTTTGGCACGGATAATATTCTTAGGCCACTGACGGGCAACAAAGTCATCAAATCTGCCTAAATTGAAAGGACGCCTGTTCTCATATACGTATGTGCCGATGCCATATTCCTCCACTTCACCGCCTTCATGGTCATGATGGTGGTGATGATGGTCATGCTCGTGATGATGGTCATGCCCATGATGTCCATGCTCGTGATGTCCATGCTCTTCATTATCCTCATCCTCCTCATCGTGGTCGTGATGATGATCCTCGTCCTCCTTATCATCATCATCAATCTCACCTTTCTCCACCGCTTGTATCCATGCTGCCGAAGTGGCAACCTCTTCAAAGTCGAAACGTCCTGTGCCGACAAGTTTTTCTAAAGGCACATCACAGTAATCACATTCTATAATTTCAGCCTTGGGCTGAATGGCGCGAATAATCTCACGAATACGGCGTAATTCATCTGCACTCACTTCCGAACGTTTGTTCAGCAGAATAAGATTGCAGAACTCTATTTGTTCGATGACGAGGTTCTCTATGTCATCTTCTTTCAGTTTCGGATTGAGCAAACTGCTTCCGCTGCGGAATTCATCTTTCAGACGAAGAGCATCCACCACCGTCACAATATTGTCAAGCACAGGCAACCCCTTCTCTGTGAGTTGGGGAGACATCTGAGCCATAGAACAGATGGTTTGTGCTATTGGAGCCGGCTCACAGATGCCGCTGGCCTCGATAACAATATAGTCAAAACGCTGGGTGGCTGCCAAATCGGCAAGCTGCTTGATTAGGTCAGTCTGCAAGGTGCAGCAGATGCACCCGTTCTGCAAGGCCACAAGGTTATCGTCTTGCTGGCTGACGATGCCGCCGTCCTGAATCAGACGTGCATCAATGTTCACTTCGCCGATGTCGTTTACAATGACGGCGAAACGCAGACCGCGTTCGTTGCTGAGAATACGGTTTAATAATGTGGTTTTGCCGCTACCTAAGTAGCCTGTGAGGAGTAATACCGGAATCTGTGGTTGCATTGTCAAACTGCTGGTTTTATCGTTTTATTGTTTTATTGTTTTATTGTTTTATTACTCTAAGCACTTGACCGTTCAGTCGTAGCAGATATACGCCTGTTTGCGGAGCAGGAATAATCTCTCCGGGCATGATGCTGCTTTGGAACAGTAGCCTTCCAAGCGGATCATAGAGTTCTACTGCTGTCGCCTCGCTCAGTCCGCTTATGAGAAGCCCTTGCTGAGTGTAGGTTATCTGGAATACATCATTTGCTGCTTGCTCTTCCGTCGGAACAGCGGGTTGTGTGATGCCCAGTTGCAATGAAAAACGGGTCTCGTCAGTGCCCGCGGGGAGGGTAACGGAATAGTTGTCAAACAAAAGATTGATATAGCGTTCCTCCACAGCATCATATAAAATAGGTGTCAGGCCGTTTATCTCATCGCCGTTGGCGGCAAATGTGTATTCGCCGGCTTGAGGAATATTGATTCCTACAGGAACGCTGACGTCAGTAAGTGGCAGATTATTGCCGGCAAAACGACTGATGACCTTTTCTGCCTCTCCGTTTTCGTCCACAGCATCACGCTCGGCTCCTATTGTGTAGAGCTGCAGTGAGCGGGAAGCCATTATCTTTGATAGGTCTTGATTCAAATCATAACCCGAAGTAGCCTCCTCTGTCAGTTCTACAAAAGTAACATCTTCTTGTCCGGTCACATCACTCAACGTAAGACGCAACATGCGATTAATCTCATTATCGGCTGCCTGATTATTCATGTCCTTTCGTTGATGAGCCGTTCTGTATTGAGGAAGAATCTCAAAATTGGCTGCGCTATAAGCGTTTTTCCAAGTGAGTGTGCCGCCGAATTGAAGCATATAGGCAAAAGTGGAGCGGAAAGTTGCACTCTTGATGTCCGAGGCGGTGTACTGACCTTCTTTCGTGCTGCTGTTCCATGACCAACTATAGTAGTACTTCGGTGCCGCTTCTTTGGCATGACTATCATCTTGAGCCGAGTAACTGTTCACCTGATTGTCTGAGAAACCTGGCACACCGATAACGTTCCAGTTGCTGTCTTCTTTTGTGCGGTCGTCGCGCTCAATAGTGCATATATAGGTGGGCACTGTCTGTGTAGTGGAGGTTGCGGGTGCAATAGTGTACTCATACTCATAACGCGATGGGAAGAACAACCGCACACTCGCTTTGCCGTCTATCTCCTTAAAGTCGATAGCACTCTTCTTGATACGAATCACGTAGCCTTGTCCGGGCTTCATAAGGTTGCCCGCTCTCATGTCGTGCCAGAAGGTGGGTGTCTCTTTGAACCAGCCGTCTCTTGCTCTCAAGTCCCCGCGATAGCGTTGCATAGTCCAAGTGGAACCGTAACCCGGAATGCCGAACACATCACCTACAAAGCATTCGTAAGGAAGCGATATCCAGAAGTAGTAGTAGCCGTTGGCATCAGGACCATTGGCTGTCCAGTCCGCATCTCGACCCAAAGTGAGAACAGTGTATATCTGTTTCACTTCCACCACTTCATCCCCTGCAGTCACAAGCACATGGCTGGCATCCTCGTTCATCGTGCGTTGGATAATCAGATTGCCTTCCAAGGTGATAGAACCCACCTCTTCGTCATCAGGTATCCAACCGGCTATGATTCGGTTGGTCTTGTAGTCATAAGTCAAACGCATGTGGTAGTTGCCGTTGGTGGTACCATTGCCAAGAATGTTTTGGGTCACCCCTTCACCAAAGAGAGGCGTCTCTTTTCCATAGCCGGAACGGACAATGACTTGTGGGTAGCATTCGCTTGTCTTCACTGCCATCACGTCTAACTCATACACCCAGTTGGAGATATCGGTGAACTTCACGTAGTTCAGTGAGTCGATAATAACTGTGGGTGTCGGGTCGGCACTATCATACTCATACATTCCGCATACGGCGTATGCCGATACGAAGTCTTTGTTTGAGGCGGAAGAACCGGCGATGAAGTTGCGACCAAACCAGTTGGTCTGCGGGTTGTAGCCGAAGCGGATATTGGCATTGGCAATTGGCTTACCCGTAGAAGCATTGGTATAGGGAGGCCAAGCACCTATCTCTTCTGCCAAATACATGTTGTATTTATTACCTACTTGGGCATTCACGTTGATGTCGGTGCCTACGTAGCGAACCCAATAGTGGTTGTAGAGCTCATTGGGATAATTATCATTGGGCTCAAAATAGGTCATACGGGCTGAGTCGCGTTCTGCCGCCGTCATCTGCGGATAGTGTTTCCAATCGGGGTTCTGACCCGGGCAGATGTTGGTATGAATATAGTAGTCTCCTTCGTAAACAGCCACATCGGTCACATCATCGTTGTCGGCATCTACAATGGCGATATATACGTTGGAAGATGCCGGATTGCTGAGAGTCTTCACGTTCTCCCAGTCGCTGCCCAACTTCTGTAAAGTGAGCGTTCCCGCGGAGGAGGCAAAATACGAGAGGGTATCGCCGTCTTGATACGACGTGTTCGAGTAATAAATCTTGCTGCCGGTGTCCGACTTGATGCGGTAGATGGTAGGACAAGATGCCATCTCTTCATAAGCACGTTTGTTGTTGGCATCCAAAGTGGTGAGAATGTTGTAGCACTTGTCCGAAGTGATGGTAATGTTGGCTGTCTGACCACTGCCGCCATCCATCTCGGAGCAGTACATCAGGAAGTAGGCGGTGCCGGTGGTCTTGAAGGTGTAGGTGAAGTATTTGTAGGATACGCCTCCTTCTTCCGTGTCGAGTAGCCACTCCGTTTGGGCATCGCCGTCTTCAAAACCGCATCCCCAATAGTGTACCATTACGTTATACCACGTGGTGGATGGAGTTTTGACTGTGATAGTGATAGGAATATAGGCTTGAATTGTAATAGTGTCAGTGTACCAACCGTCTCCATCTTTATTGACGGTGGCATAATATTGATAGGTTCCGGGTGTTAGAACGTTAGAGGAATTTTTAAAATAGATAGTCTTGGTAACGTCTGTAGATAGAGAGTATAATTGAGAGAAAGTAGCCTCTCCGGGACGTTTTACAAAGTATGTGTAGCTAGTAGGTGAGGCTCCAATTCCATGACTTTCGACACTTACGGTCAAATTTGCATCGTCTGTGTAAATAGAAGCATAGGTGGATGGGATAAGTTGAAAGGTGGGACGTTGTACAGCTTTATAGTAAATCTTGTTGGAAGTGATGGCTGTTCCTTGAGCTTTGCCTCCCGTGGGACCATACTCATAATAAGCAGAGGCTTCTACATATTTGGTAGTCCCGATATCGGTCACATCTATAGTGTCATAAGTGTGATAGCCCATGGAATTGTTAAGGTGTGTGACCGTTTCCTCTCCATTGTGGTCAAAACTATAGTAGAAATGAGCATCTTTTTCGGGCACATTGGTGTGATCGGCTTTTACTATAAATCTACTCCCTTCATAATAAATGTAGGGATCGGCTTGAGTTCCTGAACCACCAAGACAATGATATGGATAGTTTTCTCCAACTCCATTAGGGTTATTGTTAGTCTTGTCTAAACTCAGTGTTCCCGTCATTGCCGGAATGGTGGGGTAGGTGACAGTAATCGTTTTGCTGGTAGTGTTATAAGAGAAGGTATAACTTCCCGCCATTGTCGTGGCAAGATTGAGGTTGTTGCCGGTTGTAGTAAGTCCGCTTCTGGAATTGCTGCTTGCGGTAATATTAGTCGTTCCGTCACCATAACCCAACCATTCTCCTGTGTTTACAACCTTAAATGTAAGCCAAGAGTCCGCGGCAAGAGTAATGTTTGCAGTCTTTGGATTGGTGCCGGTTAATGGGTTGGTGTCAGTATCCCAATCGTTCCAACTGCCGGATATGGCAGAGGGGGTGGGATAGGTAACTGTGAGTTTCATTGAACTGGTATTCAATTCAAAATCATACTCGCCGGAGAAAACAGTATTTACAGTTAAATTATTTCCTTCACCGGAAAAATCAAGATTGGAAGTGGTCGCATAGAGAGTTACACCTGATGCACTGTTTCCTCTCCAATTAGAGCCATCGCAAAGTTTGAAGGTGAGATTTTGGCCCTTTGTCAGATTAAGACGAAGGTGTGCAATGTTCGTAGCACGTTCGCCTGAAGTATAAAGAAAATTATATTGTTCTCGGTTTTGACTCCAATCTAAGTTATTCAAATCATCGGTTTTGGCCCCATCTGTTTCGCCACGCATATACCATACAGAGCTTAAGTTCTCCTTAAAGTGTGCTATCATGGTAGATGCTTGTGTTGCCTTTATATAGGCGGCAGGAGCAGTATTGGCATCGCGCAGTGTGATACCTGTTCCCACTTCCCAATAGTCAAACTCGTAGCCTAATCCTGCGTTTGCCGCAGCTGTAATAGTGTACCATGTGCTGGCAGTGACCTCTACAGTAAACGGCGAAGTATTTCCGTCCACGTTACCCCAGGTCGTCTGACCGGCTGCAATACTGACAGTAACGGTATAAGTCGGTTCTGTTGGCGCGTTTACGGTAAGAGTGAATGTGTGTTCAGCTTTAATATGAATATAATCGTCTTTTAGGGCGGCATAAATGGTGTATGTTCCAACGGGAAGTTCTGCCACACCGGTTAAGGTGGTATTATCCGTTATTGTTGTATTCCCATTACTTGTCAAACTGTTATTTTCCCCAATCTTCCAGTATTTGTTTGAAGAGTCTTTTGCATAATACACAATTCCCATTTTTGTATCCACGCCCGAATAAGGACTCCAGCGATATCCCTTTGTGGCCGTTGAGGTGATAGTTACCGTTTCGCCTTGGGTAATTGTTCTCGCTGTAGATGGAATCGATACAGATGGAGATGTGATATAAAATATATTACTACTATATTGTCCTGACCTATCATTCCAACTATTATTCATAAAATAAGCGGCTCCTGCTATTAGTGGAGCAGTAATAGACTGTCCTGTCCATCCCGTAGGATTGTTAGATAAATAATAAGTGTCACTGGAACCCACAGGTAATGCAGTAGTAACCTCTTTCCAATAAAAATACGGACTACTGCTTGTTCCTCCTCTTGAGGTGGTAACTTTTACTACATTAGTGGTGGAATTTCCATTTTGAAGCGCCATTTGAGTAGTAGTAGAGCCAGACCAACCACTACCAATACCCAGATAAACCATCACGCCTTGACCATTAAGTACCTTTATTACTTCTGCGTTGGTCAGTTCTGTTAAGGCAGCATTTATGTTGGAAACTAATGCTATAAAAGCAAATAATATGAGACCTGTTTTTTTGTAATTATTCATAGCATATCCTCCTCGCTTATAGTTTTATTGTGTTTTATATGTTTTAGTCCTATATATGTGAATAGTAAGATTATCAGTACCCATTCCGTTCCAATCGGGAATTCGTTGGATTGTTGACCGGGGTCACCGGCATTACCACCGGTGGAAGGACCATCGTCTTCATCGTCATCATCGCGGATACCGCCCAAACGACGGGTCGATGGCTGCTCGTTCGAGAAAGGCGCATAGATTCGCGAATGATAGCCCGACGACTGCTCATAACTGCCACCGCTATACACTACAGTACCGCCTGTCTGCAACGTACTGCCATAATACGTCGCTGAATGGTTGCTACCGGTAACGCTACCCGTAACAGGAGAAAACGATGTTGAACCCACTATCGACAGTGAGGAGCTATACCTGCTGCTGCTCGTTGTGTACAAACCGCCAGCATGCAAAGGAGGAGCGGATAATAAAAATAGTAAACAGCAAAATATGCCTAAGAAGTGTTTCATAGTAATAGATAAAAAGGGTTTATGCGAAAAATGCATAAATATTCCTTCGTGTTTTCCTTTTATTAGCCCGCAAATTTACAAAAAATCTTAACAATAGCAAAAAAAAATCTTTCTGACATAAAAAAAACGAAAATCTACCCATTGGTGGAATTAAAAATTACCCCTTAACAAATGCAAGTAAAAAATTTGGCAATTTTTCCACGTAAACTCACTCCTGTTTTTCGAAGGAAAAGTGCACCTTTTTAGCGGACATGTAGCGGACATACAGCGGACATCGTGCATACTTTGTGGTATAATATTCTCATTATATGAAAGTTACAGGCACAAAAATGGCCATTTTTACTCTCCGACTGCAAAAAAATCTCAAAAAAAATTTGGCAATTTTTCCACAACTGATAATCCCGTCACTCTCGTCTCATGACGTTGAGTACCATGCTTTCCGCCGATAGGGTAAGGGTGCTAAAAATGAAGCAATTGGAAAAATCATGTGGGTGTTATATTAATTTCGCCAACGGCTAATGATATTAATTTTGCAAAAATCTGTTTGCGTGATTCAAAATCTTGTCGTATCTTTGCACCCGCTTTTGACGAGGAGAGACGTAATCTCAGGTATAATATCTGATGTGAAATATCTCTGGATGAAATAATTGACAAAAGCTTTCGGGGCGTGGCGCAGTCCGGTAGCGCATCTGGTTTGGGACCAGGAGGTCGAAGGTTCGAATCCTTTCACCCCGACAAAAGCTTGTAAACTCCGATCCAATCGGGGTTTTCGCTTTTAATAGACAAGAGAAATTTGAAAAATCGCGTCTGAATCGTGTCTCAAATTTTTCATTTTTTTTCTTGAATTTTGTCACCTTTCTTCTGATGTACGGATAGTATGTCAGAAGAAAAAAAATGCCTATACTTCAACAATTTTCCGGAACTGCGGTTGCTTATGTGCCGGCTCAACTTCAGCATCACAAGAATGGCTGTGGTTGGGTTATCGTTTATTATGTGTATAATCCTGTCAGTGATAAGATGGAGAAGAAACGCATTAGGGTTAATCGTCTTCATAAAGCGCTGCGTAATCGGCAGGCTTTTCTTTTGCGTTGTAATGAGATATGTTGTGATATTAATATTCGTTTGAAGGGAGGTTGGTCACCTTTTGGTGATAGTGAAAATATTCGTTATTATACGGAGCTTGATGAAGTTTGTAGATTATATATAGAAGAGAAGCAGAAAGAACTGAAGCTTGATACTTTGCGTTCGTATAAAAGTTTTTGTCGTATGTTTTGTGTATGGTGTAGTAGGGTAGTTAAGGGGTGTAAGTGTATTCAGTTTAATAAAACTTTGGCTATTAGATATATGGATTATATTTATAATGACAGGAAGTCTTCTGCTCGTACTTATAATAACCAGCTTAAGTTAGCCCGTGCTTTTTTCAGTTGGGCTGTTGAAAAATGTTACTGTAAGGAAAATCCTTTTGCAAATATTAAGACTAAGCGTGAGCAGGAAAAGAAGAGGATCCTTATTCCTGTAGATGTACGTAGTGAGATTAAGTCATATTTTGAGAAAGTGAAGCCTAATTTTGTTATAATAATGGAGTTGGTATATACTTCTTTGTTAAGACCTGTAGAGATTTCTCGTGTTCAAATTAAGCAGATTGATTTGGAAAATCATTATATTTATATGCCGGGTGATAAGACTAAGAATGGTCATCATCGATATGCTTATTTAAGTGAAGAGTTATGCTCTATGTTATCACCAGTCATTAAAGGCTTGAATCCTGAGTGGTATTTAATTAGTTATGATTATAAGCCTGGTGCTTTGCATTTCAATTCCGTTCAATATGTCAAGGCTTGGGGGCACATGCGGGATGCTTTGTCATTACCAAAGGAAATGCAATTATATTCTTTGAGGGATACCGGTATTAATAATATGTTGAAGGCTGGCATTGATCCGCTGACTGTTATGCAGGCAGCGGACCATCATGACCTTAGTATGACTACCCGTTATGCAAATCATGCGGATCCTAATCTTATTCGTACGTTACAGGAGAAGGCACCCAAGTTTTAGCATAACAATAGAGCAGACCGCGTATGCAGCCTGCCCTATTGTTTTGCGTTATTGTTTGGGAAATAACAACAATTGATTGTCCTCTTTAAGATTTGGATCTATACTAAGACTGTCTGTTTTCCAGAATTCGCAATGCGGGTTGTTTGGTATATGTCCTTCAATACAAACACCAATGAAATCAGTATTTCCGCACCAGCGCAACAATTTGAAATTTCTGCATGTTTGATAGCATCTTGGTGCTATGTCGTCGCGATGCAATTCTATTGACCACATAACTTTTCTATTTCTTTGAGTAGTTCATCTATTTCATTCATTTTCTCTTCACAATCGATGGCTAATCCTGCGAATTTGTCGTATATTTCTTTATCTGGCGTTTCTCCTATAGTTTCATAATCATTCGCTATTTCCCAACATTTATCCCAACCGTTTTGGAAGAGTTCTTTTAATTCTTTCAGTCGTTCTTTCATTTGTTGCGACTTTAGTTTTTCGATGTTCATAGTTTTTTCTTTCTTTTATAGGTTATTATTACTTGTGAGCCGTCTTCGTAGTTCAATGTATATTGAGCTTTGCCGGCATTTGTTTCTTGCGCCATTTTGCGCAGATATTCTATTATTTTTTCCATATTATTGCCCGTATTGCCGTTAGCGCAGCGGTTAAAAATTTACTTATAAGTTAATTTATCTGCAATTCTCAATATTATAGACTTGTGATTCATCGTATAGGTATAGGACTGGGCAGTATTCTATTACTCTTTTTCCGGTTCCGGGTATAGGATAGCCGTTATCGTCCAAGTCTTGTTCTATTTCTTTTTTTGTCTTCAGCCCCCAAAGAAGTAATGGCTTCCTTTCCGGCATAGGTCTGCAGCCTAATTCTCTCCATTCTTTGTAGGTCTTGAGATTGAGTTCTGTAACTCCGAGTTCTTTTTTGTAGTACATGCGCAGCAACTCGTTTACTGTAGGTATTCTCATACCTTTGTAAGTCAGTTGTTGTTTTTCTTCGTTTGTCAGGCTTACTTGATTTGAGAGCAACTTGAGTTTGGCTCTGTTGATTTCAGCCTCTTTTTGCCAGTTCTGGCGGATCTCGTTGGTTTTTGATACTTGTGTCACAGTTTTAAATTTTTGATTGATTAAACTTCCTATTTTTTGCATAGTGTTGTTAGTTTAGATGTTCATAATCGTCTATTTCTGTTTCGTAGTCCAATAGATGTACTCCATTTTGAACAGTGTGCATATTTGGTTCTACAGCGAGTGCTGCAGCATCCCATATTGCTTCTGACAGAAGTTTGGGATTATTGTTGTAATTACTTTGTCGAGTTTCGTCATACTCGAATTTTACCTTTAGGGTAATGGTTACTGATGCTTGTTTCATGTTAGTAGATTGATTTGATTAGGGTATTCCAGATTTGTAGAAACCATTTTTGTCCTTGTTGGGGCAATATGACAAGTTTCTGTTTCTTTTGTTTGTCTGGGAATGTATTTGGCAGTTCTCTCCATATCTCATATATGTAATTATCTTCTTGTCCTACTCTGTAGGCTTTGAGTTTTGAATTGTCAAATAATGTATCAGACATTATAATTTCTGTTTTAATTTTTTTATTTGTTATCATATTATAGCCCGTCATGCCGATAGCGCAGCTTTTAATAGTTATTATTTTATTTGGGGGTATGCATATTTTAAGTCTTCCGGAGCGAGAATAACATTGTCTCCTAAGTTATGGAAGGCATTGTGTATTATGTTTCTTGGTACGGCAAGTTTGAGTGTGTAACCTCTCGGATCTTCGTTTATATAGAAATGCTCTTTGAACAGTTCTTTATTTACGAAGTATTTTGAGAGTGTTCTTGGCAGGTTCTTTTTGTAGTAATTAAGCTGGGCTTCTGCTTGCTGGCTATGTTCTGCTTGTTTGGCAGAGCCGTCTCCGTTGTAAATAATTGCTAACTTTCTGCATAAATTTTCATTTTGTTTGAAGTTACGCCATACTCCTTGTTTGTTCCAGTCTGCAGACCATCCTCCATATATTTCTGCAATAGCATTGAGGTGGTATTCAATGTGGTTTTTGTTATTTGTTTTCATGACTGTAAAATTTTTTTGTGTGAATAAATTATTTGTATTACTTTTGCGCTGTCAAAACAACCAAACCTATGGCAGAAGTAGCCTACTACCATAGGTGATGATTAGATTGTTTCCACTTTATTACAAGTCGGATTTCAACTAACCATACTTTCAAAACTATTTGTATCATAATTTTGGGTTGTTTTAATTACCTATGATTGCATAGGAACAGCGCGACCTTAATTGACCGCTTTTTTGTGCTACTTATAATTGCCTAAATTTAAATTTCCATACTCTTTCTTCTCTTTCTTTGAATTCATCAAAAGATTTATAGCGGTTTTCTATTGCTTTTTTGATTTCAGATTTAGTTGCCCATTCCGGAAAGCTATGTAGAGTTTTTTCGATTTTGTCTGTAGTAATGTTTTCTACAGTTATCATTTCGTACATTCTAAATCCTGTTCCGCTTTCTCTTGTTGGTTTGTTTCTAGTACTTAGGTTTATTCCTAAGAAGCTATCTTCCTGAACATAACATAGACTCTTTCCATCTTTGCTTTTGATGTAAGCATATAGGTATTTGTCGAAGTTGGCAGGCGTATAGACTTCGTAACCTAATGATTTGATTTTATCTATTGCAGATAAAAATTCTTGTTTTCTCCTTTCATTAAATGTCATAGTTTTGTCCTCCTATTTATTGTTGTTGTGTTAATTTGATTAGTTTGTTTTTTTTTTGTTAGTTTCATTTTTTATCTTTAAATTTCCATATTCTTTAAAGCAAGCAGCCACAGGTTGGGTTTCCTGCGACTGCTTTTCTTGGTGATAGGATAGAGAGTTTATCTCTGTTCATGTGTCCGATAGCCGGATTTGATGATATAGTGCATCAATATATCCCGGTTATTGTTTGTCATTTCAAACCAGAGATATACATCACCTCCGAATGTTCCGTAGTTAGTACGGTTATGCATCAGTTTGTTCCAGAAATGGTCACCTAATACTTTGCCGAATGCGTTTCGGAAACGTTCTTGACTTGATTGGTTACTCATCCAATAGAGATAGCGGTTAATGTAGGTTGTGGCTTTGATTGCCTCTTGTGATGGTCGCTCATTGTAAGTGACTACATCGGGATTAAATTCTTTGTTCATGATTCGGTTATTTTGAAGATTAAATATTTGTACGATGTTTCGTACTTTTTAATTTGTTCTAACGCTTCTGCGTATGTTTTGTATTCTTTACTATTTGCATAATCCCAATCGGAATGTATGTTGTTTAAGAACATTATTTTATACATAATTTTAATTAGTTATTTGTTTGTAATTTTTCTTTGGATGTAAGATATAGTTCATATTAAGATTCAGTGCCTTTGTGATTTCGTCTTTATATGGACTATCGGCATTACAAGCAGCTCTTACTTGAATTATTTTCTTATTTTTTAGATTGACTTCGATTGTGGCCACTCTTTCGTCTTGTTCTGTCCGGCATACAAGAATAAGTGAATCTGTGTTTTTCCAATATGAGCCTACGCAATGGTGCATTTTGTGACCTTCTTCTTGCATTTCTTCTATACTCATAATAGGTTTGATGATCATGTTATTGGGTATATGAAGGAGTATTGGTTTATATTTTTTGATTCGCTTATAAAATTCTGCCTGGTCTTGTCTATCTTTTTCTTCACGGATTTTTATGAGTTCTTCCTCTTTTTTTTGTCGTTCTTTTAGTTGAATATCATAAATTTTTTTTGATAGTTTTTGATGTTCGGCATTAAAGTTTGCCGGACAGAGATAATGTGGAGAATGAGTGTCCTTTTTGAAGTATTCAAGTTGTTTGATATAGTCTTTATAGTCCCACCATTCTTTTATTCTATCAAGGTATTTATGCTTGATAAGCAGTCTAATGATGTTGTGTTATTTCTTCATATCAGTTATTGTTATTTGTTTTACCAAGTCTTCTCTATGGAGTTTTATTAGTGTTTCAAACATGCCTCCATTATTGAGTTTCAGAGCTATATCTTTTGTTTCCCAATTAAGGTTGAAGTAGTAATGACATATTTGTAATGACAATTTTGTCTTACTTACATCTCGATAGTGCATGAATCCGTTAAATCGTAATTCCTGGCGTTTTATCATTTTGTCGTCTATTTGATATGGGTTATCTGACCAGTTTGGAAACATTATTAACTTTCGCTCGATAGCTTTGTATGTTTTCTTTGTAATCCATTCTTGGCTTACTTCTCCCCATATCTGGTAATCTGCAGGGTTTCCGGCATGTATTTGACGATAAATCATGAATCGTTGGAATATGACTGTGTCTTTTTGTGTCTGAATAAGCAGGCATATTAGTTTTTGTAGTGATTTGTAATGTTTGATGGCACTGTCTTTTAATTTCGTTTTGCACTTTGGGCATTTGTGGAGTTTGTGAATTAATTTTTCTGCTCCGTATTCTGAATATGTTTTGGTAAGTAGTTCTTTTTCGGTTCCTAAGTATTCTCCACATTCAGGGCAATAACATTTGTGTCTTGAAAGCATTATGTAATTGTATTGCTTAAATGTCAGCCGCATATCTTTTGCGGTTGGTTTTATTGGTCTTAGTTTCATAGTTGCAATGTTTTATTGTTCAACTTCTTCTATTTCTTCAATATCTTCCAGTTCATCTTCAATGATTTCGCCTGTTGTTGTATCAATTGTTTCTCCATTTTCCACAAGTAGCTTTGGAGTTTTAGTATTATTTTCTGTAGGAAGTTGGTATGGATTTTTGTCATTGAGGTACGGGCATTGTTCTTTAAGATGAGGATTGATCTCTGCTTTTTTTGTATCAAGTATTGCTGGGTCTGTAAATATATCCATTTGCATTGCCGCAATCTCTTTTTTGTGCTTAGTTTCCCAATCTTCGATTTTTTTCTTTTGATTGGTGTTCCATGTATCGATATACTGTTTGTGTTGTATTTCCCAATCGTCATGCTTCTTCTGCAGTTCTTCTTTTGTGAGTGGTTTTTGTGCAGTAGTTTTGGAAACTATTGATTTTGCTGTGATTTTATTTTCAAACTTTTCTATTTTTTCATCTAAGAAATATTCTTCTGCCCATCCGAATACGATTTTTGAATTAACCATACTTACGTTGCCGTTTTTTTGTTTTTCTGCTTTGTTAAGAATGTATCGATAGCAGTCTTTGATTGTTTTTCCTTGTTTGTTATCCGGATAAACGTTATTGAGTTCCGGCTTTCGACTTTGTTGGTAGTCCAAATAGAACTCTATTATTTGTTCCGGTGATGTTCCTTCGAGAGCAGCCTGTTGAGCTCGTACATCTTCTGCTTGTTGTTTTAGCAGGTTGATTTCCTCTACTGTTAGTGTAGGTGTGAGATTTGTCATCTCTTTTTGAATTTTAGTTTCCATAAAAACTTTAATTTTGATTGTTAATATTTGTTAATAATGGTATATAAATATCAGCCCCCTGCCATTGTTGACAGAGGGCTGATGTTATTTTTTTGATGTTTAATACATCATTTCATATACTTCTTGACAGATTTCTTCTCCAAGGAAACCTATGTAGTCGTATGGATTAAACTCTGAATAATCTTCATACTCTTCATCATGTTGGTGTTTTTCTTTTAGAGATTCCGGAATGTTTTCTTCTTGTGTCATTATAGAAGCATATTCGAGAAATAGACTATTGTGAGTTACTCCTAATAGTCCTTCGCATTCGCCTTTGATATCTCTGGCTCTTAAATCTCCTTCAAGTTTTAGTTCTTGTAGGTGTTCAATAGCGCTATTTAAATATTCTTCGGCTTGTTCTTTGGTAGAATTACATTCTGATGCTATTAATTTGATAAGTTGGCTGATTTCATTTTGTGTCATAGTTTTATCCTCCTTAAAGTAGTGGTTTTATTGTTATAAACATTGTTGCTTGTTTTGTTGAATGCTACAGTATTCCAATAGTCTGAATTGGTTATTTGATACCCCAATTCATTTTTAAGCTGAAAGTTGAAATTTTTCAATATTTCATTTGCTTTTTTGGCTGTTTGTGTTTTTCCGACAATGTCAGTGTTAAATGCTGAGCATGCTCGACTTATTATTGTTGCAATAATAATATACATAGTTTAGTCCTTTCTGTTAAATTGGTGGTTAATCAAGTCTTCTATTTCGCTTAATTCGTCATAAAGTCGTATTCTTTTATTTATAAGAATGTAGAGTTCATAGAATATGTCTTCATCTCTTGTATTTTGAATTAAGCCTTCATCTTTACATTTTTGATATACATGTGCGATGGTATTGTCATGCTCGATATTAATTATTGAGCATATTTCGTTTTTTTGTTCGTTTGTCATGTTTTTTTCTCCTTATTTTGTTAGACATTTTTTTGATTCCAATATGAATTTTCTTATTTGTTTTACTGTTGGTTTACGATACAAGATTTTTTCATTTACTCGTTCGTTATGGTTAAACCAGTTTGAGTGTAGCCATGATGTTAAGAAGATAGGTTCTTTGCCTAACTCTTTTTTTGCTGCTTCCCATGAACTGAAGTGTTTGTTGCCTTGTTCATCATTATAGCAGAAGAACATGTAGGCTTGATTGTAATGAGTTTTTGCTTTCATAATTGTAAGTGTATATAAACAGCAACCCCCTGCCATTGCTGACAGAGGGCTGTTGTTGGTTTATAAATTATTATAAGATGTCTGAATGTGTACCGGTTCTAACTAATGTAACTAATTTAATAGTGTCTTCTATTTTATAGATTAGTAGCCAGTCGGGTTCGATATGACAATCCCAATAGTTTGATAGTGTTCCGTGTAATTTATGTGGTGAGTAATTTTCAGGAACTTGGCCATCGTTTTCAAGAAATTCGATTGCTCTTTTTATTTTTTGTATGTCATATCCTCTTTTTTTACAAAGTTTAATATCTTTCTTAAACTTGTTAGTATAATCTATGCTGTACATATTAGTCTGATAAAATTTGTTTGAATAAATCTTCAGTATTTTTAGCATGATATACTTTGCCATTTTCGACATCATTTATTGCTTCTAACGTTTTTTTATTTGTTATTTCGTTAGAAGAATCGCTGATGATTTTAATAGAACTTATTTTTTTTATAAGTCCTATGACTGATTGTGCCAGTTCATTGTTGGGATTGTATTCAAATGTTATTGTTTCCATACATAATTTGTTTTTTTGTGGGTGGGTAAATTAAATTGTTAGTTTATAGACCTAAAATTATTTCAGGTTCTATGTTAAGTTTTTGACTTATTGTGCGACCTAATGTAATTGTAGGCTCTACTTTTCCGTTAATTATAGCACTCATTTTGGATGGAGAAATTCCTAAAATTTCTGCTGTCTTTTTTTGTGAGTAGCCATAGTCGAACATTCGTAGTTTTATAGTATCTACGAGTGTTGGCTTTTTTATGGGGAAATGTGATTCTTCATATTCTGCTGCGAGTTCAGATAGAATATTTAATTCTATATTTTCAGGAGAATTTTCAGGAACATTGTCTTCCCATGTTTGTGGTAACAATTCTTCGATTCTTGCCATTGTTGCCTCATATTCATTTATGTTTTTAATTTGTGCCATAATTATATATTTTTTATGTCCTTGATTTGTTCATATTCTTTATGTGTTCCAATAAATCTTATGAAAACTAATTTAGGAGTGAATTTAATAACTACTATTAGTCTAAATTGGTTGAAGTTGATATTAAAAACATAATGTTGGTTTCCGACAAAATCTACATTGTTGAAAGTTTGTTTTATATCTTCGAATGTATTCCACTGCGCTTTTTCTGTTTCTTCAAACCATTTAGTTAATGCTGCTTCAGTTTGCGGATGTTTTTCAATATAATCCGTAATTGTTTTTCTTTTTAATATTCTCATTCCTTTTTTTGTTTGTTTGCGTGTGCAAAGTTAATACTATAATTTCAAATTTCAAAATAAAATTTTAATATTTGAAATTTTACCAATTTTGACAACAGCATTCGAAGTCAATGTATTCTTCGGAATACTGTTCAAATTGTTCTCTTTTTATTTGTTCCTGGACATTTTTTTCGACTATTGTCCAAAGTCTTTTTTCTGTAGTACTCATAACTGTAGAAATTTTAATTTATAATTTTTGATTCTACGCTGCTAAATCAGCGCAGAGGAAGACTGCATCCTGGCATGCTATGCGCAGCCAACAAACCGCGTTAGCGTGAAAAGATATTGGCCTTCCCACTGCCCCTCCATAATGACTTGAACGAATAAGGCAAGGGCGAATGAAAAAAATACTCGTTTTTTTAGGGCAGGGTTCCCTGAAAAAAAGGAAGATTTTTTTCACCCGCAAGCGTGGAAATTCGGGTGGTGTAGGGCGGCGTGCGTGGTTATTGTGTGGCTAAGCCGTTCGTTTATATACCCTTGCCATTCGGGCAAGTCATTGTACCTTTGCGGTGGGAAAGACTATATCTCTCGCCGGAGTCGTGGCGCAAAAAACAAATCAACGGGATGGCAGAATTTCTGTTACCCCGTTGATTTATTTTATTCTTATAGATTTATTTTCTTTTAGAGAGATGTCTTTCTATTGCTGATGCTTTTCTTTCCAGTTTTTCTGCTTGTTCCCATAAATCATGTTGTTTTGCGTAGCTTTCATCTCTTTGTATGCGTTCTTTGATTTTTTTTGCCTGCAAGCGATATTGCCCGGCTTCGTCGTATAATTTCTTTTCGACATTATATTCTTCCACTTCTTTGTGTATTTGGTTATTTATGGCCGTTCGTTTAGGTTTCTTTTCCGGTGTGTAATTGTCGTCATCATCTTGCATGAATGTTCTTATATTTTTATTGGATGTAATTTTTTTTATTGAGCCATCTTCATTTACTTTCCCTTTATAGTGTATTATGGCAGGGTTAGAATTATCTGTATTTTGTGTGAGTTTCGGGATGTCCGGTTGTTTTGCTGTGTTGTAGAAGATGATTTCTGTATAGTTAGATCCGTTGGAGAGGTATTCTGTTTTAGAATATTTGCCGTATATGACTAATTTTCCATACCGGTTGATATTGTCTTCCATGTATCCATGGTAACCTTGTTTTATCAAGTTGTCATGTGTTTCTTTTACCCAAGTTTTAGGATTCATTTTTCGACTGATTTTGCCTGTCGATAGTTGGTTTTGAACTAATGACAGCATTATCTGGCCGTTTCGTTCAATGTCTATTATTTCGAAGTCTAAAGTTGATTGGCCGCTTTTCATTTCATATTTGGCTCTGAAATGAGTTTTGTCGCCTGTTTTGTAAGTGTACCAACTGCCTTTGTAGCCTTTCTTAAGCCAAGTGGGTTCATTTTGTTTGGCATATTGTTCAAATGTTGTGGTCAGTGCTATGATTCTTTTGGCGGTGATATGGTTTTCCTGGATGCATACAATATTGTTTTCATTAGTTTTTATTCTTGGAAGTGACGATACGTTAGTATATGTAATTTTTCTTTTGCCGTATGAAAATTCAGCTGAAAGAAAGATGCGGTTATCTTTAGGGTTTACTTTTATGCTGACTTTGTATGGTTGTGATCCTTTTTGTTTGTTTTTCTTATTGAGTGCATTTTTAATTTTGTTCATGTATTCTATAGGTTTACCTATATGCAGGTTTTTATTATTGCCTATATAGTCAGACAGGATACCTTCGTAGGTATCTTGCATAAGGCATGTACATGGTTTGCATTCAAAGTTACGTGGAGTGTCTATTTCTTTTTTTACTATTCCTACGTATGCGAATCTTTTTTTGAATAGTCTTTCATCAGATATATCTTTCCCGTGTATGTCTCTAAATTTCCATCCTTGAGGGGCTACACAGATGGCTCTTATTTCATTTGATGCAGCTGCTTTTAGTCCGGCTTCATCTGCGCCTGTTTGTCCTCCTGAGCGTATTTCTTGGATGTTCACATTGTTTTTAAGAAGATATGCAATATATCTTTTGATTATATCATCTATCTGTTTTTGAGTTATTTTATTTTTTGCGAGTGTATATATACCATTGCCGGCAATATTAAGTTTAACTATTGATTGTTTTTTTAATAGTTCTGTGAAGTTGTAGATAGTAGTATTTTGTCCTGTCTTTACATTTCCTTGAGTTGTGAGTTGTATCTGCAGGAATGGTTTTTTCAGTTCCTTTGCATATTTGGCAGTGCATCTTTCGCCGGCTGTTGTATAATCTACGGCGAATGCAACAGTAGCTGTTGAGTACTGTATGTTTTTCCGTGTTCGCTCTGAATATTTGATGCTATTATCTTCGTAGAATTCAATCATAGTTGTGTTTTTTTAGAATTAAATAAAACGGAGTGGAGCAGATGCTTCACTCCGTTTTGTTGTTTTTTGGTCTTCAGATATTTACTTTACCTTATGATATCTGGAAGGATTTTGTCGAGCGTAAGCTTGACGTTGTTCTTTTGTTCCATAGGCTTTTGTTTTGAGTCGTTCAAGCGATTCGTTCTTTTTAATGTTTGCTCGTACGATTTCTGCTGAAGTCATTGATTTGCGTGTGTATGGATGGAAATTACCATCTTTTGCGAGATACTCAGCGAAGTCATATGGGATTTCGCGGAATACATCTTTTGCGATGTTGTAGTTGTATCCTAAGTAGCGATACAGTGCGAGGTTGGGGATTCCACCTCTATAAATCAGTCTTGCTACGAAGTATGAACGGCGTGTTTTCCCATTTTGGCGTTTTCCTGTTAAGTTGGAGTAGCCTAATACATAGACTGCCTTGTTGTTGTATTCACCACCGAGATTTACGTGTTTTCTGGCGATAATAAAGTGGTTCCCGCTTGGTAATGTAACCATTTTTTCTGGTACTGCCTGGTATTTTTTGCCATTTGCTGTGAGTTGATAGGGGTTGCCTACAACTTTGTCATACGCATTCTTTTTAGAAGGATCGTACTTTACCCTTTGAAATTTCAAATCTTTTGCCATAGTTTTTGGATTTTGATTATTAAACTGAATTGTTAATTGTTGATTGTTGTTATTTTTTTTTGCCATATATTTTGTGTATTTAATTATTTGTTGTATCTTTGCGGTGAAATTGAGTAGTAAGAAAAGCGCCAGTTTAGCGGGTCTTATTGCTCAATTTCTGTATTTACAGCGGTTTAGCTATATTCATAATTTGTCCTCATATTTTCGTGTCTTGAATTTTTGAATATCTTGTATAGTTAATTGGAGTGTTGATTGTTCTTCTATATCTGTTGGTACTTTGTATCGAGAGTATAGTGCACGTTTCATTTTGATGAGGTTGAGTACGTCTTCTTTGTTATAGAGTAGTGCTTTTGCTCGTAGGTGAGGTGTGTACCAATCTCTGTGTAGGTTATCGACATCTTTTTTGTACTCTATAGTCTCTCGTTTGATACCAAGCAGATGTTCTACTGCACAGAGTCGGTAACATGGCTTTGTGGCTGTATATTTGCCTTTTTCCAGCACTCTCTCTTTGATTAGTTCTTTTGTTGCTTGCCACATATCTTCTTTAGGGATGATACGTTTTGCCACGAGCATAAGATTGACGCAGCGGAAGCGTTCTTTTAGTTTTAGATGGTACATTGACTCCAGCATTCCGGCATCCGGACCATAGAAATAGATGGTGCGAACTCCGTCGAGAAGACGGGTGAGCCATGTGCGGTTTAGTCCATTGATGCCGCGAACTTTGGGTCTGGCCATTGTTTGACCGTTGTATTCGTAGTCGTTTTGGTTGTAGAGCCATCCATAGTGAGTAAGGTCGTAAGCATAGCCGAGCAGGTAGAATTTTTGGGGGTTGGTGTTCATGTGCCACTCTCCGTCGATATAGATGTCAGATCCGCCGAAGAACGAGCCGAAGAACATTGGTTTGTTGATGGCGGGTTGAGTACGGCGTAGTCCGTACTCTGTTCGTTGGTCACAGTCTCGTTCGAACTGTGTGAGTGTATGTTCGCGTGGTCTGCCTCTTTTTTGATCCTGATTTACTATGTATGGTGTTTTGGTCATTTAAGCAATAGCTGTTTGCCAGTTTTGGTTAATATTCTGATATTTGTTTCCGGACAGTTGTTTGAGCATTTGTCCTCTTTGTTTGGTTGGGTCATAGGAGACGTGTATCCATGTTCCGTTACCTTCCCATATCAGTTGGTCGAAGTTTCCTAATTCAACTAAGATTTTGAAGAGTTCGATGTTGCCTTTAGGTGTTTTTGTTGTGATGTCGGCGGCGTGTCCTGTAAGGTGTTGGGATGTGCTTGCTCCTCCTACTTTGTTATTGACAGCCGGGCAACGGTAGGCGCAATTGATATAGATACATGAGCCGTATTTCTCTCGTGCCGGGTTGAGGATATTGTCTCTGAGTGCGTACAGGTTTTTCCAAGCTTCCTGTGTGGGTGTATTGTCAAGGTTGTATTTTTTTGCTGTGGCAGAATGATATAGTTCTTTGTCAGAGAAATAGTTTCCTGTGATGGTGCCTTTAATTGATTGTTTCATACGTTCGTAGAATATGATAACTAAAATAATACAGACGGCGAGTGATAGACTTGCGCTAATGGTTATTATTTTGGTTTTTTTTGTCATTTTTCTTTTGTTGTCTTTTTTTGTGCTGATAGATACTTGCTGTCAAGTATGCACCTGTTATTATCCATGCGAGGGTTGTCATTGTGTCAGTCCGAATGGGTTGATATCAGATGTTGAGCTGCTATCAGGGTTGTAGTCATACATTGCATTAGCTACTTTATCATTTCTGCCGTTAGCAACCATGTCGCTTGCGAAGGTGTCGTTGAACCATGAGAAGTCTTTGCCTATAAGGTTGAAGAGTGCTGATTCATTGACATATCCTGCTTTGGATGTTTTCTTTACGTAAATAGCGTATATTCCTACGCCGGTGATGGATAGGATAGCTACGAGGATAATTACTGCCCAGAGTGTTGAGTTTGATTTCATAGTTAGTGTATTATTTTATAGTATTTTAGTATTCGTAGTATAATAAACAGAATTATAAATAGTATAACCATTATGAATAGTGTGAGTCCGAGGTTATAGCAGAATTTTTGCCATTTTGTTTGTTGATATATTGTTATGTATTCAGTTTGTGTGTCTGTTATATATACCGGTATTTTGATTGAGTCGGTTATATGTATAGTATCCGGTTTTTGTTTTAGGTTTAGTGAGAACGACCCATCGGCATTAGCAGTTACTGTTGCGCTGCTGCTCTGAGTTGCAGTACTGAGGTATAGCGGTGAATTCCCCTTAGAAATAATGTTTACTGAATCGAGGTCAGCGGCTGTATCCACTAAATGCCTCAGGTCGTCTATGGTAAATGTGATGGTGCTGCTGTCTGCCGGTTGTATATAGAATGTGTCTATTTTGTAGATAGAGTCTGTATGCAGTTCCGGGTGTTGTGCGAGCAGTCGTGCGAGCTGTTTCTGTGGCGAGCAGCCGCAGAGACAGGCTATGAGGATGGTGAGCAGAGAGAAACCGACGAATAGTCTTTCTAATCCTTTGATTATTTTCTCTTTACCTATTTCTTGGTATTTATTTTTCAGGAATTGAATCATTTGTCCTCTGTTTGTTGTTTACGGTTTTTCCATGCTTTGTACTTGTAGGTGTAATCTACTCCCAATACTGCGCCTGCGAATGACATGCTTTCTCCGAAGGCCACGAGGACTGAGTTGTGTATTTCTCCGGTCGGGTTGACCCAGAAGCCGCAGAACAGCAGTATCAGTCCTGCGAGTGTTACGATGCAGGCGATGATGAGCTGTATGTTAAGTTTGAGTTTCATTGTATGTTTAATTTTCGTTTTCGTATGCTGTTCTCATTTCATTGTATGAGTTGTATGTCTGCGATTCGGTGATATTTTGAGTTGCTGTTGTTTGTAATTGATAATAAGATAGATTATAATCAATATTTTTAGTAATATCTTTGTAATATGTTTTATTATCGAATGTTATTGATTGTCTTATTATATATTTTACTTCAGTAGCATATTCTATTGTTTCGTTATTATCATCTATGTAGTAATATGTTTTTGTTTTCGTGTATATTTCTATATTTATTTTTGTCAGATAAAATTTAGTATCTTTTGGGTTGTCTCTATTGAGTTCGATTAATAATATTTGTTGTGAATTGTTAATTTGTATGATTTCTCCTTCATCATAACCTTCAGGGTTAATTTTGTTTAGTGAATGTTTTTTGAAGAGAATTTCAGAAAGAGTATTATGGTCGATTTCGAATGGCAGATTATAACTGCAGTAGTAGTATAGTTTTCTTAGGTATTGAAGTATAGTGTTTATGTTTGCCGGATTAGTAAAGTCTCCTTTATCTTTAAATGCTTCGTGAGTTGGATCGATTCTGTATATTTCTATATAATCAGAGTCTTGAATATATGTAATTAAGTTAAGTTCATTTAGTATAAAGCTTTCCTTTATTAAATTGATGGCAGAAGAATTGTCTGTATTATTTTCGTTTGTTGAGTTATTTTCTGAAATATTATTAATTTCTTGTTCTATTGTTAATAATCTTCCTTCATGGTCGTCAATTATTTCGTCTAACCATTCTTCATCATGTTTGATGTCATAGGTAGTTACAACAGGGAAATCTCCCATTGGTTTCAAAGTTGATGGGGTTGGTATATAAGAGGGATCCCCTATAACATCAGCGTATGAAGTTTCTGTGTTTATTATTATGGGATCTATGTGCCCTCCAATAGGGAGGGTGTATCCTTCGTTGTTGCTGTCATCATCAGTAATAGGCTGAATTGGTGATGAGTAGTTGTTGTCAATTATATTATCGCCTTCCATATTACCAAATTATATTTGAGTTTTCAGTTTCTAATTCTATTTTAATATTATGTCCGCTGATAGGGAAGTCTGTTCTGTATAGTTTATAGTCATTATATGTAAGCATGTGGATCCCCATTGTTTCGAATTTGTTGATAAATGTTTTAAGCAGTGTTTTGCCTTTGGGGATAGCTATGCAAATATATTCGTATGAATCATCTTCGTAAGTTTGGGTTTCGGTTTCCCCTGTTTCCTCGTTATATACTTCCTGTGTTCTTGTTATAGTGTCGAAGAAAAAACTGTTATTGGGTGCTTTAGAAGTTATTTGATATGAGTTTAATCCTGCTATTATAGCTTCATTTATGCTGAATTTGTCAGAAAACGGATTTCCCGGTACAATTATTCCTGCTTTTACTTCAAATGTTTCGGTATCAATAGATTCTTTTAGTTCGTTGATTTTGTCCTCTTCCGAACTTCTTAATTTTCCCAATATAGGATCGAATTTTATTGCCATTGTGTTTTATTTTTGGAATTCGTAGTTATAGTTTGTTAAGTCGTCGATATTATAGCCATATAATTGTGAGTGGCCGTTAGGATATTTGGTTTCTGTTTTTTTCCCGTTATGGTCAGTTATTTCCTCAATGCGTACTATTCGCCATACGTTTTGTGAATAGATACTTACTTCGGAGTTCCAATCTACGAGTGCGGGGTTTAGAAAGCACAGGTAGGTTTTTCCGTCTCCGGTTTCATAGATTATATCCGGGTTTAATTCTTTAGCGTCTCTTGCTGCGTATATCATAGTTGTTTGTTTTTAAGTGTCTAATTCGTAGAGTATAGTACTATATTCTTTCGAATCTGCGAATGACTTGATTTGTTTGATTAGAGTTTGTGTTTCGTTATCAAATGTTTTCCATATTTTTTTCCATTCAGCTCCTTGTGTTATTCCGGATATATCTCCATGACTTGATGTCAGGTGTTCATATCTTTGTTGGAAAGATTGGTGTTTTGAGCCATTTTCTTTACATGAGCTGATAAGGTAGGTTATATAGATTTTATACTCGTTTTTTCTTGCGCCGGATAGAGTGTTGAGTGTTCTTTGCATTGCAGCTGCAGATTGCCATCCTTCTTTAGCATCGGCTAATTCGTTTTTTGAACTTGGCCATGAGTGGTTTCCTATTTGTTTACCTATGCTGATAGCTGCTTCTTGTACTTTATCTGTTGTCTCTCCGGTCAGAGGATTTGTCTCTTTTTGTGTTTGTCCGTATTTATTGGTATTGTTTGTTGTATTTTTGTCTGAGTCAGTATTATTATTTGTATTTTCTTCTGTACTTTCTTTGTTTTGTGAGGTGATTAGTATATAGACAAGAATTCCTATGATTATCAGAGTCGTTATAGGTATTGATTTTTTCATTGTTTGAAGTATTTGTTATGTCTAAGGCTATGTAATAGTCTTGGATTGATTTTATTAAGCCATAGTGTAAAATATTCTTGTTTTTGATATTTTACAGTTGTCAGATAGTGTATATATCCTTTATTTTTAGCGTCTTCGTATATGTCTCCTTTCAGTATGGTGGCAGTTTTATAGTTTTGTGCGAGTTCGTGCAAGATTTGTTGTTCTGCTACGATATCCGGGATTACTGCTCCATGTTGTTGGTAATATGTTTGAAAATAGTTGTATCTTTCGTGGAAGGTCGGGTCTTTGATAGATTTGTCAACTATTTCGAAGTAGCTTTTCAAATACCGGTCTTTGAGTTCTTGGTTTTTGAACTGTACTACTCCGCAGTTATAGGCATTGGGGTAGTTGATATGAAGGTAGTCCGGTAGGTTTTGTTGTGTAATGACTTGTTGTGAGAGTGTGTATGTCTGGTCGAGTCTCCATTTGTCATCTTCTTCCGATTGTGTCAGCAGGTCATGTTGTTGTGTGAATAACTCTTTTAGTTTCGGGTTTTTCAGGAATACGTCTCCGTCGATATGGATGGCTCCGAGAGGTTCTTGTGATGTGGCGTAGAGTTTTCCGTAAGCCCAGAATTTGTTTATATTGGAGTTGATATGTTCAAGGTCTGTATAGACTTCGTCGTAGGGTATATCTTTCAGTATTTGCTTGCCGAGTTGGTCTGTGTGCAGGACAATCTGAGCTCCCATCTTTCTGGCATAAGTATAGCTGAGAGCGAATATCAGCATATTGACTGTTATTCTTGATTCTCTCATGGGCTTAGTCCAAAAAGTATGGAAGAATCTCAGATTATTCATAGTTGTTATTTTTTCTTTTTCTTGTAGAAATAGAATCCTGTTACTGCGACTGCAGCAATAAGTGCTACGATGATTACGATTTTGAAGTTTACGCTTCCTTTAGTTTTTTTGGAATCAGGGTTTGTTCCTGATATTTGTTCGTCCAGTTCTTTGAGCTCCTCTTCCTTTGGAGCCGAGTTTGTGAGTGATTTTGAGTAAGCCATAGTTTGTTTAGAATTTATAGTTAGTAGTTAGTTGGTTGTACATTTCTTCTGTTACCTCGTCTCCTGTTGATTTAGGAAATACGTATTTGACAACGGCTGCTGTTTTATCTCCGTAGTATCCGTCTTCTTTGAGTTCCGTGATCGGAGTGTTGTTATAGTAGGGTACAGCCGGTGGCACTAATCCTGCTATTCTGTCGTTCAGTTTCTCTTGTAATTTTTTTACGAGGTCTGATTTTTTGTTTGGGTTTTTCTTAAGCGGGAATTCAGTATTGGTGTAGGTATTGTCGTTTTGGGTGGAGGAACTGCCGGTAACGGGAGTGTTGTCTGCATTTTCATCTCCAGTATTATCTTCGTTGCTTTTTTCTTTTTTGAAGTGTTTGTATGCGAAGTATCCTCCCACGATTGTCCCTCCTGGAATAAGTATAACCGCCAGTACGATGAGGAATGTTTTGAGTGATTCGTTCATAGTGTTTAGAATTTGTAGTTGATATTATTTCCTGAGAGTATTTCGTTTATTTTATAGATTTCGTCAGCGGAGAGTTCGTCATTAAGCCATTCGTTGAGTGTCATGTGGTCTTTTACTCCGAAGGTTTTGATGAGTTGCAGTACATCGCTTCTTGTTTTCATTTCTCTGAACACGTCATAGATAGATTCTTCGTCAGTTCCCCATCCTTTCATGGCGGCATAGAGTTTTGAGGCATAGCTGTTGAGTTGTTGTTGTGTAATGGTTATTTTGTCCTCTGATATTTCCTCGTCAAGTTGTTTGGCGAGTTTGGCATTGGTTTCGCTGTCATGTATAGTTTTTCCAAAGCCTTTTATTTTGAGAACGATAATTATGATAACAGCAATTATAATAACTGCAATGATTGATATTGCTATTATTTTTGCCTTTTTGTTATTGCTCAGGTATGCTATAAGTTCGTTATTATCCATAGGTTTAGATTTTTTCTTTCAGAATAAGCATAAGAATGATGATGACAGAGGGTATGGATATTGCCAGTCCCAAATACAGCCAGGTTGCCTTGGGAATATTTAGGTTGACATCTATTCCTGCATTGAAGAGGTTGTTGTCATCGGTTGCTTTGTTTAGTTTCATATTATTTGTTGATTTTAGCTGCGATGGTGATGGTGATGATGAGTGCAACAATTTGAAGTCCTACTGACAATATCTGCAGAGCTTCTGCGAGTGTGAGAGTATGTCCGAACAGTGTTACCATGGTACAACATTTTTCGCATGTTGTTTTTGTTTCTGCAGGTATATCTTCTTCGCTTTTGCCTTTGCTTATTTTGTCGAGTAATGCTTGTGCCACTTCTGCCGGTACGTCTTCCCAGTTGACGGTAGATTCGTCACCGGTAGCTTTGGCTATTCTGTCTCTTGAAGTTATGAATCCTCTCATGGTTTGTTATTTTTTGAAGTTGAATTTTAGTAAGCCTTTTTTGTATAGTACGAATATAACTACGGCTATAGTGATTACTGCACCGCTGATAATGATGGCTTTTTTGTGTTCGTTCCAGAATGATTTTGTTATTTTGTAGTCATCCGGATTAACAGCTTTTGCGATGTCATTTACTTCTGCTTCCTGTTTTGTCCTGTACCAGTTTTTTCCGTCTTGTGACCAGAATGTGGAAGGTTGTCCGGGTTCTGCCGAGATATGAATTTTCTGCATAGTTGTATGGTTTTATTGATTATTTCTTTTTGTATTTGACAGCGAAAACGAGTCCTGTGATGAGGGCTGCAAAGAACAGTGCTCCTATTATATAGAATCCTGTATTGCTGTCATTTTGGCTGTTGATTATATCTTTGTGATATTGGTGTTTTTCGGATTGTTTTTGGAGTCCGATATATTCTTTTATTTGTTTTGTTCTTTCGGTGATTTGGAGTCCGTTTACGATAGCGCTTGTCATGTGTCCGATACCGTTGGTAATTTCCTGCCATAGTGTACCGAATTCATAACCGCCTTCTGAGCTTGCTGCAGCTCCGTCTGCCCGATTGAGTTTTATATAGTTGGTTTTCATAGTGTTCTTATTTGATGAGCATGAATGCTATGATAGCGATTATAACGATAGTGGATGTGGATAGGGTAGTTCCCAATGTTGTAGTTTTTGCTGCGTTGTTACTGGCACTTGCGCCTGCGTTTACAGCACCTAACATATAGGCACCCATTGTTTCGAGTGCGTTATTAATTGCGTTACCTGTTTCTGCTATATTTTTGGTAGAGATAGCTTTGTTGAGTTGTGGGTGTTCTCTGTCCCATTTGAGAGCGAGTGCATAGAGGTTGTCTATACGTTCCTGATGGTAGGGACAGTTTTCGTTGAGAAGGTTTTCGGCGGCCTCTATCATTTGTTTGAGTGAGCGAAATTCCGTTCCTGCGAGTTTGTTAAAAGCGTATGTATCTGCTTTTATTTCATCAGAGGTATTGAGTATGATATGTCCTTTTTCGTGTTGGTCCCAGAATTTTTTTTCGAAGATGGAGAGTTTGGAATAGAGTTTAGGATTGATATAGATAGTGCCTGTGGTGCGGTCAGCGGCCATAGGTGTATCTTTCATTTCTCCATCCGATTTATTTACGTATTTGAATTTCATAGTTTTGTTATAAAAACAATGGACTTGCCCGCGAGGGCGAGCCCATTGATTTCAGATGTTGTTTGGTTAGTTACTTACTTCCGTCTGCTTAATACTACGACTAAGATAACTACAAGGAATAGAACTCCTACTCCGGCGATGACGGGGATGAGCCATTTTTGTGTATTGGCAGTTTGAGTGTCTGATGTGGTTTTTGCAGCTTCAGCTTCAGCTTTTGCTCGTTCTGCGGCTGCTCTTTCATATTCTGCCTGAGCGGTTGTGTCGTTAGCATTTTTGTTTACGAACATACCGATAATACCGCCGAGTTGTTGGATGTAGTCAAGTCCTGCTTGTGTTTTATCTTTTGAGGTCATAGATCCGTCTCCGGTTGCACTATTGAGTGTGTTTTTGCGTATTACTTTTTCGTACGCTTTGAATTTAGGAGATTCGACAGCAGATTTGGCGATATTATAGAATGGTTTGAGGAATTCTTTCCCTGTTTCTTGTGTAGCCTGCAAACATATATCTGCATTGAGTTCAGTGCAGTTATAGCCTAATGATGTCAGCAGATCCACCACCTTCCGCTTATTGCAGAAGGGGAGGATAGCTGTGAAGTAGGCATGTAGGATATTGAGACTACTTTGTGTCATGATTAGGCCTCCAATTTGTCCACCATGTCATTGAGTGCCATGCCGGTGTTCATTTCGCTGACGATTTGCAGAGAGAGTTCGAGTGTGCGTCCTGCGCCGAGTTCTACGAAGAATACGGTGCTGTCGTCAAGCTGCATGCTCAGGTCGATGTCGCACAGTGTCTTGTTGAGCTGGTCGGGTGAAATAAACTCGAGCGGTCGGAGAGTTTGTTGACCGAGTGTACGACCGAGTGCAAACTTTGCGTAGCCGATTTCCTTACCGAACTGTGACTCGTTGTCGGTTTGCAATTTGAGTTTGCAAAAACGCATGGGGTGGTCTTTGATCCATTCCTTAGCGAGGTCGAGGGTTTTGGATGTTACGGTAGCGATATCGTTGTTACTTGCATCTTTGACGGTGCCTTCGCTTGCGATGGCGTCCACCTGCAAGCCTGCGTAGCGTGCGATGGCGGCGACGCTGCTGAGACGTCCCGGGAAGAGGGCGATAGTCTTGTCTGCATTAGCAGTATTGGTGAGAGATACTTGGATGGTTTGACCGCGTTGATCTTCGTTGATGAAGTCAACTACAGAAACAGCTTCGCCTCCGTTTGCTTTGTTGCGACGACGAGCCATTGCTTTATGTGAAACGGGCACTACGGGTCCGATTGCTCGGTCTGAGATTTTGATAGCTTTTTTCATGTTTTTGTTGTTTGTTAAAGTTGGTTATTCGGTTATTTGCGGCGCCTCTTCGGTTTCTATGGTGGGAACGTCAGGGCTTTCGTTGTTTTCTTTGCATTTTTTAGCGCATTTATATTCTTTGTATGCCAGATAAGCGGCGAATGCCATGGCAAGAATAACGATGAGCCAGAAAACGCATTTGGTTTGATTAGGATTACACATAGTTTATAATTTTTGAGTTGGTTGTTCTTTTTTTGCGAGAAGGTCACCCCTGCGGCGAGAGCGCAGTATGCGCTCTCTTGGGTGTTGTCGCCCGGCAAGTTTCAGATACTTCTTTTATGTGCAAGTGTGTCATTGTCATTCCTGATCAATGGGATAATTTCCTTTATTTCTCTTACTAACTGTGTAGGGTACTGTTTTTTCTCGTATATAGACCTTCATATAGAATGAGGTTTATTTTCAAAATGACGTGAACAATTTTGATATGTAATCTTCATTATTCACGTTGTCTCCACTGAGTACGTCTGCAAAGATAATACATCGGCAAGCCTGCTGACGCTTTTTGTTAGACATTGTTAGAAAACTGTAGAAAAAAGTAGTCTTTGTGAGACATTGTGAGACATTGTGAGTCTTTGAGAGACATTGTTAGACATTGTAAGATATTGTTAGTCTTTGTGAGACATTATTATGTTTTACAACATGTTTTTTTGTTGAATTGGTACAAAAAAAACAGCGGGCCGTCGGTCCGCTGTTTTCGAAACACAATCTTTTTACCTAAATTACATCATCTGTCACTTCGTAGTACTTGGCAAGGAATTGTACTGTTTGGGGCAGTAGATATTTCGAGTATTTTTTTTGTCCGAATTTGTCGAGTGTTTGTTTGTGTTGTTTCAGCCATCTCTGCAGTGTGCTTGGCGAGATGCAGGCATACTGTAAGAATTGTTTTTTTGTGCATGCTTTTTCGAGTAGCATATCAATCCGGTATCACTTTTATATTACGTGGCAGGAATTGATATTTTCGTGCCAGTAAGCCAACGGCTGAAGGTGGCAATATTTTTGTTTTTGGTGTTACGCCGAGTTGTGTCATTTCATTGTGGCATTCTTTGAGCCATCTGCGCAGTTGTGAGGGTGTAATGTTTGCGTCTTGTGCAAGTTCTGCTTTGGAAAGTGCTTTATAGATAATCATATTGTTTGTTATTCGTATTTGATATGTATATAGAAGTGTTTGTTTATTCTTGCTTGTTGGTTGACGTAGGCTTGTTTTTGTTTGAGGTCGTCTATATTTTGAACGACTCCTCTTCTGACATCGAGGTTGTCTTTTGTTTGGAAGAGGAATATGTCAGATGTGAACGGGAAAAAACGTCTTGGCATTTCCGAGAAGGAGTGTGTTACTGCTATGAAGTCCACCTCTCTTTGTCCTCTTCTGATCATTATTCCGTGTATTTGTTGAGCGGTACGGTCATCCATGAGATATTTTCTGCAGTCGTCCAGGACGATTATTCCTTTTTTGAATGCTGTGAGTGCTGCGAGTGTATGTTTTTCGTCGAACACATGTCTTTGTATTCCGTCGAAGACGTAGTCGTCTCTTGTTTTGAGTTCGTTGAGAGGATATTTGTCGTTCCCGTTCAGGTCTTTGTCATTCCATTCGGTGAAGTCCGGTGTAACAACGAGAGCTCTTTGTCCTGACATAGCGAGTATGTTTTTGAGCAGTGTTGTTTTTCCTGTTCTGTTGGCACCGATTATCATGATCATTTTGGCGGGTCTGGGCATAGTTATTTGTTTTTTTGTCTTTCTTTTCGTATTTTGATTGCTCCCGGCAGTTGTAGTCCGTAGGTTACTACTATAACGATAATGAGTTGTATTCCGATAGGAATTTCTCCTCCTGATTCTTTGATATATTCGGTAATAATGTTTTCGAGTTCTTTTTTGCTTTCCTCGTCAGCTTTATGTTCTTCTGCATTGAGTCCGCTTATAATAGACAGTCCTGTAGCGAGTGCATGATCTGTCATGTTGGCTAAGAATTTTCCTGTAGTTCTTGCTGTTTTTGGAGGAAGTGTTTGTTTGCCGGCTTCTGTAAATTCTTCTGGTGTTGGTTTTTGTGTTATACCCATTTGCTCTTTCTCTTCATTGAAGTCGTGCATGAAAGAGTCGAGGTTTCCTGTTGCGAACTCGTAGGGTTTTTCCGGGTTGTTGTCTTCTCTGTTTATGTCAGGTTCCTCAGTTGTGTTAGTTTCTTCATATACTTCTTCCGGATTGAATATTTCTTGTTCTTCGAGTTCCGGTATAAAGGGATTATCCATTGTTTGCTTGTTTTAGGAGTTTGTTAATAATATCACTTATTTTGAGAAGACCGAAGGTTTTGATATGTTCTTTGGCCTCTTTTTTTATTATGATGGGCATAAGATAGTACTCGTTTTTGTATTCAGAGAGAAGAAATGCTTTCATTTCGTCTTCCTGCAGAGGTTCGTTTATTTTTTCGAGTTCGTTATCGAGCCATGTTTTGATAGCCGGATTTGCCATTTGTATGGTTTGATCTAAGTCAATTCCCATCAATTTGAGTGATTTTTTTATTGCGTTAAGGTTCATTTCAGTGTATATTTAGTGCGTTCCGTAGTTCTTGAATATTTTGTATTTCGGGTTTTATTTCCTTTGCCATTGAGAGTATCTCTTTATCTGAGACAACGAACGGGTGAAACCATTGCGACCATCTCTGCAGGTTGTAGCGTAGCAGGTAGTCTTCGATTATCTGTTTGGGTGTGATGTTTCTTTTATATTTTTCCGATAGTTTTGTTGCGAGTGTATTGAGTAGTCTGGCGGGAAAGTCAGCCAAGGTTATTTGGTTGTCTTTATTTTCTTCCGTATTGTTTCGTTGGGCTACGAAATCGTTCAGCTGTATGCGCAGCGCGTTCAGTTCTTCTTTTGTCTTTTTCTCTTTTTCTTCTGATACTTGTACTTGATTTTTGAGTTCTTCTATGATTTTTGCCTGTTCTTTGTCACCATTTTGATAGTTATTTATTTCATTCCGGAAGTCTTCATCCATTTTTCTTTTGTCTTTGTATAGTTGCTTGATTTTTTCGTTGAGTTGTTCGATTACCTGATTGGCGGAGTTGAGTTTTTCGGTGAGTTCATTTGCATCTTTTCTGAGGTCTTCTTTGGCGAGCATTTCTTCTTCCACTTCTTTAGCAAGTGCCTTTTTCTCCAATTCCAATGACTTGATATTTTCTTTGAGTGTGAGCAACTCAACGTTGTTCTCAGCGTTGTCATGTGTTTGTTCTGTTTCAACCTCTGTTATAGGGGTTTTGGGTTTTTCTTTAGCCATGTTGTTAGTTTTTTTGTTAGTTATTTAGTTATTTATATATTCCCAGTCTATTTTCCACCCGTTTTTTCGATAGAAGGTCAGGTATTTCCATCCTCTTGTGTACATTCGTTTAGTACTGTACTTTGATTTATAGATAATAGGGTATTCCTGTATCAAGCAGCATATAGCGGCAGCTATGAATGCGAGGATGATGGTGCCTGTCAGAAGCAGGCAGATGGTTATTGGTTTTGTTATATTGTTTTGTTTTTAATTTTGTGCAAAATTAGTTGTATTTTTTGGTTTGTAAAAGTGTTGATGTTTGTGATTTTAAGTATCTTTTCTCTTAAGTTACATTCATTTCTTTTTTACGAAATTTATTTTTTTTCTACTTGATAAATTTCGTTAGACATTGTTAGACATTGTTAGTCTTTGTGAGTCTTTGTTAGACATTGTTAGACATTTTTGCTAAAAATCTGTTTTTTTTATTCTTTTATGAAGTCGGATAATGTCTCACAATGTGTGAAGATGTCTCATAATGTGTGAAGATGTCTCACAATGTCTCACGTTTATGTATTTTTATTTTATGTTAGACATTGTTAGACATTGTTAGTCTTTGTGAGTCTTTGTTAGACATTGTTAGACATTTTTGCTAAAAATCTGT